>PVBE010713497.1_pt1 | contig 24928 bp, 18 predicted proteins | sample 1631181 | NCBI WGS metagenome assembly PVBE01 (sample SAMN08397723, study PRJNA350692) | Marine metagenome, whole genome shotgun sequencing project. | isolation source: water | place: Pacific Ocean | collected 2012-04 | reverse complement strand
TCGTCGTCGTCGTCGGTGGCGACGTCGTCGTCGGTGGCGACGCTGGAATCATCGTCGTCGTCAGGGCAGCCAGCGAGGAGCAGAGCCATCAAGCAGAACAGGGCCGTACGAGTCATGTTGCCTCCGCCGCCAGCCTACCCTGCCGCTCCCCCGCGAACCGTCTACACTCCCCGCGGTTCGACGCAGGAGAAGCAGATGTCCGTAGCAGAGAAGATGTTGACGCCGCCGGTGCGGCAGCAGGTGGTCACCGAAGCCACGAAGGTCCTCAACGCCGAGGTCTCCGACAAGCGCGGCCTCACCGGTGTGGCCGTCAAGGGCGCGTTCAAGATGGTCCGCGGGGTCAAGCCAGGGTTCGTGCCCCAGGCGATCGACGACCTGATGGACGACTTCGTGCCCAAGCTCCTCCCCTTCTGGGAGACCTGGAAGGCCGACCCTGGCGGCAAGACCTGCTCGCAGCACTTCGTCGCCAACGCCGGCACCGTCGCCGACGCGCTCCTGTCGATCACCGATGAGCGGGCCAAGCACAGCACCAGCCGCGTGCTCGTGAAGGCCTACAAGAAGCTCCGCCCGATGGGGAAGGACCACGTGATGGCGTCGATGCCCCGCGTCGGCGGGCTCATCGAGCAGTTCACCAAGGACGAGTAGCGGCTCAGGTTCCCGGGCGGATGGTGTCGTAGGAGCCGCCCCGCAGGTCGAACTTCGCTCCCTTGTCGCCGGCCTTGCCGGCCAGATCCACGCGCCCCGCGCTGAACAGCGCCGACTTCAACGCCGCCCGCAGCTGCGGCTTGGCACCGAAGCTGCGCACCAGCGACTCGTGGAACTTGCTCGCGGAGTGGATCTCCTGCTTGTAGGCGTAGAAGCCGCCCTCGTACCGGTGCGACCCTTCCACCGAGGCGATCGCGCCCAGCTTCTCGACCGTCTCGGCGATGTACTCGTCGACCTCGCGCTCCAGGCCCGCGTCCTTCAGCGACTTCTCCATGTCGTTCCGATGCGCCCGCACGTAGTCGGCTGACTTCTCCACCGACAGCAGCTCCCACGACATCGTGAAGTGGTCCGACCCCACCGTCTTGGCGTAGGTCGTGACCGTCGGGCTGAACACGTCGATCCCGACCGCCGTCAACCGGCTCCCCGTGAAGAACGCGCCATCGGCGCAGTACGCCGATTCGACCATGTCGGTGTTGAAGTAGATGTCGTACCGCTCGATGGTCGAGACCACCGTCGCGGGGTCCAGCCCCGGGAGGTAGAGCACCACCTCCACGCCGTTGTCCCACAGGTCGATGATCGCCCGCGGCCGCTCGCCGCTCTGGGTCAGCCAGAGCGCGTCCTCGCCCCGCTCCGCGAGCCACGACGGCAGCGCGACGTCGTTGGCCGACGGCGTGGTGGGGAGGAGCAGGGAAGCGAGGACAAGAGGAGCGAAGACCCGGCGCATGGCGGGAAACTAGCCGCTGAACCGGACCTTGTCCCAGGTTGTCCTGGCAGACGGCACGGCGCGGCCGAGCCGGACGCTCCCCTCACAGCGCACCGCGGCGGCTTCGACTGGGCCAACGGCTGGTTCTACTCCATCTGGGCGGCGCGCCCCGCCGGCTAGCCGGCTGCCTAGGAGCCCGTAGCGCATAGGTCCCCAAGTCCGACGCGGAGCAGCGGAGCAGCGGAGCGCTGCCAGGATCAGCTGGGAAACGGGGAAACGGGGAAACGGGGAAAGGCCAAGACAGAGCCTGCCTGTCCTGATCTACTCGAGTCATGCGCAAGAGCTACAAGCCATGGCATCCCCTCGAGCCGTACCTCTTCCCTCCGTCGCCGCGCGATTGGCTCCCGGAGGGTCACCTGGCCCACTTCATCCTGGAAGTGGTCGATCGTCTGGATCTGAGCGGGATCGACGAAGCCCTCCAAGACCGGGACACGCGAGGTGAGCAGCCGTTTACTCCTCGTCTGATGGTCTCGCTGCTGCTGTACGGGTACTGCACGGGGGGTCTACTCGTCGCGCAAGATCGAGCGCGCGACGTACGAGGACGTGGGCTTCCGAATGCTCTCGGGCGGATGTCACCCGCACTTCACGACGGTGGCTCGTTTTCGCCGGGAGCACCTGACGGCGCTGCGATGACTGTTTGTCCAAACGGTGCGTTTGTGCCGTGATGCGGGCCTGCTGCGGAGCGAGCGGGTCGCTCTGGACGGGACGAAGATCCAGGCCAACGCGAGCAAGCGCAAGGCGATGAGCTACGGACGGATGAAGAAGAAACTGACCGATCTGGATGTGGAGATCGAGGCGCTCATGGGCCTTGCGGAAGCGGCCGACCAGGCCGAAGACGCTCAGTATGGTGCGGGCCAGCGCGGCGATGAGGGGGTGGTCGAGGCGGTCCAACACGCTCGGTCCCGCCGGGAGTGGATCGCGCAGCGGATGGCGGAGTTGGAGGAGGAGACCCGGCTGGGCCGCGCCGCGGAGTTGGAGCGCCAGGCCCAGAGCAACGAGGCCTCGGCAGTCGTGGCGCCGAATCCATCCGAGGCGCGGCGTCGTCGCACGACGGCCAAGAAGCGCAAGGAGGCTTCGCTGAGCCTGTTTGGAGACGACGACCCTCCACCAGCGGAAGCGCTCCCGCGCAACGTGCCGCCGCATCATCGCGATGGCACTCCCAAGGACCGCGCCCAGCGAAACTCGACGGATCCGGACAGCCGGATCATGAAGAAAGACGGGGCCTTCCTGCAGGCCTACAACGGCCAACTGGTGGTGGATGAGGAGACGCAGGTGGCAGTCGCCGCGGGCGTGAGCAACCTCGCACCGGACGTGACGTACCTGCCGGAGATGCTGGCTCGGACCTGCTCGAATCTGGGTGCTTCGCCGGTGAGCCTCACGACAGACGCCGGCTACTGGTCGGCGGGCAACGCGGAGCTGTGCGAGGAGCTCGGGGTGGAGCCGTACATCGCGACCAGCCGTGAAATGCATGGGATGAGGCGCAAGCCCACGCGAATCGGTCCGCCGCCACCTGAGCTCGGGACCAAAGAGCGCATGCAATGGCGGATCGAGACTGCCGAGGGGCTCGAACGGGTCATCCGACGGAGAACCAGCAGCGAGCCAGTCTTCGGTCAGATCAAGGAAGCGCGAACCTTCCGCCGCTTCAGCCTCCGCGGCATGGACAAGATCCGCGGCGAGTGGGATCTGATCGCCGCCGCCCACAACCTCGTGAAGCTCTGGCGGGCCACCTAAGGCCGAGCCGCCTCCCGATCGGCTCGCAGGCGCATCCACGTTTCGGCGTCCGTGACGGACGCTTTTCCGTGTTTCAGCCGCGCTGGACGCGCGGCCTCAATCGGCGCGCCAAGGGACTCGCGGCTTTCGTACTACAGGCTCCTAGGGGAGGTTCTCCACCTCGGCAGGGGTGCACTCGGCCGGCGCGCTGACCGGGTTGCACCGCGCCGGGGCCCCCTCGGGGATCTCGGCGTACCAGCCCTCCCGCACGGCGGGGAAGTCGGTGCTGATGAAGTTCGGACCGCCCTCGAGGCTGGCGTTCCAGTGGGCGGGGTCTCCGTCGGGGGCCTGGCCCGCGTTGCTGGTGACGAGGAAGCCGGCAGCCACGCGCACGGCGACCTCGGGATCGGTGCCGTCGTTCATCTTGAAGGTGGCGGAGAACGGGGCATCGACGCCGTCGCCGTGCACGAACATCAGCTTGCCGGCGAGGTTCGGGGTGTCGCCCACGTACTCGTCGCGGTGATCGCCGCCGTCCAGCATCGAGAACAGCACCGTGCCGCGGACCTCGCCGAGGGTCGGCCAGCCCTGCTCGGCGATGGCTCCGGGGAGCGTGTCGTAGCCCCCGCGTACGTCGTCGGGGGTGATGATCCGGCTCCGTGGGATGGAGTCCAGGATGGCCGCGTCGAGCTCCTCCCACCGCCCTGACAGCTCGGCGAGGGTGTCGTCGATGGCGTCGACGTCGTCCTTGGGCTCGAACCAGATCATGATCGGCAGGTGCCAGGGGTTGGCGTCCGACCACGTGCGGATGGCGCCGAGGCAGTCCTCGAGCGCCCGGCAGGTCGTCTCCTCGTCGACGATCGGGAGGTGGAAGATCTCGAACCCCTCCCCCGTCCGGTAGTGCAGATCCAGCTCGAACTGCCGCACCCCGTGGAGCTCCAGTTGCTCCTCCAGCGGGGCGTGGGTGTAGCGGTGGCTGGAGTCGAACGGGTTCTCCGGCTCCACGTGGTAGCTGTTGTGGGTGCCCTTGGCCTGGACGTGGTGCAGCTGCAGCACGTCATCCAGGGTGTACGGCGAAGGGCCCCGATCGGGGGTCGTGTCGTCGTCGTCACCGATCGCGCTGTCGTCGTCGTCGTCGGAGGGGCAGCCGGCCAGGAGCAGGGCCGCCGCGGCGATCAGGAGGAGGCGGAGCCGCATCGGCGACACGATAGCCGCCGTCGACGCGCCGCGAGGGCGAGCAGGAGCATCACCAGCGGTCTGCCCGAGTCGCCGCCGCTGGCGGTGCACGTGCAGCTGGACCAGCACTCGCTGTCGTCGTCCGTGTCCGCCCCGCCCGCGCCGTCGCAGTTGCTGTCGAGGCCGTCAGCGCAGACCTCGGCCGCGTCGGGGTGCACGGCTTCGTCGCCGTCGTCGCAGTCCTCGCCCGAGCAGAGGTCGAACCCGTCGCCGTCGGCGTCCACGAACTCGGCGGCGTCACCGTCGCAGTCCTGGTCGATGGCATCGCAGAGCAGCTCTTCGGCCCCGGGGTGCACGGCCGGATCGGTGTCGTCGCTGTCGGGCGTCGTGCCGCAGGGAAGGAAGCCGTCGCCGTCCACGTCGGCCACGAGGTGGCAGCTGCCGCGGGCTCGGAACCAGGGGGAGACGGCGGTGGCGGTGGCGCGCTGGACCGGGACGGCGATGGTGCTTTCGCCGGGGGAGGCGACCTCGATGCGGACGCGGACCGCCTCGGCCAGCACGCCGTCCAGGTCCATGTCCCACGCGAGCTCGTGGGAGATCCCTTCGGGGGAGGTCTCCAGCTCGAGGAGCGCGTCGGGATCCACCGGGGTGACCGGCTCCCACGCGCCGCCCTGGGACCACCACGCGCGCACCCAGGGCACGCGGTCGGAGTCCGGGTCGCGGAGCACGAACGGGACGGCCAGCCCCTCGGGACCCTCGACCTCGAGCAGTTCGCCCGAGGCGACGCCGTCCGGGCGCCAGCCTCCGACGCCGGGGTAGCCCACCGAGACAGTGGTCGGGTTCGTGGGGAGCAGAGGAGCCAACTCGTGGCGGTGACTCTCGAACGCGCCCACCCGGGCGGGGAGCGACCACTGCGTGTCGGGGGCCGCGATCGAGACGAGGTCGAGGTCGCCGTCGTCGTCGATGTCGCCCCAGGCGATGTCGGTGGTCTCCTCGTCGGCGCCTCCGGTCCACGCGAGGGTGAGCACGCCGCCGTCGTTCAGCCAGACCTCGTCGGGATCCCAGGAGACGCCCACGGCGAGGTCGTCGTCGCCGTCCCCGTCCGCGTCACCCCAGGCCACCGCAGCCGAGCGGGCGGCGGGGGAGCCGGACCACGAGGGAGCGTTGCGGAGCCCTAGGCCGGAGCCCTCGAAGACGACGTCGGCGGCGCCGTCCAATGCGAAGGCGAAGTCGGCGGTGGCGTCGTCGCCGAGGTGTCCCGCGGCCACGCTGAAGGCGTTGCCATCCAGGGTCGGGAGCCAGCTGTCATCCAGCCACGCGCCGGCCAGGTCCCCGCGAACCGTAGGAGCCGCAGGCGAAGATCAGCTCCGGCAGTTGGTCGCCGTCGAGGTCCGCGGCGGCTACGTCGACCGCGCCCTGGAGGTCCGTGATCGCCTGACCGTCGTCGTACGCGCTGCCGACCCACTCGTGGATGCGGGTGGTGCTCACTCCAGCGCGGCAGATGACCAACTCCATCACCCGGTCGTCGTCGACGTCGACGAACTCCACGCAGCTGGCGTAGCCCGTGATCGACCACACCGGCTCGGCTTCGAGGGTTCCCGCGGCGGCGTCCCAACGGAACACCGACGCTCCGCTGGCGTGCGCGACGGCGAGGTCCAGATCACCGTCGGCGTCCGCGTCCCCCCAGGCGACGTCGTGGGCGTCGAGGGAGTCCGCGGCCAACCAGGTCGGCGACGTCGCGGGACCGCCGAGACCACCTTCGAAGACCGCCTCGCGCCCGGTTCCGTCCACCGCCACCGCCACCTCGAGGAGGCCATCGCCGTCGGCGTCCGCGAGGGCCACGGCGACGGCGTCCAGGGGCTCGATGGAGGCCCAACCGTCCGCCAGGCCGAGGCCGGTGCTGCCCCAGATCCGGGTGTCGCGGGTCTGCTCCGAGCCGACCGTCAGGTCGAGCCCGCCGTCGCCGTCGAAGTCGGCCCAGGCGAGGGCCTGGGTCTGGTCGTGCTGTCCGTTGCTGATGGGCTCCGCGGTCCAACCCGCGCCCTGCTCGAGGCCGCAGGGCTCCGAGGTTGAGCCGAGGTACACGCGATCGGCGTACTCCCAGGCGTAGGCGCCGGCCGCGAGGTCGAGCAGGCCGTCGCCGTCGGAGTCGCCCACGGCGAGCGCGCGGCTGTCGTGGTGGAAGGAGGTCAGCTCCTGCCACTCGGGCTCCCCCAGTTGGCCGCCGTGGTTGTCGATGACGTCGTTGGCGCCGTCGGTCAAGGCGCGCGCCAGCTCGAGGAAGCCGTCGCCGTCCAGGTCGCCCAAAGCGACCTTCCAGGTGGTCTCCAGATCGGTCGACTCCCAAGCCGGGGGGCCCAGGTCGAGCGATCCCCCGCGATACATGCGTTCGTAGGACGTCGAGCTTCCGATGACCAGGTCGGGGGCGCCGTTGCGGTCGATATCGCCCCACGCCAGCGACGTGGTGCCGTCCGCGCTGGACTCCTCCCAGACGCGCTCCGCACCGAAGGCGCCGTCGACGTTCTCGTACAGCTCGTTCTGCTGCATGAAGCGGCCCACGGCGAGGTCGAGGTCGCCGTCCAGATCTACGTCGGCGAGGGCGACGGCGTACACCTAGGTCAGCTCGATGAGGGCGATCTCGGCGAACCCGGCGCTGCCGTCGAGCACGCGCACGCCGCCATCACCGCCGGTGATCAGATCGACGAAGCCGTCGCCGTCGAGATCGCCCCAGGCGAGGGACGCGGTGGACTCGTTGTGTTCGCTCGTCCACGCTTCGGTGAGGACGCCGGCGCCGTCGTTGATCCAGACGCGGTCGGCTCCCGAACGGCCCGCGTCGGGGTGGTTCGCCTCCGCCAGATCCAGGTCGCCGTCACCGTCGAAGTCGGCCCAGGCGACGTCCCGGGTGTCTCGATCGTCGCCGTCCCAGACCCAGGTCGCACCCTCGGCGAGCCCCGCCCAGCCGGCGGTGCCGTCGACCGAATCGGGGGAGGTGCAGGCTGCGCTGACGAGCAGACACAGCACAGGCATGTACGCGCGAGGCATGGGGACCTCATCGGTCTAGGTCGTGGGGACCCTTAGCGGCGGCCGGCCTGGGCGCTGAGCGTTAACTCGACGCGGCGGTTGGCCTTGCGGCCTTCCTCGGTGTCGTTGTCCGCGATCGGTCGCGTCTCGCCGTAGCCGCGGGCGGTCAAACGCTCGGGGTTGATGCCGCGGTCGATGAGGTACTCGCGGACGGTGACGACGCGGTCCTGGCTGAGCTGCATGTTGTGGTCGTCGTCGCCCTCGCTGGAGGCGTGGCCACCGATGGTGACGTGCAGATCGCCGTACTTGGTCAGCGCCTTGGCGGCCTTGTCGAGCACCGGCCGCGCGGACCGGAGCAGCTCGGCGCTGTTGACCCGGAACTGGATGGCGGGGATGGCGCCGGCGAACTGGCGGAGCGCGTCCGGGATCTCGTCGGGGCAGCCGTCATCGTCGAGGTAGCTGTTGAACGTCTCCGGCGCCGTCGGGCAGCGATCGTCCGGGTCGAGGAAGCCGTCCTGGTCGTTGTCCAGCTCGGGGCAGCCGTCCATGTCCTCGTACCCGTCCTTGTCCTCCGGGTCGTTGGGGCAGCGGTCGTCGTCGTCGAGGAAGCCGTCCTGGTCGTTGTCGGGCTCGGGGCAGCCGTCGTGGTCCTCGAAGCCGTCGCGGTCCTCGGGCACGTTGATGCAGTCGTCGTCCAGATCGGGCACGCCGTCCTGGTCGTTGTCCAGGTCCGGGCAGCCGTCCTCGTCCTCGAACTGATCGATGTCCTCGGGGTCGTCGGGGCACTCGTCGGTGCGGTTGGGGATGCCGTCGCGATCGCTGTCGGGGCCGATGCCGCCGCCGAAGTTCACGAAGACGCCTCCAGCAAGCTCCACGTGGTGGAAGTGCTCGTTGTACCGACGGGGGAACGGACGTCCATCCGTGTCGTAGTCCACCTCGAGGGTCGGCACGCCGTCCTCATCGGCCGCGCCGTTGCCGATCGAGACCTTGTAGCGAATGTCGATCCGCAACCCCATGGCGAGCCCCGCGCGGGGGTCATCCTTCTGGACGAGGATGAACTTGGCGCCGCCACCGGCGTCGATGAGGAAGTCACCGTCGGCGGAGCGGTAGGTGAAGTAGTTCCTCTCGTCCACCGGCGAGCTGCTGTCGTAATACGGGTCCCGGTAGAAGTCGTCCGGGTTCGCGGGTCCCTGCCCCGAGGCGTACACCTCGCGGATGTTGTAGTGCTGGAAGCCGGCGCCGACGGCGAAGTAGGGGACCACGTACGGGAACGGCAGGTGGAAGATCGCGTCGAAGTGCGCGTTGATGTACCAGGCCCGCCGCAGCGTATCGAAGGTGCGGCCCCGCATGACGCCGACGGATCCCTCGAAGCCGATGACCTCGGTGAAGTTGATCCCGAACCGGCCGCCGAGGGTCAGTCCGTCGCGGATGTTCTCGAGCTTGACCGTCTGGTCCTCGTCGAACCCGCCGCGGGACATGAAGGCGTAGTACCCGCCGAAGCCGTCCAGCTCGACCGAGCGGGGAATCATCTGCGCCGACGCGAAGGTCGGCAGGAGCACCAGCAGCAGGGTCAGCAGGGTCGTGCGCATCAGAAGTCCAGACCGTCGTCGTCGTCCGCAGGCTTGGGTGCAGCCTTCTTCTTGCCGAAGAGGGTGCCGAAGATCGACTTCTTGCCCCCCTCGGGGGCACCGCTGGAGACGGCGCCGCCTTTGTCCGTCTCGTCGGCGCGCTTGTAGTCGCGGAGGATCTCGGGGCTGTCAGGCTTGAGCTTGAGCGCCTTGCGCATCATCGCCTTGGCCGACTTGGGCTCGTTCTTGTACAGGTACGCCTTGCCCAGGAGGTGCCACGGCCTGGGCGCCATCTGCTTCATCCGGGTCGCCTGCTTGATCATCTCGATGCCTTCATCGGCACCCTCGGGGTCGGACGTCAGCCGGGACCGGAAGAGCACGTAGCCGTAGTAGGCGACGTACTCCGCTTCGTCGTCGTACCCCTCGACGGCGTCCTTGAAGTGGCGCAGCGCGTCCTTGAGGCCGCCGCGATCGAGGGCCCGCACGCCCTTCTTGAACGAGTTCTCGGCGGCGAGGATCTTCTGGACCTTCTCCATCGCGAGGTCGTTCTCGTCCTTCTCGCCGAAGATGTGCTTGCGGATGTACTTGTCGCGCGCCTCGTCGTCCGAGAGCGTCTCGTAGGCCTCGCTGAAGTTGGCGAACAGGGACTCCGCCATCGTCCGGAAGATGTCCGTCTCGTCCAGCAGCGAGTCCGGATGGTACATCTTGGCCATCTGGAAGTAGGCCTTCTTGATGCTCCCGACGGGTGACTCGTGGGTGAGCCCGAACCACTCGAAGAAGTTCGTCTCCGCCATCTTGTTGAGCTCGGTGCGCATCAGGCGGATGCGGTCCTTGTCCTTCGTCGTCAGGCGATCCCACTCCTCCTGCTCGATGACCGGCCCTTCGCCGCCGGGGGGGGCGTTCGGGTCGTTCCTGGGGGGAGGCGGCGTCGGCGCCCGATCCGGCACATCGTTGAGGGGCTGCCGGGTGCCAGGTCGAGGACCGGGAGCCGCAGGTCCGCCGCCGCTGGGCATGCCCATGCCGTCGAACAGGCTGTCCAGCCCGGCGCCGCCTCCCGCCGGTCCCGGCTCGTCCGCGGAGGTGACCTCCTCGGCATGGCCGACGCCGACCTCGACCTTCTTCCAGCCCCCGGTGCCCACCTGGGCGACCGGCTCGCGGCTGTGAGGGTTGATCGAGTGGAAGGTCCCGCTGGTGCCGGTCTCGTCCTCGGTCGCCGCGGCCGACTTCCGGTGGAAGCGAATCTGGGACATGTCGATGCCCGTGCCGGAGGGCGGCGGGGCCGCCGGCGGCGCGGGGGCGGGCTCGGGCTCGTCGAGTTCGAGCTCGTCGCTGTCGACATCGGGGCTCGACGGGGTCCCCCAGACGTCGTCCACGGCCATGCCGGGCGCGCTCTGGGCCGCGATGGCGCGGTCCGCGAAGGTGAGCATTCCGGTGCGGTGGAGGAGGTAGATGAGCTTGACAGCGTCATCCCCGGGGATGGGCGAGAACTGCAGAATCTCGGTCAGCGTGCGGCCGCCGTCGATCGACTCCCAGAACGCGTGCTGGTGCCCGTCGAGGTCGTACCCCACGATCGTCCGCGGAGGCGGCTGCGTCTTGCGCGGCTTGCGCTGGTGGTAGGGCCGCAGAAGAGCGCGCACGTCGTCCGGTTCGACCCGCTTGAACACGCCCTTCTTGAGCACGTTGACGAGGTTCAGCTTGAGCAGCGTCTCCGGCGGTGCCTCCCCCGGCTCATCGGCGCAGATGCGCCAGTCGGCGTCCAGCCAGCCGAAGCTCTCCACGAGCAAGAGCGTCGCCCAGAGGTTGATCTCGCGCACGAGGTCGGGGACGGGGATCACCCGATCCCGGAGCATGACCTGGGCGGGGGTGAGCCCATCCTTGGCGGCCACCTGTTCGATGGACTTGGCCACCGACAGCTGGAGCTTCTTGCGCTTCACCAGCATCGCGGAGAAGCCTTCGGCTCGACTCGAAGAGGTCAGCGCCATCAGCTCGCCGTCGCGGAACCAGAACGATCGCTGTCCGGCGTCGCGAGCGACCTCCACCGTGGTCGGCTCGTCCCGCCCGCAGGCGTCCATGAGCACGTCGAGGAACGAGGTGTCCGAGAGGGTCCCACTGGCCAGGACGACGGGAGTAGTCATGCCGTCGCGGTCTCCACAGCAGTCAGGAGCGTTCGCGAGGCCGCGGCGATGCCCGAGCGAGCCTCCTCGATGGCGCTGCGCATGCCCGCCGACGACCCCATCGCCAGCGCCGCCGCCACCCGATCGGCCTCATCCGAGGGAAACTGCAACAGATCGGCACCACGCCCGCTGCGCAGCCGCAGGCGGGCCTCGACCCGTCGGAGGAGCCGGTAGCCGCGCGCGAGGTCGGCGGCGGGGTCCGCGGCGATGTCGCCGGTCTGCGTGAGCACGTCCAGGGCCTCCAGAGGGTCTGCCACCCGGGCCGCAGGGTGGCCGGGCGTTCGGGTGGTCTGCACGCAGGCTACCGCGAACTCAACATCGGTGAGACCTCCACGCCCTGTCTTGAGGTGCAACCGACCCCCACCCTCGCGGGCCAGTTCCCGCTCCTGGCGGTCTCGCATTCGGCGCGCTTCGGCGACGATCTCGGCTCCGTAGGCAGGCCCGCGGGTCCGCGCCGCCGCGAGCATGTCCAGCACCGAGTCCGCCAGCCCGGGCACCGTCGCGGCCGCCACCGACGCCCGGCAGAGCGCCAACCGCTCCCAGGGGCGGGCGCGGTCGCGCAGGTACGCGGCGAAGCTGCTGACGGATGCCACCAACGAGCCGCCCGAGCCGTCCGGCCGCAGCCGCATGTCGACCTCGTAGCAGCGGCCCTCGCGGGTCGGGGCGGACAGCGCGGTGATGACCCGCTGGCTCCAGCGGGCCGACCACGTCGTGGGATCCAGCAGCCGGGTGCCCTCCGAGGAGGCTCCGACGGGGTCGTCGGCGTAGAGGAAGACGAGGTCGACATCCGAGCCGTACGTCATCCAACCTGAGCCCAGCGACCCGAGCCCGAGCACCGCGAAGCCGCGGGGACCGCCCTCGGCCGCGGGCAGGACCCCGTGCCGGGGGACCATGCGGCGCGTCCCCAGCTCCGCCGCCCCGCCCACGCAGACGCGGGCGAGGTCGGCCAACGACGAGCAGGGGAGCGCTCCTGCGGCGGGGTCCTGGGTGAGGTCCGCGAGCCCCACGCGAAGCAGCTCGGAGGTGTGGAACGTGCGCATCGCGAGCATCGCGTCGTCGGGATCCTGCCGCGCGTCCAGCTGCTCCCGAAGGCGGCCCCGGAGGGCCTCCTCGCCGGGAGCCCCGCCACGACCGCGGAGGACCAGCGCGTCCAACAGCTCGGGGTGGGCGCACAGCAACTCGCTGAGGTAGCCCGACTCGGCGAACAACCGGACCAGGGTCTGCATCACCCGGGGGTTCTCCAACAGCAGCGAGTACGTCGTACCGCGAGCCCCCACGCGGGCGATGAAGGTGCGCAGGTGGCCCAGGGCGACGTCGGGATCGGCGGAGGTCGCGGCGAGCTGAAGCAGGCGGGGGGCGACTCGCTCGAAGCGCCGCCATGCCTCGGGCCGCATCCGCCCGCGGGCGCTCGCCTGGGCCAGCTCCTCGAGCAGGCCGTCGGCCACCTCCGGATTCTCGAAGCCGATGGCGGCGAGATCGCGCCGGCACTCTTCAGGCTCCGCGAAGGGGTCGACCAGCGCCGGGAACGACGTCGAGATCGACTCGGTGCCCGACAGCAGCCCGGCCCACGACGCCTCGATCACCGCCCGGTGCTCGGCCAACGTCTCGGCAAACCCCTCGACGTCATCGTCGAAGTCCATCAGCCGCGCGAGCCGCGCCCAGCCCGCCGCGTCCGACTCCTGGGGGAGCCTCTGGGTCTGCGCCTCCTCGGCCCACTGCAGCCGGTGCTCCACCGCCCGGAGGAAGCGGTAGGCGTCGGCGAGGCGCTCGCTGTCGACGTGATCGGGGAGCACCGACCGGGCCTCCAGGCGTCGCATCGCCTCCAGGGTGCCGGGCACGCGCAGCTCGGGGTCTCGGCCCCCCCACACCAACTGCTGGGCTTGAACGAGGAACTCCACCTCGCGGATGCCGCCGGGGCCTCGCTTCAGGTCCGAGGCCAGGGTCCCACGGCGAGCCGCGTCGCTGATCCGGTCGCGCATCGCGCCCAGATCCTGGAGCGTGCCGAAGTCCATCGACCGCCGGTACCGGAACGGCGCGATGCGACGAAGCAGCTCCTCCCCGAGCTCGAGGTCGCCGCCGCAGGGTCGCGCCTTGAGCCACGCCGCGCGCTCCCAGGTGCGCCCGTAGGTCAGGTAGTACTCCTCGGCGGCCACCAACGCCGACGTCGGGGGGCCGGCGCGGCCGTCGGGCCGGAGGGCGAGGTCGACCCGGAAGCAGAAGCCGTCCTGGGTACGGTCCGCGAGGACCCCCACCACGGCGTCGCCGACACGCTTGCCGAAGTCCGCTCCGGCCCGGTCGGCGATCACCCAGATCAGGTCGACATCCGAGCTGTAGTTGAGCTCCCGCGCGCCGTGCTTGCCCATCGCGATGGCGACGAAGCCACGCCCCGGCTCCCAGCCATCGGGACGCTCGTGGCGGCGGGCGGTGCGGGCGTCGGCGTACCGGATGGCGCCGTCGGTCAGCGCATCGGCGAGGTCGGAGACCGACTCGGTGATCGCTTCGACCCCATCGACCCCGTCGGCGAGGTCTCGGAGGATCAAGCCGCCCACGACCCGGTACTTGAGCCGCCGGAGCGATCGGCGCACCGCCGCGTCGGGGTCGTCCGTCGTCAGCGCCTCGTCGACGAGGCTGTGGACCTCGGCGTGGAGGGCCTCCCGATCGGGCAGCGTAGGGGTCAGCGCCCCGATGAGATCCGGGTGACGTCGAAGGATCCGAGCGACCGCGTCGGAGGCTTGCGCGATCCGCTCGATCGGGTCGGCGCCGGTCATCTACCGCTGGGCGATCTCGCTGGTCTGCTGCAGCGCTTTGCGAGCCGCCTCGAAGTGGGTGTCGAAGCTCAGCGCGGCTTCGAACGCCGAGATCGCGTCGCGGTAGTGCCGCTGATCGCGGTGGATGATCCCGCTGAAGTACCAGGCGATCGACAGGTGGTCGTCCATGTCCAGGGAGCGGTCGATCAGCTCCCGGGCGCGCGTCGCGCCTCCGTCCCCGCCAGCCTTCCGGTAGGACGCCCAGCCCTGGTAGGCGACGTACTCGGCCGTCTCCGGCGAGCGCTCCACCGCCTTGGCGAAGGACATCTCCGCCTCCCGGTACTCGCGCGTCTGGATGAACGCCTTGCCCATCTCGAAGAACATCGCCGCCTCGGTCTCCCGAGCCTTGCTCACCTTGCGGTAGATGCCGGTGAGCCCCTGCTGGAAGCGGTTCGCGTAGGCCGCTCGGCGGCCCGGATCCGAGAGCGTCGCGCGCGCTTCGCCGATCCACTCCTCCAACGCCTTGGCCTTGCTGCGCACGTCGCCGGGGAGGTCGTTGCTCAACCCACCGGGGTCGAAGCCGAGCGGGTTGGTCTTCAGGGCTGCGGCGATCTCGGACTCGGAGGCGGTCGGCTCGAGCCCGAAGATCTGGAAGAAGTCGGCCTGCCACAGCCGCAGGTAGCTGTGGATGATCGCTTCGCCGGACTCGGTCAGGGAGCCGCGCAGCTCGGGAAGCTCCAGTGTGGGGGGGCCGGTGGTGTCCTCCTGGCTGAGGCCTTCCTCGTCGCCGGATGCGTGCTGACCGAAGCCGATCATCCCGGCCCGGTACATCAGCCACAGCGCCCGCGTGAGTTCACCGGGCTCGAGGATCTCCATCTCCGAGAGGTGCTGCACGGTGCGGCAGCCGTTGAGGAAGCTCCCCAGGAAGCCGATCCCGTCTTCCTTCTTGATCTCGGCGAAGTCCGCGTCGAAGCGGCCCGTGGGCACGACGTAGTGGAAGCGCAGCGGAGTGATCTCCTCCTCCATCGCGTTGGACTTGCCGTGGGTCGACAGGCCGCGCCAGACCACCGCCAACGGGCGGGTCTCGAAGCTGCTGGTCTGCCGCGGGAACTCGTTGGTCAGCGACCACGTCCCGACGTTCCACGCAAAGGCCCCGATGACCCGGCGCTCCACGAGGCGACGGAGTTGCGTGTACAGGTCCGTGGGGGTGAGGATGCGTCGGTCGGTCAGCGCCGAGCCGAAGTCCACGGACTCCTCGCGCATGTACGCCACGGCGTCCGCGAACTGCTCCTGCGCGATGACCCCGTCCTCGAGCAGCATCGTGCCGAGGCGATCCGATCCGGCCCCTCCGTCGGCCCACACGGCGTGGCCGTTGAGCAACACGATGTCCTTCCACCGCTTGCCATCGCGCAGCATCAGCACGCCCGTGTGCGATACCGCGCGCAGCTGGAGCAGCAGGGGGGCGAGGAAGCCGGCGCTGATCTCGCCCTCGCGGGGCAGATCCAGGCCGGAGCGGTACTTCACCATCGACAGCTCGTCACCGGTGATCGGCGAGGGCTCGTCCGCGACGCTCTCGGGGGCGACGGCGGGCAGCAGCTCCGCGAGGCGTGTGCGCAGGTCGGGCATCGAGAACGGCTTGATCAGGTACCCGTCGGCGCCGCACTGGCGCAGGTTCCGCTCGACCGTTTCGGCGTCCTTGTAGACCGCGGACATCAGCAGCACGGGGGCGTCGTGGCCCGACGACTTGATGCGCGCGGCCAACTCAAGGCCGTTGAGGCGGGGGAGGAGGACGTCGCTGAGCACCAGGTCCGGCGGATCGGCCGCGAACTCGGTCCAGCCATCCTCTCCGTCAGAGGCTTCGCGGACCTCGAGGCCCAGGTACCCGAGGTAGTCCCGCAGGACCCCGAGGAAGTAGCGGTCGTCCTCGACCACAAGGATGCGTGGGGCAGCCATGAAGTCCTCGGAACATAGCAGGACGGGAAGGGTCTACCCCTGGTGTGACCCCCTATTCGAGCTTAGGCTGATGTTCATGAAGAAGTGGATCGGAACTGCGGTCCTCGTCCTCGTCCTGGGCCTCGCGATCGCGGGCTCCGCCGGCGCAACCGACGCCGTGGAGCAGGTGCGGGCCTTCGAGGAAGTGCTCGTGCAGGTCGTGGAGACCACGCAGCCGGCGGTGGTGACCCTGGAAGTCTCCGGATCGGAGAAGCACGGGCTCCCCGGCCTGGAGCGCTTCATGCCCGTGGACGGCATGGGCACCGGCTTCATCATCGAAGCGGACGGGACCATCCTCACCAACCACCACGTCGTCGACGGCGCGGATCGGATCGACGTACTGCTCGCCGACGGCCGCCGCTTCAAGGCGGAGGTGATCGCCACCAGCGCCGAATCCGACGTCGGCGTCATCCGCATGATCGACGCCCCCGAGGGGCTCCCGATCGCCCAACTGGGCACCTCCGAGGACCTCCGCATCGGGCAGTACGCCATCGCCCTGGGCGCTCCCCTCGGCTACGACCGCTCGGTCACCTTCGGCCACGTCTCGGGACTGCACCGCGCCTCCGTCGGCCGGCAGATGGGACCCTTCTTCGCGCCCGGCTTCGAGCACATCACGGTGCAGGACTTCATCCAGGTCGACACGCCCATCAACCCCGGCAACTCCGGCGGTCCGCTGGTGGATCTGGACGGCAGGGTCATCGGCATCAACAGCGCGATCGCGGATGCGCCCGGCGGCGGCATGGGCTTCGCCATCCCCATCGATCTGGCCACCAAGATCGCCAAGCAGCTCATCGCCAACGGCAAGGTCACCGTCGGCGACCTGGGCGTGCGCATGACGGACAACAACCCCAGCCTGGACGAGGTCTGGGGCCGCAGCATCGGCCAGGGCGCCCTGATCACCGAGGTCTACGACGGCGGCTCCGCGGCCCGGGCCGGCATGGAGGAGGACGACGTCGTGGTCACCTTCGCGGACCGGAAGATCCGCACCGAGGCCGACCTCATGAGCGCCTACCGCACCGCCCCCGTGGGCACGCCCGTGCAGCTGACGGCGTGGCGCACCGAGCGCGGCGAGGACGTGCTCAAGACCATGACGGTGACGCTGGAGGCGCGCACCCTCGAGCCTGGCGCCGCTTCGACCGAAGCGCACACCCTCAAGCCCGGTCCGGGCAAGTGGATCGCCCGTGAGCTGGGGCTCACGATGGGCAGCGACGGCAAGGCGCGGAACCCGAACAACCTCGTGGTCCGCTCCATCGTCCCGCACAGCAAGGCCGACCAGGCCGGGCTGGAGATCGGGGACGTGGTCGTCGCGCTGAACGACGTCGAGGTGGACTCCGACGAGGAGTTCCAGAAGACGCTGCTGGGCACGAGCAAGGAGTTCGTTCCGCTGGTCGTCGAGCGCGGCGGCAAGAAGCAGTACCTGGCGATCGAGCGCCCCTGAGAGCGAGCCGGCTTCAGCCCGAGCCGCGGCCGATCGTCTCCATGGCCCAGGTGAGGTTCCAGGGACCCCATCGCTTCCTCAGCTGATCACCCAGGGCGTCGATACGGTCCGTGAGGCACCACGTTGGCCTCGTGGAGACGCGTGACGCATCGACCGATCGTCCCCTTGTCCGTCGCCTGTGCCATCGCCCTGATCGGCTGTACCCCGCCCGAGGAAGGCGGATTCGCCGGCGAGCAGGACGTGCTCACCTACGAGGAGTTCGCCGAACTGTCCGAGTTCGATCGGCAGGCGCTGCTGATCGGCGCGATCGTGACGGGCGCGTTCGACGACGAGATCGAAGGAATGGCCAGCGGTACCGGCCCGGGCTGATGCAGCGGGTGGGCGATGCCCTGATCCCCAGCGCCCACGCCAACCAGTACAACATCTGCCAGACTGGCGGCACCAACTTCACCAACCCGTCCTGGGGCACCAGCCAGCTCTACGGCCCTGCCGACGCGTGTAGACGCTGAAACCGTCGATGGACAATGTGGCGAGTCCATCCGCGACGGCGATGGGGCCGACCGCGTCCCATTCCGGCGCGTCCGGCGAGGCGGCGCGCAGCACGGCGAGGTTGTCGGGCTCCCCCGCGAACGGGAGGGTCAGCGTCACCGGCTCGTTGAATGTCGTGCCGTGGGGCGTCAGCGCGATCGAGATCTCGGGGACCCCGTCGACGAACGACGGAATCGCCGCGTAGCCCGCGTCCTCGAGGTCGACCAGCACCTCGACACCGATCTCGACCTCTTCGTCCAGGGCGCCCGCCGGGATCTCCAGCCCGACCCCGCCGACCTCTATCGTTCCGCCGTCGGGGCCGACAGTGAAGGTGGGGGAGACATCACAGCCCGTGAGCGCGAGGCCAGCGACGGCCAGCAGCAGGGGCAGGGGGGAGCGGACGAATCGAGACATGAGGGAACTCCTAACAAGCCGCGGAGGGTAGTGGGGACAATCCCGGATGTCCTGCTGCCGCGCATGCAGATCGGGACAGAAACTTCGAGGTCCGACGATGGCGGAGGAACATTTCGAACCTGGAGCTGTGGACAACTCAGAACTCAGCCAAGGACACGCTGGCACGCCTTCGCGTGCCGCGCGGCCTGCCGGGCTCCCCCCGCGAAGTGTTGAATCACCGCCCGCCGCGGCATCCGCCACCGGATCGCGTTGAGCTTCGGGGGCAGCAGGACCAGCCGCTCCGCCGCCTCGGACTGCAGCAGGTAGTTCCACACCCGCTGATCGGCGTACCGGCCGAGCGCGGCCTCCGGCGTGGCCGCAAGGTCCAGGCACCGGGCGCGCAGGTCCTCGGTCTCCCGCCCCAGCAGGAGCACCCCGGAGTTGATGTAGGGACGCCCCGGGACGTGCCACGGATCCGACGGCGGAGGGGTGCCGTCGCGCCGATCGCGCACGGCTCCGACCTGCCCCGGGGCCAGGCTCGGCAGTTCGATGCGCCGCTGCACGCAGGTGTCGCCGTCCAGCACCAGCACCGGCTCCGGCCCCATCGCCGTGAGCGCCCGGAGCTTGAGCCACATCGTCGGCTTCGTCGGCTCGGCGCGGTGGGCGAAGCGGCGGATCGTCAGCTCGAAGCGGTCGAGGACCCGCGCCAGCGACCCGGCCACAGGCTCCTCGGAGGGGATCCAGATCTCGATCGAATCGTCGAGCCGACCTCGCTCCCGCAGCGTTCCCGCCGACAGCCCCGCCGCCGCCTGGTACGCGACTCCCGACGCGATGTACGCGCTACGAATCGCCCTGCCGGGCCCGGATCACCTCTTCGATGGCCTCGTGGTCATCGGGGCCCAACGGCTGGGGCAGCGCGTAGTCCTCTTCGAACCACCGCCCCAGGTCGCTGAGCTTGCAGCGGTCGGAGCAGAACGGGAACGCCGGGGGCCGGACCGCGGCCTCCATCGGCACGACCTTCTTGCAGCTGGGGCAGAGCAGGGTCGCCTTGCTCATGCGTCCTTGGCGGGCGCCGTGCTGACGAGGTGAAGTTCGCCCATCTGCGCGTCGTCGACCGCGTTGGGCGCCTCCGTCATCAGGCAGCTGGCCTTCTGTGTCTTGGGGAACGCAATGACCTCGCGGATCGCCTCGGTGCGGGCCAGCAGCATGACCACCCGGTCCAGCCCGAACGCGATGCCGCCATGGGGGGGCGCGCCGTAGCTGAGGGCGTCCAGCAAGAAGCCGAACTTGGCCCGCGCCTCGGCCTCGGTCAGCCCGATGGCGGAGAAGACCGCGCGCTGCACGTCCGGGTCGTGGATCCGGATGGAGCCGCCGCCCAGCTCGTAGCCGTTGCAGACCATGTCGTAGGCGTCGGTGAGCACGTTCCCGGGATCGCTCTGCACCATGCCCATGTGCTCGGTGATCGGTGACGTGAACGGGTGGTGCAGCGGGTCCCACCGCTCCTCGTCCTCGTTCCAGCCGAACGCGGGGAAGTCGACGACCCAGGCGAACTCGTAGGCGCTCGGCGAGATGAGGCCGAGGTCGTTGCCCAGCTGCACCCGGATGCGCGACATCGCATCGTTCACCTGGCCGGTGCGGCCCGCGCTGACGAGCAGGATGCCGGTGCTGGAGGCGTCGAAGCCGTTGCGCTCGCCCAGCCGCTCGAGGATGGCGTTGCGCTGCTCCTCGGTCAGGAACTTCTTCACCGCGCCGGAGACGCCGTCGTTGCTGACCTTGCCCCACAGCAGGCCGCCGAGGCCGAACTGCTTGGCGGTCTCGGTCAGGCCGTCGAGCTGCTTGCGGCTCAGCTGGCCGGGCTCGCCGGGGAGGTACAGCGCCTTGATGGTGCCGTCCTCCAACGCGAGGGCGGACGCCAGCGGGCCCGCGTCGGTGCCTTCGAGCAGGTCCGAGACCGTCGCCAGCTTGAGGCCGAAGCGGAGGTCCGGGCGGTCCACGCCGTACTCCTCCATCACCGTGGCGTAGCTCAGCCGCTTCATCGGAAGCGGGATCTCCACCCCGGCGAAGTCCTTCCAGACGCGGGCGACCCAGCCTTCCAGGATCGGGAAGAGGATGTCCTTGGTGATGAACGCCATCTCGATGTCCACCTGGGTGAACTCGGGCTGGCGGTCGGCGCGCAGGTCCTCGTCGCGGAAGCAGCGGGCGATCTGCATGTAGCGGTCGTAGCCGCTGATCATGAGGATCTGCTTGAACAGCTGCGGGCTCTGCGGGAGCGCGAAGAAGTCCCCCGGGTGCACACGCGAGGGGACGAGGTAGTCCCGGGCGCCCTCGGGCGTCGACTTGGTCAGGATCGGCGTCTCGACGTCGATGAACTTGTGCTCGTGGAAGTAGTTCCGGGTCGCCAGGGTGACCTCGTGGCGCAGGAGCATCTTGCTCTGGAGCTCCGGCCGGCGGAGGTCCAGGTAGCGGTGCTTGAGGCGGAGCTCTTCGCTGGTCTCGTTGTCGCCCTTGAGGGAGATCGGCAGGGCCGCGCTGCGGGTCAGCAGCTGCACTCCGCGGGCGACGATCTCGACGTCGCCGGTGGCGGTGTTGGCGTTGCGCTGCGCACCGTCGCGGACGCGAACGAAGCCGCGGACCGCGATGACGAACTCGCCCCGAAGCGTGCCGGCCAGCTGGAACGTCTCGTCGTCGACCACGGCGGGGTCGAAGAGCACCTGGGTGATGCCGTAGCGGTCGCGCACGTCGACGAAGACGAGTCCGCCCAGGTCACGGGCCCGATCGACCCACCCGTTGAGGACCACGTCGGCGTCGTTGTGCTCGTCGCGGAGCTCGCCACAGGTGTGAGTTCGGTTCCAGAATGCTTGTGCGGACGTCATGGCTGGTTGTCTCCTGCCGGTGAGAGCGGCGGAGGATAACCGAGCTTCAACTTCGCGTCAGGGCGCGCAGTCGTCGTTGACCGCCCCGGGCGATCCGAAGTCGCCATCACCGAACGCCACGATCGAGGTGCACCAGTTGTTCACCAGCACGTAGTTGCTCGTGCTGGGCGTCAGCGAGCCGTCCAGGATCGTCGAGTTGCCGGGGTCACGCGGCCAGGGGCCGTCGTAGACGACTTCGGCCAGCACCACGCCGCCCGGATCGGTCAGCACGATCTCGTCCTCGACGTTGTCCAGGTCGAAGTCGGCATACTCGTACAGCACCGGCGCATCACCGTTGGCGCCCGTGTCGGCGTTGTTGCCCAGGACGATGTAGCCGCCCGAGGGGACCACCACGGAGCCCTGGATCGTGTGGCTCTCGCCGTCGTCGTCAGACACGACGTAGCCGGCGAGATCCACCGACACGCCGGAGGTGTTGAAGACCTCGAACCACTCGCCGTTGCCGTCACCCACGACGACCGGGTCGGCGAGGTACTCGGTGATGACGAGGTCGCCCACCGAGGCGCCCTCGAAGCTGTCCGCGCCGTCGCTGCAGCCCAGGTCGACCGCGTCGGCCGAGCCGTCACCGTCGTTGTCTTCGCCGTCGTTGCACTCGGACGTCCACAGGCCGAGCTCGTAGGCGCCGACGGCGCAGTCCGGGTCGTCGCCGTCGACCCAGCCGTCGCCGTCGTCGTCGGACAGGTTCGAGCAGTTCGGGGTGCCCTCGGAGCCGACAGCCGCCGCCGTGCATTCCGGGTCGGCGCTGTCGACGCTGGCGTCGCCGTCGTTGTCCACGCCGTCGTTGCACTCGCCGCTGCCGAAGCCGCCCTCGATGTTGTGGGTCGAGGAGTTGATGCAGCCCGGGTCGTCCAGGTCGACCCAGCCGTCGCCGTCGTCGTCGGCGCCGTTGTCGCAGACCGCCGTCTCGTCGTCGTCGTTGGCGTCGTCGCAGTGCGCGTCGTTGCCGTCGACGCCGCCTTCGGTGTCGTTGTCGACGCCGTCGCTGCACTCGGTCGAGCCCGCGACGCCAGCTTCGTCGAAGTCGCCGGACTGGCACTCCGGGTCGGCCAGGTCGATCCAGCCGTCGCCATCGTTGTCGCTGCCGTCAGCGCAGTCGTCGGGGAGCCCGCTGAACTCCGAGTCGTCGGACCCGTCGTCGCACTCCGGGTCGGCCTCGTCGATGCTGCCGTCCAGGTCGTTGTCGAGGTTGTCGCTGCACTGCGTGGAGGCGGCTCCGACCTCTTCGGCACCGACGAAGCAGTCCGGGTCGTCCTCGTCCTCCCAGCCGTCACCGTCGTTGTCGGCGTCGTCGTCGCAGTTCTCCGGCCCCTCGAGCGTGTCGTAGCCGTCGTCGCAGTCCGCGTCGTTGGCGTCGATGTTGAAGTCCGAGTCGTTGTCGGTGGCGTCGTTGCACTCGGTGCCGCCGGCAAAGCCGCTCTCGTCGAACGGGGAGACGATGCAGTCCGGGTCGTCGGCGTCGGCCCAGCCGTCGCTGTCGCTGTCCGTGCCATCCACGCAGTCGTCCAGGGCGGCGCTGGTCTCACTGCCGTCGAGGCCGTCGTCGCACTCGGGGTCAAGCGAGTCGACGAGCAGGTCGCCGTCGTTGTCGATGCCGTCGGCGCACTCGATGTTCGGGTCGGTGCCGACCTCGTTGTCGCCGACGGTGCAGTCGCCGTCGGCCGCGTCGATCCAGCCGTCCAAGTCGTTGTCGAGCGTGTCCGCGCAGACGTCCAGGGTCTCCGACGGCGTGTAGCCGGTGGCGCACTGGGCGTCGGCCGCGTCGATGTCGCCGTCGGCGTCGTTGTCCGCCGCGTCGTTGCAGGGCAGAGCGAAGTCGAAGTCGTTCTCGGACTCGGTCTGGGCGTCGTTGGCGCAGCCCGGATCGTCCAGGTCGGTCCAGCCGTCGCCGTCGTCGTCGCTGCCGTTGCCGCAGAAGGCGACCGCCTCGTTGTCGTCGAAGCCGTTGACGCAGTCGGGGTCGGCGGGATCGATGGCGAGGTCGCCGTCGTTGTCGATCAGGTCGTTGCAGTCGGTCTCGCCGAAGATCGACGCCTCGTCGAGGCCGGTCGAGTCGTTGTCGCAGCCCGGGTCGTCCAGATCGATCCAACCGTCGGCGTCGTTGTCGGCGTTGTCGCTGCACTCAGAGGTGAGCTCGGCGTCGTCGGAGCCGTCCTGGCAGTCGGGATCGTTGTCGTCGATCAGGGTGTCGCCGTCGTTGTCCAGGCCGTCGTTGCACTGGGTCACCGCGCCGTCGGACTCGTCGTTGTCGTCGGGGTCGTCGCAGCCGTTGTCGTCGCTGTCGATCCAGCCGTCGTTGTCGTTGTCCGACAGGTCCTGGCACTCGGCCTGCTCCTGGTCGTCGGCGCCGTCGTCGCAGTCGGGATCGAGGGAGTCGATGAGGCTGTCGCCGTCGTTGTCGGTGGCGTCGGTGCACTCGAAGGTGATCGTGTCGGTCTCGTCCTCGTCCGCGAGGCTGGTGCAGCCCTGGTCCGCGTCGTCGATCCAACCGTCACCGTCGTCGTCGACGCCGTTGCTGCACAGAGGCGCTTCGGAGTTGTCGTCGGGATCGTCGCAGAGGCTGTCCTGGGCGTCGGTGTCCCCGTCCTCGTCGTTGTCGAGGCCGTCGGTGCACTCGCTGGTGTTGGCGAGGCCGCCTTCGTCGTCGTCGGTAGCGTCGTCGCAGCCGGGATCGTCGAGGTCGACCCAGGTGTCCAGGTCGTCGTCGGTGGCGTTGTCGCACTCGATCGCTTCAGAGGCGTCGTCGCCGCTGAGGCACTGGGGATCGAGGATGTCGATGAACGTGTCGGTGTCGTTGTCGATGCCGTCGTTGCAGACCGTCAGGCCGTCGTCGGTCTCGTCGTCGTCGAACTCGACCGTGCAGCCGGGGTCGAGCGCGTCGATCCAGGTGTCGGAGTCGTTGTCGACGCCGTCCTCGCAGAGGGCCAACTCCTGATCGTCGGCGCCGTTGTCGCACTGGTCGTCGGCGAGGTCGACCGCGCCGTCCCCGTCGTTGTCGAGGCCGTCGCTGCACTCGGTGGAGGCGGAGTCGGTCTCGTCGTTGTCGAGTACGGAGCCGCAGCCGGCGTCGGCGAGGTCGATCCAACCGTCGAGGTCGTCATCCAGGCCGTTGGCGCACTCCTGGACTTCGTCGGTGTCGGCAGCATCGGAGCAGCCGCCGTCGAGGGCGTCGATGGTGCCGTCGCCATCGTCGTCGAGGCCGTTGTTGCAGATGTCGCTCAGGTCGCCGATGCCGATCTCGTCCTCGGGGCCGAGGGGGGCGCAGTCCGGGTCGTCGAGATCGATCCAGCCGTCGCCGTCGTTGTCTTCCTCGTCCTCGCAGGGCGGGGGCGACTCGATCGCGGTGGAGGCGTCCACGCAGTCGGGGTCGTTGCCGTCGACGAAGGTGTCGTTGTCGTTGTCGAGGCCGTCGGTGCACTCGGTGGTGTCGCCGAGGTTGGGCGCCTCGTTGTCGTCGTTGGCGTCCTCGCAGCCCGGATCCTCGAGGTCCGTCCAGGTGTCGGCGTCGTTGTCTTCGCCGTCATCGCACTGCGGGATGAGCGGCGCCTCGCTGGTGTCCGCGCCGTTCTCGCAGTCCTCGTCGTCGGCGTCGATGAACGTGTCGCCATCGTTGTCGTTGCCGTCACTGCACTGCGCCGAGGACGGCGGGTTCAGCTCGTCGTCGTCGGTGGCGTCGGTGCAGCTGGCGTCGTCGAGATCGACCCAGCCGTCGCCGTCGTTGTCGATTCCATCGCCACAGGGACCGGACTCGCTGTCCCCGGTGGGCGTGGCGCACTGGGAGTCCAGGCC
>PVBE010205304.1_pt1 | contig 24947 bp, 18 predicted proteins | sample 1631181 | NCBI WGS metagenome assembly PVBE01 (sample SAMN08397723, study PRJNA350692) | Marine metagenome, whole genome shotgun sequencing project. | isolation source: water | place: Pacific Ocean | collected 2012-04 | reverse complement strand
TCGATTGCTCGATGGTTTTTTTGTTTCTAGCGACGTCATTCTGAGCGGGAGTCGAAGAACCTTCGTCGTTATTGTGCTTGTATTCTCGAGCAACCGACGAGGTTCCTTCGACAAGCTCAGGATGACATCGAGTGTTTATCTGACCTTACCGTTGTCTTGAGGTATCGCCGTGTTGATAGATCCCTGTGCTCTGGAAACAGTTTTTTCTGTAAATAGATCTGTTCCTCTGAAGCTGATGCTTTGCAATAGCGTGGGTATCGTTCCGATCTGCGCGTCAGTTGGCAGGATCGAGACTGCGAAGCTCGCTGCGGCAACTTTACCGCTCGAGATCGTGGCTGGTACATGCCCAACTCGCCATTCTATTGAATGCGTTGCTGCATTGTACGTAACGCCAGATCCTTTGGTCACGCTCTGCTTGTCCACCCAGTTCACATTGCTTGGGAGACTTGCCGTTACGACTGCATTGTCTACATCGTTTATAGTGCCCTTAACGTTCAGGAATAGCCAGTAGATCGTGTCGTCTCCTGCGCGTGGTGGTAGAGGTCCTCTTCCGAGCTGATCTCCTGCAGACGTGAAGTAACGTGCGAACGACTCTATATTAACGCTTGTGGTTATCTTACGCTCGATGGCGGCTCCAACTACCTGGATGCGGTCGCCGGTTTCGTCCAAAGTAAATTCGACTACCGGGTAAAACTGAGCGGTGCGGTTCGCGCCATTACCTGCGTGGGGGACTATGGATGCCTCTCGATTGTCTGAGATCACTGGGGTGTCGAGATCCCACGTTGGTTCGTTTGTTCCACCTTCAATGCTGACCGAGACATTCGAGATCGCAAGATCGTTCTGAGCATCCCATGAGATAGCTGCTTTCACGGGTTGGTTCGCCACGAGGTTATCTGGCAGCTCGAGGTTGAGTACAACTGGTGGTGATAATGTCGTCACTGTTTCTGTGAGAGTTTCTTGTGCGAATCTCTCGTCTCCAAACAAGAACGACGGTTCAAAGAAAAACTTTGCCTCGTTTCCATTCTCGATTGCGAGAGTTCCAGAGTAGGTGATCTCGAGCTCACCCGCCGGCTCAATCGAGGGTACGATCCATGTTTGATCGTCACGCTGTGAAAGGGAAGTCTCACGTAGCACGAATCCTTCTGGGAAGACTGCGTGGATTGCTTCTTCTGGGAAAGCGAGCTTTCCGTTGTTTTTTAAGAAAATATGTCCGCTTATCCGCTGTCCAGCGACAAGCTTGTCTGGGAGCTCGGTTGTAATCTGCAATGCGGATCGAACAGGGGAGAATGTGTAGGTTTGTCGCCGTGATCCTTCTTTTGCCCCATCCCACGAGTAACCGAGAGTAGACGCAAACGTCTGCGTGCCATTAACATCGCCGAACATCACACCTCTGAGCTTAACTAGTCCGTGTGCGCCCGGTGCGAGCTCACCAACTTCGATCGTGTTCGTAGTTTCTTCAAACGAGTCATGATCAACGTCGCTAAGCACAAAGTACGGAGGATACTCCAGCGTCAAAGTCACGTCCTCAAGCGTACGCTTGCTATCGTTCTGATAAGAGATCGAAAGCGTAGACTCGCCTCCACTTATTACATTCTTAGGTGCAACGACTGCTGAAAACTCGATGTTACGTCCAGGATCAACATTGAAAAGGAAATACCAAGCAGTGAACCCAACCACGAGACATACGACCGCGATCGAAGCGATATCAAAAATGCGGTGTTTGATTCCGTGCTTCTCGAACCGTTTCTTGATGGGCTTCGATACCCAGCGGCCAGCATGTCTTGCAACATGCACACCTGGATGAAGCATTTGAGTCGCTTTTTTATGCAGTTCCATAGGGAGTAATTTTCAATTGGGCAATTGGGCAAATTTCAATTTTTGGAGGTTTTCTTGTCATCCTGAGCGGCAGTCGAAGAATCTTCGTCGCCTATGTGCCGATCCAGACTGAGAAGCCGACGAGGTTCCTTCGACTTCACTCCGTTGCGCTCAGGATGACATATACCTAGTTTCCGCTCAACGTGAACACGTCCGTTGTGAGTGCCATGATCTCTGCGATGTTGTCACCGTCGAGGTCCTCGGCTGCGACGAACACTCCTTTACGTTTGTATGATTCGAATGCGTCGAACTCTGGGAGGATAGATGTTCCGTTACCATCAAACACACGCACTGTTGGCGGCCCTCCAAGACCTGGTCCTGTTATGATATCAACCTTTCCGTCTCCTGTAACATCTCCAGCTGCTACGTTAACGCCGCCTCTGAACTGCTTATCATATGCAAAGAATCCTGGGTTGAGTAGTCGTCCATCTTTGTTGAAGGTTTGCACCTGAGGTCCACCTCCAACTCCGGCACCTGCAATGATCTCGTCGCGTCCATCACCGTCAATGTCACCGAGCGTTAGGTTTACCCCTCCTCGGAATAGCGGATGGAATGCAAAGAAGCCAGGGTGGATGAGCCTTCCATCTTGGTTAAAGATTCTAATATGAGGTCCACCTCCGTTTTTTGTTCCTGTTACGATCTCGACTCTACCATCACCTTCAAGGTCACCGATGGCAAGGTTGATTCCGCTTGAGTACGCCTCGTCGTAAGGGTAGAACTCGTGGACGATGGCACCTTTGTTGTCATGGATTCTGATCTTTGAGTCTGTGGCTGACACGATCTCTGGTACACCGTCATTGTCGAAGTCATAATAAACAACGTTATCGCCACCGAGCGTTGCTCCTGTGTATGCGAAGAAACCTGTTCGATCGCGTCCTCCATTGTTGTTGAAGATTCGAACGAACGATCCGTTACTAAACTGGGCGTTGAGCAGATCCTCGATTGGTCGGATCAAGACGATCCCATCACGTGCCGCAACTGTAACCTCGTCTACAATACGACCATTGTTCACTGATCGATCCTGGGTTCCGTTAATCTTTTCAAAATCACTACCAAGATAGATCGTATGCGGCGCATCTGTAGCATTAACGATAATCTTTCCTTGCTGGAACTCCCGTGACCAAACACTTGGTTTCATGCGAGTGTTGCCAGACGTAAGCTCGTCTCGTGGCGCGTCTACCATCCGCCCCAGGAACGCGTCATATTCATCAAAGTGGAAAAGTTGTGTGTAATCGGACTGTCCGTGACCGTATCCAAAGAACGCGCCACCAAGCATGGCACTTGTTAGTGTGAATCGAACTTGTCGGTGGTCGACGATCCCAGTTTCACCCGTATCTGCGTTTACAAAGAAGACGTCATCGTGCCCATTGTTTGCATCCGCGTTGTTAATCAAACTCTGCATTGAATCCTCCCATCGTCCTTGTCCTTCCCATGGGGTAGGGAATGATTCGAACATGCGACCGTTCACATGTGGCTGGTAGGAATCGTTTGAGCTTCCGTTGGTGATCAAGATAGCATTGTTTCCAACTGCTTTCCGTGCCCGTGAGAACAGGTCGATGTTTCCCTGATGCCAAGCATTGTCTGCGGTGTTGCCGGTATCGACTCGTCCGTCGTTATTAACGTCAGTATCTCCGACCCACGATATTGTGGATGCAACCTCATCCAAGAATATTCCGTCCCAGTATCCAGATGACCAGACATCTTTCTCCACATAGTCGACCCAAGCATCTCGGTACGCCTTGTTTGCTACATTGTAAGCAGAAGTCTGTGGCCAGATTGAAACCTGGCTTCCGGATGAGTGCTTAAGCTCCATTGAAGACGATAGGCGGTTCTTGAGCTTGAGGTGTAACGCATCGCTCCAGTAGCGGTCGTTGTAGCTCACAGTTGGAACGTACGCGAGTATGATGATGTCAGGATTAATAGCGCGAAGTTGTGCGCTATACTGTGGGTTGAAGTTTTGAGCTTCTGCTGGTAATACGAGCAGGTCGAATCTTGCGAGCGTTCCAAGTGCCGCCTCGCTCAATTCAGGACCAGCCACCAAATACTGCTGTCCGCTTCTAATAAAAGTATCCGGTCGCACGGACGCGCTCACCGGATAACAAATCGTCGCGATGCATATCATCGCCACGGAAAAAGAAAAAATGTTCTTTAGGAGGTTCATGCCGCCAGTGTCTCTGGGGGGTTATCTATCGTCTCTGCTACTTCCTCCTTTTTGTCTGGGATGTTTGGGGAAAAGAGTTTGTTGCGGATCTTCCACTGATCAACAAACTGGCCGATCCCGTTCGACGCAAGCTTGTTTCGGGTGGTCGCTCGCTGTTGTGACCATTTTACCAGACTCTCAAAATTAATCTTGTATCGTCCCTGAACGACGATGTACGTAATCTCTTCGTTGGTGATAGCACGCCTTACAGTACGCGTAGAAACACCAAAGAGGCGAGCGGCCTCGGATACGGAAACACGGATGATTTCGTTTTGCTGTGGCATAGAAAAAGGTATTTGATTGTTCACGAGCCTTGAGTCAGCAAGTGATCGATATTCTAATATTTTGAAAGTTAGCCCCCACTTGTAATTCTGAGCGGCAGTCGAAGAACCTTCGTCGCATTCGTTCCGATCGATACTGAGAGGCCGACGAGGTTCCATCGACTCCACTCCGTTACGCTCAGGATGACAGGGAAATAACCTCAATAAATTGAAAATTACCGAATTGGAAATTGAAAATGCTGCTCTAGAAGTCAACACTAGTGTAGACAAAAAAGACGATTCTGTCAACTCGTTTATTGACAAAAGTGGCGATTTGCTGTATGTTTCGCAATATTTGTAAGAGTTTCGTCTCTTTGGAGACTAATAGAATAGAAGGTGTAATGAATCTGCTTTAGTGGTGACTAATATGATAGAGGAGATGCGCGAACAATTCTTGCTCTATCGCTTACGCGTCCATCGTGACGCGGATGCTTATAAGGAGTTGTATGAAAAATACGAGCTTCGAATAGTGCGATATGTGCGGACACGCGTCCCGCAAGAAATGATCGAAGAGATCGTAGCAGACACCTTTGAGAAGATGTTTGTCTACGCTTCGACCAAGACGATTCGGAACTTCAATGGGTTGATATATACGATGGCACGGACAACCGTGGCAACGTTCTATCGGACTAAAGAAAGGCGTCCGACGGTGGAATTGGACCTCGAGAAGTTCGATGTTGAATCAGATGAAAGGCCTGCGGGCGAGCTGATAGACATAGATACTGACATGGCTCGTGTGAAAGAAGTCTTGAAGAACCTGCACGTGCAGTATCGAGACATTCTGATCATGCGGTACATGCAGGAGATGGAGATACCGGAAATTGCTCAGGCTTTAGGAAAGACTTCGAACAACGTACGTGTAACGATTCATCGGGCGCTGGCGTCATTAAAGACGAACGCCGATATACAAAAACATGAAAACGAACGAGATTGAAAATCTTCTACGCCAAATGAAGGATGATCCTGACTTTGGAGCTCTCGACTCAGACTCGAGTGCACGTTTGAAGGACCGCGTCTTTTCGTTTGTCGACACATCAATTGCAGAACAGCCGATGGCACCATCGGGTGTTTTTGATTTCGTAACGAGTTTGCCTGGAGTGTTCACCGACATGGTGGCGCGACCAATGGCTTTAACCTCGCTGATGATAGTAATGGTGCTTGGAGGATGGATCACGAGTGTGAACGCCTCACTGGACACGCTTCCGGGCGATGCCTTCTATGGCGTGAAGCTAGTATCGGAAAAGGCGCAACTCGTGCTTGCATCGTCAAACACAAAGTCAAAGCTACATGCAGAGTTTGCATCACGGCGGCTTGATGAGATCGTAACGCTTGTACAGGGAGAAGGAGATAGTGATGAAAGACAAGGAAACGTACAGACTGCGATCGACGGTTTCAATAAACAAATGGATGGAGTAAGCGCTCACCTGCAAGAATCTACAGACGAAGAGATGGTGGTAGAGCTTGCGCGCATCATTGATCAGAAAGCGGGAGAGTTGGAAGGTGTGCTAGAGCTTGCAGAGGATGACGTTGAGAGTCACGTCGCAATTACAGAGGCTATCGAGACTGCCGAAGATGTTCAGGGACAGGCAGTGGAAACACTTGTTGAGCAGTCGGAAGACTCGCATACATCGCGAACAGAGCTTTCAAGACAGTTTGCGAACGAGATTAGGGAGGTTGACTCGCAGACGAATACGGTAACGGCGAGGTTGGAAAGGCTTGAGGCGGCGTTAGAGAGCAGGGAGGACGTTGAAGCGGATCTGACAGATATCAAGGCGATGCTCTTCAAGCAAGACTTGAGTGATTCCATGGACTCAGCCGCTATAGGTGGCTACAAGAACGCATTCGAGCTCACAACGGAAGCGAAGCGCGACCTGAGAGAGGCGACGGAACAGATCATGGTGTTAGAGATTCAGTTGACACAGCCAGTGGTAGATGAGGCTGAACCTATAGAAGATTCCACAGTAGAATCACCGGATGAGCCGGCGGACGCTCAGTCGGACATAGAAGTAGAACATACGGAATGATCCTTCACACGGGACATTCCATAGCGGATGTTCAGTGTGAGGGATAGGTTCCCTCGCGTGTCACTTCTAACAAACGTCAGGCTTAAAGGTCGAAGCTCGGATGAGCTGCCAGACGAAAATTATTCAGAATTGATTGGCCTTCGCCAATCGCAACTACAACTAGAGAAATACGTTTATGACAGACGTCAACATTTCGAAGCGCGTGTTTACACTCGCTGTCGTTGCAATGACAATCCTTTGGACAATGGCCGCTGGTCTCGCTCCTCTGATGACCAACGCTCAGGTTAGCCTCTCAGCAGGTGACTTGATCAAAGGTGAGTCATTCTCAACCGTGTATTACTACGGTTCAGACGGCATGCGTTACACGTTCCCTAACGAAAAGACATACTTTACATGGTACTCCGACTTTGATGGAGTTACTACGGTTTCTGACTCACAGCTAGCAGGAATCACTCTTGGCGGAAACAATGTTTACCGACCAGGAACAAACTGGGTGAAAATCCAGTCAGATCCAAGTGTTTACGCTGTTTCACCTGATGGAACACTTCACTGGATTGAGACCGAAGCAGTGGCTGAGGCCCTCTACGGTGGTTCAGGATGGGGTGCATTCGTGCACGACGTACCTGACACATTCTTCGCAGACTACACAGATGGTATCTCCCTAATGTCGGCTGATAGCCTATATGACGGAGCATTGGTATCTGACGGATCAGACACATTCCTTATGTGGGATGGAGAGCTCCGAGCAGTTTCAAGCGCCGGTATGTCTGCAAACCGTTTGCAAAGTGCGCACGTAATGAGTACATCCGTTGACCTTTCAGCACTTACAGCTGGATCAGACCTTTCAGGTGTGAGCGGAGAGATCTCAGATACAGCACAGATGGTAGAAGGTGATGCAGCTCTTCCTTCAGGAGGACTTAGCATCTCTCTTGCATCTAGCACACCAGCAGGAGTTACTGTTCCTGGTGGAGCAAACGGAGTTGAGATGACAAAGTGGGCAGTTACAGCAAGCGGAGCAGATGCCGAGCTTGGTGCCTTGGATGTTACTCTCGGAGGAATTGGTGCGACAACAAACTTTGACAACGTGTTCCTTTACGAAGGAACGGTACGTTTGACAGAGGGTCGCTCAGTTAACTCAGCTACACGTACTGCTACTTTCAGCAACTTGGCTTTCGCCGTTGCAGAGGGGCAGACACGTTACCTTAGCCTTGTTACAACAACAGCTACAGCGGCTCCTGGTGGAGCAACTGCAAGTTTTGGAATTGATGCTTCAGCAGACGTTGAGTCTGGTGGAACAGTGAGCCTTTCAGGTTCAGCATACGGAAACGTATTCACATTCTCAGCTTCAGATGCTGGAGACATCGAGATTGACAAGAATGGAACTATCACAGATCCAGCTCTTGGAGAGAACGATGCAGTTGTTGGACAGTTCAACATCACAGCTTCAACAGAAGATGCAGAGTTGGTACGAATGCGTTTGAACATTGATGACGCAGTTGACCACTCAGACTTCAAGTTGTGGCAGGGATCAACACAGATCGCTACTGGTGTTTGGGCTACAGGTGATAGTGTCGACTTTGAGTTGGACTCACCTTACACAATCGCAGAAGGAAGCAACCGAGTCTTCAAGGTCTCACTTGACGTTGGAGGACAGGCTGCTGAGACAATCAAGGTGTCAGTTAAGAGTACAGCTGATGTGATTGCTGTCGGAGGAGACTTCGGCTTCAACATGGCAGTTGACTACAACACGACAACTGGTTCAGGTTCATACGATGGAACAACATGTACCACTGTGGCACTTTGTCTAGGTTCATTCTCAACCATTCAGGGTGGAGATGTAACATTTATATTCGATGGCCCAGCTACATCTGATGTATCAGTTGATAGCTCAGACGTAACATTCTTGGCATTCTCATTGACTGCTGCACAGGATATTACAGTTAAGGACATCGACATCATTGTCGCAGCTGACGATGACGGAGACTCAATAGTTCTATTGGATGGAACTGAGGCTTCAGCGGGTGCTGACATAGACGGACTCTACAACTCAACGAGCACAGATCTTAACCTTCAGGATATTTCTATCCGATTGGCAGATTCTGGGTCACGATTGATGGGACCACTTGAATTGAGTTCAACCGGAAGTGATGGTACTCAGACTCTAGACTTCACTGACGACTTCTTCATGGCAGCAGGAACAACTTACGATCTTATCGTAACTGCCGATGTCGATAATGACGCACCAGCTGCAGAGCTGTTCGCAGTTGCTATCGATATTTCAGGAGTTGTAATCGAAGATACGAACAACGATACATTGACAAATGCTACGGACATCGTTCCTACTGGTAATATCAATGGAAACGTATTCACAACTGCAAGTCCATCATTGGCACTTGCGTTGGCATCATCGCCAACATCATTCACAACAGTACAAGGGTCAGCAGGTGAGAACGTGCTTGGTATGACACTTACTGCAGGTTCTGCAGAAGATATTACTATCACAACCCTATTGGTTGATGCCTGGGGAGGTACTGCCGCTAACTCCATGGAATCTGGTGGAGAGCCTAGTGCTCAGGTGGAAGACTTCTTCTCATCATGTTCATTGTACGATGGTGCCGGTGTACTTGTAGGTGGCCCAGTTGGTGCTACTGATTCAGGTGCAGACTTCAACTTCCAGAGCATGAACTTCGTTATTCCAGCTGGAGAAGTTGTTCTCGCTGATGTTGTGTGTAACTTGCACAACCCATCACAGACAGCGGATGCAATGTTTGGATTCGAGGTCGAGCTTGCAGCAAACGTTGCTGCGCAGGACTTGAGCGGAGACGCCGTTACAGCTACAGGGTTCGACTTCAACGCAGTTACTACAACTGTAGCTCCTACAGTTACTGTAACGGTTGATGACGAAGGAACATTGACAATCGCAGGAGACAGCTCTTCTGCAGATGCAATGATCTTGTTGTCAGGTACTTCGGATAACGTAGTATCTACCTTCCGAGCAACTGCAACACTCGAGGATTTCACAGTGACTACTTTGACATTCGACGAGTTGCAGGCAACTGCAGACGGTCAGGCAGCTGGTGCTTACGCGAATAACATCGGAAGCATTACTCTTGATTACACGGATTCAGCTGGAGCAGCTGCATCAAAGACTGCTTACATGTCTTCAAACCGTTCAACAATGAGTGGTCTTGACATGTTCGTTGACAAGGATAATGTTGAGAAGTTCAGCGTGTCAGTTGACGTTCCAGTTATTGATCGAACATCTGGTGGTTCAGCCTCTTCAGGTGAAAAGATCAAGCTTGGGTTCTCAGACGGTGGAACATTGGCCGGCGCTTCGGATGAGTTCCGAGCGGTTGGATCAGGTTCAGGAAGCGTTCTTGACGAGTCAAACGTTTCTGACGACTCAACAAACATCAACACACACGTTGTGCGTGAGACAATGCCAACTATAAACTTGCACGCTTCTAGCCCATCGGGTGCGAAGACACCAGGTCTACAGGAGGCCCTTCGTTTCACAATTGCAGCTTCAGCAGGTGAGGATGTGATTGTTGATGAGTTGATGTTCGCAATGTCTTCAACAGACAATGCGCCTACAACATGGAACGCGTGTGATGCTACAGCTGACGGTTCATCTGTAACTCAGACTGCTCTCGAGATGGATGAGACAGACTTCACGCTCTACAAGACTTCAAATCTCTCAGATCCTCTAGAGGACGCTGATGCAGACTGGAATCTATGGAATGCGACAGCTGGTGCGTTCGCAGCTTGTGACGCAAGTGATGAGGAGGTTAAGTTCGTACATCTAGAGGGAATTGCTGATAATGGCAACATGATCATTTCAGCCGGTACTACTGAGACATTCTCATTGTACTTTGACTCAACAGGTGCAAGTTCGTCAGGAGACGACCAGGTGCGATTCGATATCCCATCTGATCCAATCTTGTCACTGTACGCTGATTCAGCAAATAACTTCGACACAGCAGGTACTGCTATCGTAACAATTGGACAGCACAACGAGTCCAATACGCTAGTAGATCAGGGTGACATCGTATGTGTCAGTGCTGATACTACTTGTGACGCTGGAGAGGAACTTATGTTGGTCACTTCTCAGGATACCGTTACTGGTGATACGTACAACGTATACCGTGGTTACCTTGGAGAAGATCAGGCAGCAATTGTTGGTACAGAGAATGTTCTGTACCTACCATCATCGTTCGTATGGTACGATGACGGAAACGATTCGCCATCAACTATAGTGTTTGATGACGCCGTTTCTGGTGCATATCTTATAGATAACCTACCTATTACAGGTGGAACAATCGTCTTCTAACGAAGTCGTAATCTATAGCATTAAACACCCCTTCGGGGGTGTTTTTTGTTCTTGACATTGTGAGTACATTGACGTAATGTTGTTTCATTATGAAAGCACGAATAAGAATTATAGTAATCGCTATTGCGGCAGTAGTAATAGGTGTTATTGCATGGCAGGCGACATCAAGCAACGGTCTTTTGACCACAGAGGAGTATCCCGGGTTTATTAATCACGAAGATCTAGATATCCCAGAAGATGTTGCCGCACAGTGGAACATTCAGTTGAATACTTCCGAGGCTGCATATGCAAACAATCCAAAGGATATTAATGCATTGTTGAATACTTCATTTTGGAAGCACCAGTTTGGTGACTACGCGGAAAGCCGTAGGGCTGTTGAGAAGTCGTTAGAAGCGAACCCTATCAACTTTACAGCCTGGACAATGCTAGGAGATGTTGCAGTGAGCATGGAAGACTGGGATACAGCAGAGGCGTCTTACATAAAGTCTCTTGATTTGCACACGGATCCAAACCTTTATTACAAGATGGAGAGAGTATGGCGTTCAGGATTTCCAGAAAGATACGATGATATCCAGACACTATACGAAGACGCTATTGCAGAGGACGGTCAAAAGCCGCTATACCTCACCAAGCTCGCCGACTGGTACGCAGAGCAAGAGCGATGGCAAGAAGCTGCTGACCACATGAAGGTCATTACGGAGCTAATGCCAGAGGACGAGGGAGCTCAGGCCGACTACGAGATATATCTAGAAAAAGCAAAGGCAAACAAGTAAATTCAAACCGACAGAGAAATCTGTCGGTTTTCTGTTCCTGTCACCCAAGCACACCGCTCGCGCGCAGGCGGGGACAGTCCCGGGGACAGTCCCCGCACCTGTCCCCGGGACTGTCCCTCCCCCCGAAAAAAAGATCTTCCAAAAATTGAAAATTGCCGAATTGCAAAATTGAAAATGTTCTCATCTGGTATAATACCCCTCATGAAACACTACATATCAATATTCCTCGCGCTACTCATAATGGTCCCAAGCGCGTCGGCGTTCGCTCGTACTCCTAATGATTCATTCTTCTCTGATCAGTGGTATTTGCCGCATATTGGCGCCATATCCGCGTGGAACGAAAGCACGGGATCTCCAGACGTTCTTGTAGCAATTCTGGATACCGGGATTGATCTTGATCACGAGGATTTGCGTGGGCAGATTTTTGTAAATCGTGGCGAGGTGGCGAACGATGGTATTGATAATGACGGTAACGGATACATCGATGATGTGTCTGGTTGGGACTTTTATGATGATGACAGGGATGCTAATCCGATTGTTGGTGCAAATGACGAGTTCGGTGTACACCACGGCACGGTTGTTGCGGGTGTGATCGGTGCAACTGGAAATAACGCGCTCGGCGTGACTGGTGTTAACTGGGACGTTAAGATGTTGCCGATTCGCGTGCTCGATTCTACGGGCGATGGTGACGTTGGAGACATCGTAGAAGGTATCGATTACGCGTTATCAATGGGAGCTGACGTGATCAACTTAAGCTTTGTAGGCTCGTCAAACACAAGGGGTCTCGACCAAGCTCTGCAGCGCGCGTATGACCAAGGTACGGTTGTGGTTGCTGCCATGGGTAACCTAACGGGTTCTGGAACGGATCTCGACCAGACGCCAATGTATCCTGCTTGTAGTCCTGGGACTGGGATTGATGACGTTGTGATTGGAGTTGTTGCAACGGATCAGGACGATAGGCGCGCAATATTTTCAAACTACGGTAGTCAGTGTGCGGATATCTCTGCACCAGGTGAGTATATGTACACTACGCAGTTGGATGGATACGGAGGAGGTTGGAACGGGACGTCACTCGCAGCGCCTCTAGTTTCTGGTGCGGCGGCGATTATGAAGTCGATCTATCCAAATGCGACGCCGGATGAGATCTTACTGACCATGAAGTTGTCTGTTGACCCTGTGGTTGGCCGAGCTCCAAGTGGAGTTGCCGGTGCTTTGGGGAGCGGAAGACTGAATCTGGATCGAGCATTGGAGATGCTCCCACGATTGGTTCGAGATCGATCTGCGAGAGAGGTAGAGGTCGTTGAGGTGGTAGAGGTTGTTGAAGTCGAGGAGATCGTTGAAGAAGAGGAGATTGTAGCTCAGCAGCCGCCACCTCGAAACTTCCTGACGCCAATTGCAGTTGGAGCTGGCGCTGGGGACGAGCCACGTGTGACGGTATTTGACTACAATGGAGAGCGATCATCGTTCCTTGCCTACGCACAGGCGTTTACAGGAGGAGTCTCCGTAGCAACAGGGCAGATCGACGGTGATGACGGATACGAGATTGTGACAGGCGCTGGAGAGAGCGGTGGTCCGCATGTGAGAGTGTTCAACGACATTGGAGCGCTTAAGTATCAGTTCTTTGCATTCTCGGCTGATTTCTCTGGTGGAATTGATGTGGCGACAGGAGATGTGACTGGAGACGGAGTAGACGAGATTATCGTGGTTCCGGGAGAGGGGCACGATCCTGTTGTGCGCGTGTTTAATTGGACGGGGACAATGTTGGCGGAGTTTGCAGTTGATAGCTCGGGTGCCGCGCTTTCAGTTTCTGCTGGTGATGTTGATGGAGATGGTGTGGACGAGATCGTGATCACGGAAGGCGAAGGCGGACCGCCAACGGTTCAGATTTATCGATATGACTCATCGCCCGTTTCCGAGTTTAATGTTTACGCGGAGAACATGTTTAAAGGTGTACGCTCAGCTGTGATCCAATCAAATGGACGAGGACGAGTGGTTGTAGGTACAGGTATGGGAGCAGGTCCCCATGTGCGATCTTTCGACAGAATCGGGGCGTTGGCAGGGCAGTTCTTTGCATTTGGTGAGAGTAATAGAGACGGTGCAGATGTTGCCTCATGGGAGCCGTACGCAGATGGGCAATGGTTTACGTTGACATCGGGAATCGAGAACGGTGTTCCAGTATTGAGAGTATTCGATCACTCTGGAAGCTTGGTTGATGTCACATTACCTCTCATCGGGTATACTGAAAGAGTAAATATATAGATATGGCAAACAAACCCATTTTCGAAAAGAAGAACGTGCTTGTGACAGGTGGTGCTGGATTCATTGGTTCGCGACTGTGCGAAGAGCTCATTAAAGAAGGGGCTCGTGTTATTTGTGTCGACGATTTCTCGTCTGGTGTGGAGCGGAACATTGACGTGTTGCTCAAGAACCCGGACTTCCAGTTTTTGCGGACGGATATCAATCGAGGTCTAGATCTTGAGGAGTATCCCGAGCTTGAGGCATATAAGATTCCGTTTCAAGGAATTCAAGAGATCTATCACCTCGCATGTCCAACAGCGATCAAGAAGTTCGATGCGCTCAAGATTCACACTTTGAAGACAAACAGTGTAGGAACAGTGAACATACTTGATGTTGCAGAGAAGTATGAGTCCAAGTTGGTGTTTACATCGAGTTCCGTGGTTTACGGTAGCCGAGCGGAAAATCGATTGTTTTTTGTGGAAGACGACGAGGGTATTGTTGACCACACTACGCCACGAGCGGTTTATGACGAGGGGAAGAGATTCTCGGAAACTGCGTGTATTTCTTATAGCCAATCTCGTGGAGTAGATGCACGTATTGCTCGAATTTTCCGAACCTATGGGCCAAGAATGCCTTTGTTTGATGGGCACATGATCCCCGACTTTATAATCGACGCCCTTGACGGTAAGCCTTTAGTGATCTACGGTGATGAAACTTTCAAGACATCGTTCGTCTATGTTGACGATGTAGTGGACGGTTTGATGAAGCTAATGAAGGTTGAGCAGAATCCCGGGCCGGTTAATATCGGATCGGATGTAGACCTAAGGTTGGTCGATGTTGCGAATACTATCATTGCTTTAACAGGGTCGGAGTCCAAGGTGAGCTTTGAACCACCGTTACCGTTTCTTACTGAACTTGGCTTGCCAAAGATTGCTCGTGCGCGAGATACTCTTGAATGGCTACCACTTGTTCGGCTGGAGGATGGTCTTAGAGAAACTATGGAGGATGTACGAGCGAATCGTATTTTGCTTACAAACATCTATAATAATAAAAAATGATTGTTGCGGTTGTCCCGGCATATAATGAGGAGCAGGAAGTCGGAAACGTAGTCAGAAACACGCTACCATTTGTGGATCGCGTTCTTGTTGTTGATGACGGTTCAACCGATAATACTGCCCAGGTTGCTCGTGATGCTGGGGCTGTCGTTGTGGCTCACGCTATAAATCGAGGTCTAGGTGCGTCGTTAGGGACCGGTATCAAGAGCGCGCGCAAGATCGGAGGCAAGAAGATCATCACATTGGACGCAGACGGACAGCATCTAGCAGAGGAGATTCCTTTGTTTGTGCGGGCTCTTGATGGGCACGAGGTTGTGCTGGGGTCGCGGATGATTGAGATGAAGGGAAATATGCCCGTATTTAGGCGAGCCGCACAGCGAGTCGGGAACATGTTGACGTACGTGATGTTTGGTCTCATGGTGTCCGATAGTCAGAGTGGTTTCAGAGGTTTCTCAGCAGCGGCTGCGGATGCACTCGAGATCAAGACGGATCGCATGGAAGTTTCGTCCGAGATTATTTCAGAAATTCAGAAGAGCGGCTTCAAGTGGACCGAGGTACCGATCACGGCGATATACACTGAGTATTCGCTAAGTAAGGGACAGAGTTTCACTGTTGGAATCAAAACCGCGCTTAAACTCTTTATTCATAGAATAAAGTCATGATGTTTTCCGCAATACAACTTTTGATCATCTTGTTCGCTCTATTCGCGGTGACTCGAGTTGTAATAAAGGTACGATCTCGTAGTATTCCAATGACATGGGCGACCCTTTGGATCGTGATCTGGGTTGGAGCTGGTGTTGTCGCGCTATTGCCGCAGACAACGGACCTTCTGGCTGCTCGAGTTGGGATCGGACGAGGAGCCGATCTTCTTGTGTACCTCTCAGTGATGGTGCTGTTTTACTTGATTTTTAGATTAGTGGTGAAGGTGGAGTCTATGCAGCAGGATATGACGAAGCTGGTTCGCGCGATTTCGATGAAAGATTTGGATAATAAAAAGGGTGAGGATAGTTCAGAGTAGAGTATGAAGATATTGCATGTCGTCTCAACCTATCCGCCATATCGTGGAGGTATGGGGAATGTCGCTTTCGAGGAAGCGACCAGACTTGCAAAACTGCGGCATGATGTCCATGTCGCAACATTGGCGTATAAGGAGAAGTCGAGCACGAAAGTTGAGGGCAAGGTGACGGTTCATCGACTGAAGCCGACTATCGGATATGGAAAGGCGGGATTTCCTCTCAGGCTCCGGAAGCTGATCTTGAGCGAGGGGTATGATGTCGTGCATTTACATATGCCATTTTTTGGAGTTCACGAGCTATTTTTCTTGATGATGAGGCTCGGCTGGAAAGGGGACCTCGTTTTGACGTATCACATGGATGTGATGGCCTCGGGGTTTGTCCAGTGGGTCGCAAAATGGTCTCGCACAAAAATTGTTCCTGCCATTTTGGGTCGAACACAAAAAGTATTCGTTTCTTCGATGGATTATGCGCGTGAAAGTTGGTTGAAAGATAACTGGAAAGACGTCGAAAAGAAGCTCGTATCCGCTCCATTCGGTGTAGACACGAAGCGTTTCAAGCCGCGCAAGGATCGTAAGAAGAGCGCGGTAACGAGATTTCTATTTGTTGGAGGGTTAGACAGTAACCATTACTTCAAGGGACTCGAAGTTTTACTCGAGGCACTAAGAAACATCAGTGACCGTACTGACTGGACGCTCACGGTTGCGGGCTCGGGTGATCTTAAAGAGTCGTACGAGGAGCAAGCTCGTTCTGCAATGATCTCGCAGCGTGTTGAGTTCGTGGGACGTGTGACCGATGCAGCGCTTCCATTGTCGTATGGTTTTTCTGACGTGTTTGTTTTTCCATCGGTGGATCGATCGGAAGCGTTCGGACTTGTTGCGCTTGAAGCTCAGTCGTGTGGAGTGCCGGTTATTGCATCTGATCTGTCTGGTGTGCGTACTGTTGTGTCTGACAAGGCGTCTGGAATTCTCGTAACTCCCAGGGATGTGGGCGAGCTTCAGGAGGCTTTGGTATGGATGATTGAGCACCCTAAGGAGCGAGAAGACATGGGAAAAACTGCTAGGGCTCGCGTAGAAAAAATGTTCACTTGGGATCGCCATGTTGCGATGCTAGAAAAGGTTTATGAAGATATTAGTAATAAGTAATCTTTACCCACCCAATTCTCGCGGGGGCGCAGAGATGATAGCTCGCGACACTGCAGAGGAAGCGGTGCGGCAGGGTCACGAGGTGGCTGTGTTGTCGACCGGCGTTCATGATACCGATGATGTCGTGGGCGGTGTTAGAGTTGTTCGATTCACGCCTAAGCTTCCGTATCACATTCTAAACGATGCCGACCAGTCGCTGGGATCGAGACTGCAGTGGCATGCGAGGGATCTTGTTGGATCGCGTGCGACGCGCACAATCGTCACAGACGCGATCAAAGATGTAGCTCCTGATTTGATTTTGACATTTAATTTGCGCGGAATGGAGATCGGATCGATTGCAAAAGCGGTGAGACGTTCGAGAATCTCTTGGATCCATGAGCTCCATGACGTGCAGTTACTCGTACCATCAGGACTCGAATGGTTCGGCCCACAGAGGAGAGTCGGTCTACGTCGGTTGTGGCAGAGCCGCATTGTGAAGATGTTCTACGGAGGTTTGACCGGATACATAATGGGTTCACCCGACACTGTAGTGTCACCATCTGTGTTCATGATAGATGCCCACAAGAAATCGGGACTGTTTAATAAATCCGAATCTCGCGTTCTCATCAATCCTGTAGATCTGGAGGTCGTGCAAGATCGATCTGTGCCAAAAGCTCGCGAACGCGACAAACCTGCACGCTCTGTGGATCGTCTTGAAACGATCAAGTTGTTGTATGTTGGTCAGCTTGAGCTGCATAAAGGCGTGAATTACGTTTTGGAGGCGATGGGGCACGTTGGAGATCACAAGGTAGTGTTTGACATTGTCGGTGACGGATCGCAACAGGATGAGCTCATGAATCAGGTTCTGGACATGTCAGACTCGATCAAGATCAATTTCCATGGTCGCGTGCCTCACAAGAAAGTGTTCGAGCTTATGAAAGAGGCGACCGCATTGATATTGCCATCTGTCGTGATTGAGAACTGCCCTGGCGTGATACTTGAAGCGCGGGCTAGCAATCTGCCTGTTATCGCATCAAACGTGGGAGGAGTATCGGAGTTGATTGATGCTAATGGTTTGTTCGAGCCTGCTAATGCTCGCGCTATCGTTGAAAAGATCCATCTGGTGGCAGAAGGAAAGGTGAGCTCAAAAGGACGGTCCGGACTGATCTCGGTCAGTGAGTACGTGAAGGAACTCCTTAAATAAAACAAAAACTCGAGCTCAGGCTCGAGACAATGCAGTGCGCGTGCGCTGTATTTTATTTTTCTATATCAAGCGTGCGATCGTAGATGAAGACTGCGGTGGATCCATCATTAACCAAGAACCACTCGTCGGTCGCAACCTTTGCGCGCTCGATCGCGACATTAGAAGACCACCAGTACTCGTTTACTACAAAGTATGCTCGATCAACGTCGGCGAGGTCCATAGCGTCGATTGCAAGATCGAGCGTAGGATTCTCCTCGATCATTTCTAAGAATATCTGATACATCGGACCACCTGTTGGCACAGGATAGTAGAAAACATCACCTTCATCACCATAATACGGAGCAAAGCCAAAGTCTTGAATGGCCGCAGCGGAGACTGCCTGGTTTGCAAGGACGATGTACGGCGTATCCTCTGCGTGTGATCGTATACTCGCAACAGTATCGTGATCGCTCTGACCAATCGTAAACCCACGGCTCACTGCGTATGCATCGTGTCTTGGGTAGGTGAAGTAACCGTTTGCTGTAACTGATATTGCGAATATGAGTATGATCGCCACGTTGACGAGTGTCTTTTTCATCTGCATTAACCTCTCGATACCGAGCGAGATGCCGAGTATCGATAGTGGGAGTAGAACATATAGTGACAGTAACATGACACGTCCGATGTAGTTTGTCTGCTCGTAGTCGATCAAGAACGAGAAGTCCCCAGCAACAGACAGGATCGTCGCATTGATCAGGAGGAGTCCACTAGTCAAAGGAAGTAAGAGCCATCTTCGACTGCGCATGTTCCACAGGATTGATCCTGCAATCACTGCTAGGATCACATACCAGAGCCATGCGTTGAGTCCAATGTACGCGAATAGATCGCCGACTACTTGGAAGCGTGTAGAGAAGAAGAGTGTTGGGAATAGGTCCACTATTCGTTCTGGGTGGAAACCGAGAGAGCCGGACGTTCCAGATAGTGTGAATGCCACTGGGAGCATGATTGCACCGCCGATAGCAGCGACTGTAACGAGAGCACGTCTGATTCCGGCCTTAATGTCATCACGAGTTGCTATTACAAACAAAACTACAAAGAGTGCAACGGGGAGTCCGGCGAGAGGGTGTATCAGTAGCGTAGCGACAGTTAGAAGTAAGAATACCCAGTGTGGAACCCAGCGATGCTTTGTGACAAGCTCAGGGAGTGCTAGGAAGAAGATTATTAGTGTCCATAGGTTCGCGAGCCCCTGTGGCGTTGTGTTTATGAAAGGAGCTAGCGGTAGCAGTAGCGTTGCAACTGCAGCTAGCGTCGTCGGTACTGAGCGTTTTGTGATCTGCCACACGCTCGCAGCTGCAACCGCGGGAAGTAGGATCGCGCTTAGAACTGGTAGGAGCAGGACATCGATCGTATGTGTATCGAACGACCCCGTGAATGCTACGACGAGCTCGAGCGCGTACTGGCCAATGTAATAGTATGGTTTTGGCGTAATTGTTCCATGGAGGATTATGTGGTCAATTGTTGCTTGGTGTAAGAACGGATCGAATCCGTAACCAAGAGGGAAAACAATCAGGACTACGCTGACCAGCGAGAACATCGTTGCGATGGATCCCAATATAGCGAGCTTTGTTTGTGCGCGTTTGGCCAATATCAAGATCGACGCCGAGGCGATGCCGATCCAACCGAGTATGCTTGGCGCAAGGATCAACCAGGGCGAGCGCATTGGCTCCGAAGATGCGTTACCAGATACGCTCACGAAGAAGCCGACGAGCGCAACTACAACCATCGCTATGAGCATGCCATCTAGTACACCCGGTGTTTTAAAGTTAGTCTTTGTCTCGTGAGGTTTATTTTTGAAAGTAACTAGCCATGCAAAGAGAGGGAGTGAGGCCAATAGGAAGAAGATGGAGAAGGCTGTCACCGTGCCAAGATAGTAGATTAGACTGCCAGCGATCATTAGATAAGACAGAGACAGGATAAGTCCAAAGAGAAGCTTGGTGCCCGTGAGATGTTCGGAGAAGACTCGTGACAGGGCGTTGCTCGAAATCGTTAAAAGTATCACCAACCCAATCAGAGATAGTGCTGGTGCGCTGAATAGGAACATTCCAAGTAGCAGGGCTGCTAGTCCCCCAAAGCTTAGAATGCTATACTGTACATCACGAATAAGCCGCATAATGATTGCATTGTAGCATGAAACTTCATCAGCGCGATCCGGAGAAGCTGTACCCACATGACCGTATAATGGCGGCGGTGATCCTACCGTTCATCCCAAAGAAGGTGCATCCAAATCACATCACAGTGTTGCGGTTTTTGTTGACTCCGTTTGCAGTGTGGGGGATAGCCATCGAAGCATACGCATGGGCTATTCCGTTTTTTATTTTTGTGGCGTTTACGGATGTGATTGATGGATCGTTAGCTCGTGTTAGAAAACGAGTTACCGAATGGGGGACGGTGTTCGATCCTATCGCGGATAAGGTCTTGATCTCGTTAGCAGCCGTAATTGTAGTAACTAGCGCTGTTGGGTGGTGGCTGACGTTGGCTTTGATTTTCTTTGAACTCGCGATTGTGATGGGAGGCGTGAGCAAGAAGCATGAAGGGAAGATCGTAACTGCGAATTACTGGGGAAAGAGCAAGATGTTCGCTCAAAGTTTAGGCGTTGTGCTGCTAATGTTGTCTTTGTCGCTAACATTGCCCATATTGACTACGATCGGGATGATAGTGCTTATATTAGCTATTGTTCTTGCAGTGATGAGTTTACTGACGTACAGTCTGTAGTAGATACAATTTCAAATGAACAATTGGGCAAATTTCAAGTTATTGATGTTTTCCAACTTTGTCCATTGCAATTTCATTTGAAATTTGCACAATTGCCCATTTGTCATTGCCGTTACATCTTGTGCCTCAAAAAAATAAAATATTCATTGTACTGGGAGCGGTTGCTCTCTTTTTTGCATATGCTTGGTTTCCGCTAAATACCGGAGATCTATGGAACGCACCCGACGAGTCGGCTGCGGCGTTTTTTGCTGAGAGGTTGCCGATTGTGTCTGGTGAGTACGATGTGCCCGCTGCGTATTCAAACGAGCTCGGAGGCATCGTCCATCCGCGTAGCGTGAACGTGGTTGATGGTCAGCTGGTGCCGAACATGTGGTTGGGCTTGCCGTGGACGCTTGGGATAGTACGTCGTGTTACCGGTTTGGAGGCAGGATCGCTTGATCTCGTGATTCCGCTTGTGGCAGTTCTGGCTATTCTCGCATGGCAACAAGTCGTGCTTCGGTTCATGCGCGACCCGCTGGTTGCATGGTTTGCGGCTATTGCACTCGCGGTTCATCCTGGTTGGTGGTATTTCACAGCACGCGGCTTGCATCCGAATGTGTTGTTTGTGTCGATGTTGATTTTCTCGGCGTACTTCTGGTATGTCGCAAAGCAGAAACCGTTCCGTCTTAAGAAAGACATTTGGAGTGAGTTGATGATGCTTGCTGGTGGTTTATCTTTCGGGATGGCGATCTTTGTTCGTACGAACGCCGCAATCTGGCTCGTGCCGATCTTGTTGGTTGTGGCATGGAAGGCTCGTCGATTGCCGTTTCGCGAGATCGCGGCAGGCCTCGTCGGTCTCTTGATACCGATCGTAATCATGTTGCAACTCAATGTGGCTATATTCGGATCGGCTCTTACTACTGGTTATAGCGTCGCTGTCGATCCGGCCGTTGCCCAAGTCGCGGCTGAGAGCGATATCATTGCAGAGTCTTCGATCATGCAATACATTTTCCCGTTTGGGATACATGAGATGAATGTTGTACGTAACTTTTTCGATTTCCACTTTGCATTCTTTGCACTTTGGACATTCTTTGCGCTCTACGGCTTTGCGCTAATCTTATTCCGGTGGAAAAAACTGTCATTTAAGGATCGGGATATTGGTGCAATGGTTACCGCCGTAGTTTTTGTAGCTGCGTATCTTGTACTTCTGTATGGCTCGTGGAACTTGAATGACAATCCTGACCCGACCGCAGTAACGATCGGAACGTCTTATATAAGATACTGGTTGCCGATTACCGTGATGATGACGCCTTTGATCGGATACGCGATAGCTACTGGTTTTGCTCGAGGTCGCACTCAAGCTCGAAAGACGATTCTGATGATTATATGGATTGGCGCACTCGTAATCTCTGGGATCCATGTCACATACCTTGGGCAAGACGAAGGATTGCAACACGTGGTCGGTAATATTGCTGAGTTCGAGGTTGAGCGAGTGCTGTTGCTCGACAAAACTGGCTCGGACGATCTGTTGATCGTGGACCGCTCAGATAAGATAATATTTCCTCAACGCTCAGTGGTGGTATCATTGAGGGACGAAACGACGTATGCGTCGCTACCGATCATGATGGATGCTGTCGAACAGAACGGAGCTTCGTTGTATTACTATGGCATCACGTTGCCAATTCAGGATCTCGACTTTTTGCATGAGACGAGGTTGACTCCGGTTCAGATCCAGATGCAGGCAGTTGAGCAGGTCGGAGAAAAGACGCTTTATATATTTTCTAGAGAATGACAAAGATAATTCAAACATTGATAGTCCTTGTTCCAATAAGTCTGCTTCTTTTTGTTGGCTATACTTATCTTGATCTTGATGGAGAAAAAACTGTTGCATGGGAGCCGGGCGAGCAGTCTGCTTTTGTACACGGTCTTAGACCTTCGGGTCGAGTCGACACTACGCTCAAGGTTGGTGGTGAAAGTTTTGCACGGTTGCACGGTGATCCGATCTACTTGTCGGTAACACCACCGGGGAACTATCAGACTGTAGACGTGTCCATGTGGATCGACCCTCGCGATCAGCCCGTTGTTGAGCTTGGCGCTACGGTGAATGCGTCAGCAGGCCAGATTGATCTGCGACCGATCTCGCATCAGATAATCGATAAGCTTAACTGGACTGCTGTTACACAGGGAGACCTTTTGTTTCTGCAACGGAAAAAAGTTTATGACGACCTTGGTCAGTTCTTGAACGACCCTCCGTCTTTGTCGGAGATCGCTACGTATCACTACGATCTTCCAGAAAAGGATTTGCTACCGCGCGATTGGTTGCGAGGACGAGCGGTGCGTCAAGAGAACGTTTCTTTGCGAGGTTTCCACGAGTTTGTTGCAGCGACAGATGGTCGTCAGTTTGAGATGGAGGTGATGTACATGGACATGAATCGCAATCCAGGAGAGGAGCCTGTGGCGATTCGTGTTTATCAGAACGGGGAAGTGGTTGGTGAGGTTAAGGCAGATGATGACGGGGTTGATCAGTCCACGAATATTTCTTTGGAGCGAAAGTTTTTGCGTGTCGAGGCTCCGGGATTAGCGCCAGGGCTCGTAAAGGTCGAGCTCAACGCGGGTAATGACGTCTACTGGCGCATTGTGAACACAAATACCCCAAAGATGACTTACTCGTCTAATGTGCACATTGGCGATGAGGTTGGGTACTTGGATGGCGAAAGACCGGTGACGCTCTACACGGATGCTCAGCATCTGACACTGTTCACGCGTCACGCGGAAGGTGTGCAGACGGTGAAGGTTGGAAACGATGAGGTTGAGGTTGCCATCCCTCATGAGCGGTACAACATTGAAAACAAGAATGTCGGGATCACCAAGATCGTTATTCCTCGTGGTGACATGCTCGTTGTAACCGATGGAAGGATCGCATTTTCAAAGGAAGCTTTCTTTAATCCGTTCCCCGTGAAACTCGACGATCGTACTGATCTCGATAAACTCGGCGTTAACTATATCGTTGCAGATTATGAGCCGACGACACGGGATAGACGCTGGGATGTGACGGAGACGACTTTTGCGCTCGCAAACCTGGAGCGCGAGGTTGTGGGAGATGATCCGACGGCGAGTGAGCTGGATGCCGGGTCGTACAGGTTTGTGATTTCACTTCCACGTGTTGAAGATCGTGAGGCGTCTATCGATATCAAAAAGATTAAGATGACATTTAAGCGTCCTGAGCGGACGGTGCTGGACGTGCTTGATCTTATAATGAAGAAGCTGCAATAGTATGAATAAACGTGCTGTAGCGAAAACATTAACTTACACAATCTTCACGAGTTGGATCATGTTTGTGGTGATCGAGATCATGATACCGACATCGGTGACTCGAGTATTTTCACCTCACGTATTCCTGCTGCTATTCTTGGTAGGATTATTTTGGTGGTATCAGAAGTTGGCAAAACGTAAATCTTAATCTGTTGTTATGGAAGACTGTATATTTTGTAAAATTATTTTGGGAGATATCCCATCGCGAAAGATATTTGAGAACGAACATACTATCGCCATCATGGATGCGTTCCCAAGTGTGAAAGGACATGTACTCGTAATCACGAAGGAGCACGCAGTAAATATCTTTGATGCGACTGAGAAGTCTATCGTCGAAGGTTTCCGCGTAGCTCATAAGATCGCGCCACACGTACGAGACGCTATGGAAGCCGACGGGATCAACATCCACATGAATAACGGCGAAGCTGCGTTCCAAGCCGTGATGCATCCGCACATTCACATACTTCCACGCTTCAAAGATGATGGTCGCAAGCCATGGGGTCATATTGAGCGATCAAATGACGAGATTGAGGGTGATGCGGAGAGGATTCGAGAGAATATCGTATAGATCTTGAGTAAAACGGTCTTTTGGGTTAATATCCAAGGACTATGAAAATACTTGTTACAGGTGGCGCGGGGTTTATTGGGTCTAACTTTGTTCGGTATTATTTACGGGAGCATCCTGAGGATGAGGTCGTGAATTTGGATGCTTTGACGTACGCGGGTAATTTGGAAAATTTGAGTGATAT
>PVBE012300374.1_pt1 | contig 24952 bp, 22 predicted proteins | sample 1631181 | NCBI WGS metagenome assembly PVBE01 (sample SAMN08397723, study PRJNA350692) | Marine metagenome, whole genome shotgun sequencing project. | isolation source: water | place: Pacific Ocean | collected 2012-04 | reverse complement strand
GCGAGGTCGACGTCCTCGTCACGACGACGATCATCGAGTCCGGTATCGACATCTCGACGGCGAACACGATGTTCGTGAACCAGGCGGACAACTTCGGGCTCTCGCAGCTCCACCAGCTCCGCGGTCGAGTTGGTCGCGGCTCCGTGCGCGCGTACTGCTATCTGCTGGTCAAGGACCCGCGCCGGCTGACACCCGAGGCGCGGCGGCGACTCGAGGTGCTGCAGCAGCACACGGATCTGGGCGCCGGCATCCAGATCGCCCAGCAGGACCTCGACATGCGGGGCGCGGGCAATCTGCTCGGGCGCAACCAGTCCGGGCACATCGAAGCGATCGGTTTCGAGCTCTACGCCGAGCTTCTGGACGAGGCGGTCGCCGAGCTGAAGGGGCAGGCGGCAGCGGACAACTACGAGCCGGACGTGAAGATCCCGGTCGCCGCGTTCATTCCCGAGGAGTACATCGCCGACATCAGCCAGCGCCTCATCTTCTACAAGCGCTACAGCCTCGCGGCGACGATCGATGAGCTCTACGACGTTCACGGAGAGCTGCAGGAACGCTATGGCTCGGCGCCCGAGCCGGTGAATGCGCTGCGCGACATCGTGGTGTTGAAACTGGAGATGCGGCGCATCCGGGCGCGGTCGATCGAAGCGGGCCCCCGCTCGGTGGTCGTCGAGCTGCTGCCGGACACGACATTGGAGCCGGATCGGGTGATCGAGCTGATCCAGACGTCGGGCGGGGCATACGAGTTCCGGCCGGAAATGACGCTCGTGCGGACCTTGAAGGGCCAGGAGGCGACGGATATCTTGGCGACCGCCTTGCGGGTCTCCCGCGAGGTTGGCGAATGCCTCGCCTGAGCGACGGGAAGAGCTCGCCCACCGGCCTCCGAGTCAAAGTGTCCCTCCGCCGCATCACGAACCCGGGCCTGCGCTCGACGACCGCCGCGACCTTGCTGGCCGCGGCGCTGGTGGTGGTGTCCGCATGCCGGCCCGACCCGCTCCCCGGGGAGTCGAACGCGTCGACGGGCGTCGGCTCGGGCGGACAGATCGCCGAAGCGTCGGACGCACCGGATCCGATCCTGGGGTCGATCCGCGGCCGTGCGCTGACGATGGAGGAGTTCGAGCGCCGGATGCAGCTCGCGTCGACGAGCGGCCGACTCCTGTTGAACACGCCGCAGGGGCGCGGCCGCGCCCTGGACATGATGATCGCGCTCGAGGTGATGGCCGGCGCGGCCACGGACGCCGGTCTGGCTGGTGGCGCGGTCGAGGCTCTGCTCGTCGAGGACGCGACTGCCCGGAGCGTGCTGCAGGACCTGGCCAGCCGCGAGGTCAATCGGGGACTGATACCCGACGAGGAGGTTCGCGCCTGGTGGGAGGCACACCGGGCCGAATTCGACCGGATCGGCCGATCGCGGGTGTCGACGATCGTCTTGGAGACGCAGGCGGAGGCGGAGGCTGTGCGGTTGTCGGTCCAGGAGGCTCTGGACAGCGGCCGCGAGGGTCCCGAGTGGATCGTGAAGCGCGCTGTCTCCGAATGGTCGATCGACCCCGAGACGCGCGCGGCGGAGGGATTGTTGGGCTACGTCGCCGCTCCGGAGGCCGGGAGCGTCGTGAACCCGGAGATCGCGCGCGTCGTGTTCGCCGTCACCGAGCGTGGCCTCGCGATCGAGGTCGTCCAGACGGCAAGGGGCTGGGAAGTGCTCTATGTGCACGACGTGGTCACGCCACTCGAGCGGCCGTTCGACGATGTCGAGGGAATCGCGCGCGATCGCGTCTACGCCGAACGTGCCGCGGCGGTTCAGCGAGAACATATCGACGGCGGTCGCGCCGCGGCGGCGGTCGCGATCGACGAGGCTGCGTTGGCCCGCGTACGTGCCGCCCACGTGGCCCAGGGCGGGCCGTCGGAGAGTATTCGACCGCGTCGGTACGTTCTGCCGGCGTTGGCGGAGGCGCCCGACGTCATCCTGGGGGTTGACGGGGTTGCCGAGGTCGTGGAGGAGATTCGCGGCTGGTCGAACGTTGCCACTGCGGCGCCGGGGCTGCCGGTCGCCGCTGCACCGGGAGAGGGCAGTGGCGTCACTGCCGGCGCCGGCTCAGACCCGCTCGTCCCGACACCCCACGGTCCCTGATGAAGTTGCTCCGCACCCTGTCGATCACGATCGCGCTGGTCGTCGCGTACGCGCACGCCCCGGCACGCGCAGAGACGATCGACTACATCGTCGCCCGGGTCGACGACGGGATCGTGACCTACACCGACGTGTTGCGGATGACGCCGATCTTCATCGAGGTCGTCGGCGTCGATCCGAGGCGGCTCATGACGGCGGACGGCCGCGGCGAGCTCGCCTGGGAGGTCGTCGAGCACCTGATCGACACGACCCTGCTCGTCGCCGAGGCCGACGGTCGCTCACTCGCGGTCACCGACGCCGAGGTGTCGGACTACATCGCCCAACAGTACGACCGCCTGGGCATGACGGAGGCCCAGTTCACCGAGTCGTTGGCGACCCAGGGCATCGACATCCGCGACTTCCGGGAGTTCATCCACGGGAACCTCACCCGCGTGCGGATGATCCAGCTGGATGTCGCTTCGCGCGTATCGGTGTCCCAGGCAGAGATCGACCGGATGGTGGAGGAGCGATACCCGGACGGGTTGGAGGAGATCCTGCTGGAGAGCAGCCACGTGCTCGTACCGGTGATGCTCGGCGCTGGCGACGAGGCCGAGGCCGCCGCGCGGGAGCGCATCGAGGGATTCTACGACGAGATCGTTGCCGGGACCCGGACCTTCGAGCAGATCGCTGGCGTCGTAAACCCCGACGCGTCGCGCAACACGGGGGGCCGGCTGGGCCGGTACAGCACCCGAGAGCTCGACCCCGACTACGTCCGCGGCGCTCTCGCGTTGGAGGTCGGCGAGGTCAGCACACCGGTACGCACCCAATTCGGCTACCACCTGATCCGGCTGGAGAGCCTGGCGCGGACGCCGGTCAGCGACGCGCAGGCGATCCGCGACGAGATCCACTTCGAGCTTCACCAGCGGGCGGCAGCCCAACAGGAGGCTCTCTACCTCGAACGCAAGCGGAATCAGGCGTTCATCGAGTTCCTCGTGACCGAGATCCCGATGTGAGGGTGCATGCGCCCGCACCGCTCGCGCTGACGGTCGGGGATTGCGCCGGCGTCGGCCCTGAGTTGATCCTGCGAGCGGCGTGCGAGATCGCCCACGAGGGCCCGATCGTGGCCTACGGGCACGCCGACACGCTCCAGGCGGCCTTCGAATCGTTGCGCACGGTGTGTGACCCGGAGGAGCTGGTGGCGGGGATCTGCGCCGTCTCCGGCCCCGCGGACGCGGCGGATCTGAAGGCGGGAGTCCTGGCGGTCGTTGACGTCGGCACGGCCGTGCTCATCGCGTCTCCGTATCCCTGGGGCGGCCGGGTGCCGGAGTTCGGGCAGTTGCAACACGACGCGGTGACCGTCGCGGTCGAGGACGCGCTGGCCGGTCGGGTCGCCGGGATCGTGACGGCCCCCTGGCACAAGGCACGGCTCGCCGATGTGAATCTCCCGGTCACCGGTCACACCGAGGTGCTGGCGGCGTGCACCGACACTCCGGACGCGGTGATGATGCTCGCCGGCGACGTGTTGCGCGTCGCCCTGGCGACGGTGCATGTGCCGCTCGCCGATGTTCCCCGCCATCTCGACAGCAAGCGGATCGCGTCGGTCGCCGAGACGATGGCCGCTGCGCTTCGCGTCGACTACGGCATCGCTTCGCCGCGGATCGCCCTCTGCGGTCTGAACCCGCATGCGGGCGAGGAGGGTCATATCGGCGACGAGGAGGCCTGTCTGATCGTCCCGGCTCTGGCGATGCTCACGATGCGTGGTGTCGATGTCGTGGGTCCGTACCCGGCGGATACGCTTTTCCCCCGGGTCGCGCACGGGCACCTGCGCGCGGACGGGATCGTCGCGATGTACCACGATCAGGGGCTCGGTCCGCTGAAGACCTTCCACTTCGGCGAGGCGGCCAACGTGACATTGGGACTGCCGATCGTCCGGACGAGCGTCGACCACGGAACGGCGTACGACATCGCCGGTCAGGGACGCGTGTCGACGTCGAGCTTCGTCTACGCGGCCCGCATGGCACGACAGATCGCGGAGCGTCGTTCGGCAAAAACGTGAAACGGCGGCCGTTGGGCCGCCGCCTCGCGAGTCAGCGCGTCAGCCGATCAGATCTTGCCGGCGATCGTGAACGCGATGATGAGCGCGTAGATCACGAGGGACTCGATGAGGGCGAGGGCGAGGATCATCGGGGTGAAGATCTTGCCCGAAGCGCTCGGGTTGCGCGCGATGCCCTCGAGGGCGGCGGCGCCGGCACGGCCCTGACCGAGACCGCCACCGAAGGCGGCGAGCGAGATCGCGAGACCAGCGCCGATCAGGCCGAGTCCGTCACCGGCCGACATCCCGTGCGCGGCGGCGTCGGTGGCCGCTGCGGCGCCGTCCTCGGCGAACGCCAGCGCGGAGACGAAGAACACGGAGAGCATGGAGAACAGAGCGGCGAAGTGCTTGCGGATCATCGTAGTGAGCCTCCTGGCAGTTCTTGGGGTCGGGACCCCTTTCGGTGCGTTTTCTGCAGTGGGTGCGAAGAATCGTTCCGTGTCGTGGGCGCGGTCGTTAGTGCGCTTCCTCTGAATGTTCAATGGCCAATGCGATGTAGACCATCGTGAGCAGGCAGAAGACGAGCGCTTGGACGATGACGACGACGGTGCCGAGCAGGATGATCGGCACCGGGAAGAGGATCGGGAGGGCGGCGAGCGTCAGGAAGATCCCCAAGACCGCGTGGTCACCCGTCATGTTTCCCATCAGGCGCAGCGAGAGGGACATGGGCCGCGCCAGGTGCGAGATGATCTCGATCGGGAGCAGGAGAGGGAAAAGCCAGGGGAAGCCGCCGAGCTTTGGGCCAAGGAAGTGCGCGAGGTACGACACCCCGTTGTCCTTCAGGCCAAAGTAGTGGGTCGCGAAGAACACGATGACGGCCGGACCGAGCGTGACGTTGAGGTTGTCCGTCGGCGGCGCGAATCCGGGGATGAGCCCGAGCGCGTTGTGGAAGAAGATGTAGATCGCCAGCGTGCCGATCAGCGGCAGAAAGCGCTCGGCATGTTTGCGATCGCCGAACACCTGCTCCGAGAGAGAGAGGCAGGTGTCGATGATCGTCTCGATGAGATTTCGGATGCTGAAGGTGCCTTCGGGAACCGCCGGATTCTCCGAGCTCGCCCAGCTCGCGCGGGTCAGCGCGACGAAGACCATGATGATCACCGTCGCCAACACCGAGAGGGTCAGGTGGGTGATCGAGTGCACGGCCTCGTTGTCGATCCAGGTCTGCCCGAGCTGATGCGCCGTGTTGGCTTCGAACGCGTCGTAGCCGGGGATCAGGTTGAACCAGGTGAAGCCGCCGGAGCCGAGGAAGGTCATGCGCCGATGATCTCGTCAGAGGGGGAGGCGTCGTTTCCGGACGCCGGCGAGCGGCGTCGAAGGTAGCTGTACCGCACGAATTCGATGGCGATGGCGACCAGGATGGCGCTCATGCCCGACGCGAAGGCCACGGGGTCGACCCCGATCACGACGACGATCAGGAAGATCACGAGAGCCAGGGCACCAAACTTCGCCACGGCCAGGATCACCAGCCCGGTCGGCGGTTCCTGGTTGTCCCGCGCCGCCGCCACCAGTCGCCCCATCAGGATCCGCAGGAGCACGAAGTTCAGCAGACCGATCGCGGCGCCGAGCCCGAACGAAGCGCCGGCGATCCAACCGAGGGCGAGGCCCCAGGCGACCGTCCCGACGATGGCGACGACGAATCCGGTGACGTCGACACGCTCGAGGAATGGCGAGCTGATCACCATCGCGTCACTCCTCGTCGACCGACTTGCGGGCGAGCGCGTAGAGATCGCGGAAGGCCGCGGTGGCTCCGAGGAGCACGCCGACGATCAGCAGGGTCGGCCCCGTGTCGAACTTCCCGTCCAGCCAACTCCCCGCCCAGGCGCCGATCCCGATCGAGACCGCGAACTGGATGCCCATGGCGCTCGCACGGGCAGCTTTTCGTCGCTCGGCGATCCGCCGAGCGCGTTGCTCGGGCGTCTCGCTGGCGTCGGGGCCGGGTTCGTTCGGCATGGTCCGAGAAGGGCACGCGCGTCGCTGTTCAGAGAGAGGGGGCAGGCTGCCGCGGCGGCAGGTAACATGGGGTTGGGTGTCGGTCAACCGCGCAGGTGGTGCCAACCGGGCAGGCGGCGTTTTGGGGCGGGGGTGGGCCGCCTTGCGGGCGGGGTTGGGCCGCCCTGCGGGCGGGGTTGGGCCGCCCTGCGGGCGGGGTTGGGCCGCCCTGCGGGCGGGGGCGAGCCGGGGGCTCGCCCTTTAGCTTGCGCTGATGGTGGCGAAGGATTCTTTGGCGGCGTCGAGGGTGGCTTCGATCAGGTTGGGGGAGTGAGCCGCGCTGACGAAGGTGGCCTCGAAGGCGCTCGGGGCGAGGTACACGCCGCGGTCGAGCATCGCGTGGAAGAAGCGTCCGAACGCCTCTGCGTCGGCCGACTTCGCGTCGGCGTACGACCAGACCTCGCGGTCGGTGAAGAAGATGCTGAACATCGCGCCGACCTGGTGGCCGGTGACGGCGACGCCCGCGTCCTCTGCGGCGTCCTGGAGTCCCTCGAAGAGTCGCCGGGTAGCGGCCTCGAGGCGGTCGTAGACGCCGGGCGTGTCGCGCAGGATGCGGAGCGTGGCGAGTCCGGCGGCGACGGCGAGCGGATTCCCGCTCAGCGTTCCGGCCTGGTAGACGGGACCGGCCGGAGCGATTCGATTCATGATGTCCGCTCGGCCGCCGTAGGCGCCGACGGGGAGGCCACCGCCGACGATCTTCCCGAGGGTGGTCAGGTCGGGCGTGATGGCCCACCGGGCCTGGACGCCGCCAGCGGCGACGCGGAAGCCGGTCATGACCTCGTCGAAGATCAAGACGGTGCCGGTGTCGGTGCACCGGGCGCGGAGGGTCTCGAGGAAGCCCTCCCGGGGCGGAATGCAGCCCATGTTGCCGGCGACCGGCTCGACGATGACGCAGGCGAGGTGCTCGCCGTGGGTCTCGAAGGCGTCGCCGAGGGCGTCGAGGTCGTTGTAGGGTACGGTGATCGTGTTGGCGGCGACTTCGGGCAGGACTCCGGGAGTGCCGGGGATCCCGAGGGTCGCGACACCGCTGCCGGCGTCGGACAGGAGCGCGTCGCCGTGCCCGTGGTAGCAGCCCTGGAACTTGAGAATCCGCGAGCGGCCGGTGAAGCCACGGGCCAGGCGGATCGCGCTCATGGTCGCCTCGGTGCCGGAGCTGACCAGGCGGATCATCTCCATGGAGGGCATCATTTCGCGGATCACGCGGGCGAGCTCGTTCTCGCCGGCGGTGGGTGCGCCGAAGGACGCGCCGCTCTCGGCCGCCGACTTGATTGCGTCGACGACCTTCGGGTGGGCGTGGCCGAGGATCATCGGGCCCCAGGACCCGATGTAATCGATGTAGCGGTTGCCGTCCTCGTCGAAGATGTGCGCTCCGCTGGCGCTCCGGACGAAGACCGGGGTTCCGCCGACGCCCTTGAACGCACGCACGGGGCTGTTGACGCCGCCGGGCATCAGGGTGACGGCCTGTTCGAAGAGGGTCTCGGAGCGGCCTCGGTTCATGAGTCCTGGGGTTCGGTCGGGGCCTCGTCGTCGGCTGCCGACTCTGCGTCAGCGGAGCTGCTCTCGGCGTCGTGGTCGTCGCCCGGCGCTTCGCCTCCGTCGGTCTGGGTGTCGCCGCCCGCTTCGCCGGCGATGGCCTCGTCGCCATCGATGGCCTCGAGTTCGCCAGACTCGCTCAGCTCGTCTTCGTCGCGCTCGGCGAACTGGGCGACGCCGACGACCTTCTCCTCGGGCTCGAGCGAGATCACGTTCACGCCCTGCGTGTTCCGACTGAGTACCGGGATGTCGGAGACGCGGGTGCGGATGATCTTCCCGCCGTCGGTGATGATGATCAGCTGCTCGTCCTGGGAGACGATTCTGCAGCTCGCCACCTTGCCGTTGCGCTCGGTGGTCTTGATCGTGATGACGCCGAGCCCTCCTCGCTTCTGGATCGGGTAGCGGTCCATGGAGGAGCGCTTGCCGAAGCCGTTCTCGGTGATCGTGAGCAGCGTGCTGAAGCGCGTCTCGTCGTCGGGATCGATCTCGTCGTCGTCGTCGAGTTCGCTCTCTTCGAGCTCCAGGGCCTCGACGTCGGCGCTCTCGGCGAGGTCGGCGCCCTCGTCCTCGATGTCGACCTCGATTCGCTCGGCGTCGATTTCCTCCTCGGTGATCAGCTCCATCTCCAGCAGCTCGGTGGCGGGGAGGACGACCATGGCGACGAGCTGATCGGCGGAGCGCAGCCGCATGCCGCGGACGCCTCGGGTGCTGCGTCCCATGGGCCGCGCGTCGCTCTGCCGGAAGGTGATCGCCTGGCCATCGACGCTCGCGAGATGGATGCGATCGCCGGGCTCGCAGAGCCTCACGTTCACGAGCTCGTCGCCCTCGGGGATGTTGACCGCGATGATCCCGCCGGCGTGGATGTTCTTGTAGGCAGGCAGCGCGGTCTTCTTCACCAGTCCGGCGCGGGTCGCGGTGATGATGTACTTGCCCTCGGAGAAGTCGTCGAAAGGCAGCACCGCGGCGACCTTCTCCTCCGATTGGACGGGGAGCAGGTTGACGATCGGCTTGCCCTTGGCACTTCGGCTCCCGGCGGGGAGTTCGTGCACCTTGAGCCTGTAGACCTTGCCGACCGACGTGAAGATCAGCAGGGCGGTGTGCGTGGTCGTGACCCAGACGTCCTCGACGAAGTCCTCGTCCTTGGTGTGCATGCCGCGCAGCCCCTTCCCACCGCGGCGCTGGGTCCGGTATTCGGCGAGTTGGGTGCGCTTGATGTAGCCGGCGTGGCTCAGGGTGACGACCTCGTCCTCGTCGGCGATCAGATCCTCGATCGAGATCTCGCCGGAGATCGGCAGGATCTCGGTCTTGCGCGGTGTGGAGTACGCGTCGCGGATCTCCTCGAGCTCGCCCCGGATCACCTCGAGCAGCAGGTCCTCGTCGTTCAGGATCTCCAGCAGCCCCGAGATTCGGGTCTCGACCTCTTCGATCTCGTCGAGGAGCTTCGTGATCTCGAGGCCGGTCAGCTTCTGCAGGCGCATGTCGAGGATCGCCTGGGACTGGATCCGGTCGATCTCCAGGAGCGCCATCAACCCCGTGCGGGCCTCCTCGGCGTCACCGGAAGCGCGAATCGTGCGGATGACCTCGTCGATCATGTCGACGGCCTTCCGCAGCGCTTCGAGGATGTGCAGGCGCTCGCGGGCCTTGCGCAGCTCGTAGAGACAGCGACGGGTGACGACGTCGCGGCGGAAGTCGATGAAGTGCTCGAGGATATCCTTGAGCGGCAACACCTGGGGCTGACCGGCGACGATCGCCAGCATGTTGATGCCGAAGCTGGTCTCCAGCCACGTGCGCTTGAACAGGTGGTTGAGCACCACCTGCGAGTTCATGTCCCGGCGGAGCTCGATCACGACGCGCATGCCGGTCCGGTCGGACTCGTCGCGCAGGTCGGTGATGCCATCGAGCACCTTCTCGCGCACCAGCTGGGCGATGCGCTCGAGGAGCTTCGCCTTGTTCACCTGGTAGGGGAGCTCGGTGACGATGATCGAGTCCTTATTCGTGCGCTCGTCGGTCTCGATGTGGGTGCGGGCCCGCAGCTTGATCACGCCGCGGCCCGTCTCGTAGGCGCTGCGGATCCCGTCCAATCGGTAGAGGAAACCCGAGGTGGGGAAGTCCGGGCCGGGGACGATCTCCATCAGGTCGTCGAGCGTCGCGTCCGGGTTGTCGATCAGGTGAATGACCGCCGTGACGATCTCGCCGAGGTTGTGTGGTGGAATGCGCGTGGCCATACCGACGGCGATGCCCTCGGAGCCGTTGACGAGCAGGTTCGGGACCCGCGTGGGCATGACCAGCGGCTCGGACTCGGAGCCGTCGTAGTTCGGCCCGAAGTCGACGGTCTCCCGCTCGATGTCCGTCAGCAGTTCGCTGCACGCGTGGGTCATCCGGACTTCGGTGTATCGCATGGCCGCCGGCGGATCGCCGTCGACCGAGCCGAAGTTCCCCTGCCCATCGACGAGCGGCAGGCGCATGGAGAAGTCCTGCGCCATGCGGACCAGCGCGTCGTATACCGCGCTGTCACCGTGCGGGTGATACTTGCCGATCACGTCGCCGACGATGCGCGCCGACTTCTTGTACGGCCGGTTGTACGAGTTTCCCTGCTCGTACATCGCGTAGAGGATGCGCCGGTGGACCGGCTTCAGTCCGTCCCGGACGTCGGGCAGGGCGCGGCCGATGATGACGGACATCGCGTAGTCCATGTAGGAACTACGCATCTCCTCTTCGATCTTGACGGGTACGACGTGCGGCCCGTCTTGTTCCTCGGCCATGCTCTCGGGGGTGCCACGGGTGCCGCGTACGCGTGCGTGCGCGCGCGCTTGGTTCAGAGGTCGCGGGAGCCTAGGGCAAGGGGTGCGGCGGTGTCAACGAAGCCGTCACACCGGTGCGGCGTTTCGCGCCGAGCTCAGGGGTTCGCGACCAGCGCGTCGATGTCGGTGGCGATGAACTCGAGGATCGCCTCCGCCGCGATCGCGTGCGCGGCCGGACTCGGATGCTCGTTGGCAGGGCTGACCCGCATCGTCGCGTCGTCCATTTCCGCGAACACGGAGAGGAGATCGACGAGGGGCACGTCGTTGCGTTCGGCGAACTCACCCATGCGCTCGTGGATCTCGGGCAGGGGGTATCGGTCGAGCCGGAAGAGCCAGGGGAAGAAGACCATGCGGAACCGCACTCCGCGGGACTCGACCCATTGCTGCAGGGCCAGGATCTCGGTGCCGACCGGTGCGAAGTCGGTGTCCAGGTCGGTGAGGGTCGAGGCGCGGTAGTGGGCGATCGACCGACGCAGGACGATCCGATTCCGGACCGTGCTCGCGACGTGCGCGGCGAGCAGGGAGCTGCGCTCGACGAAGCCCGGCTCGAAGTCGAGATCATAGATCTCCTCGAGCGACCGGGCGGGGTTGATGCGTTCGAAATCGTTCACGTATGCGACGAGCACGAGCACATCGATGTCGAGCGCGTCGTGAAGTGCGCGGTAGCGCGCGGCCTCCTGGCGGGTGTCGTTGTCCATCGCGCCGAGGTTGAACACGGTGAACGAGGCCTCGGGCCAGTCTTCGCTGGCGAGCTGTTGGAGCACGGCTGGCATCGCCTCGTGTCGCTCGACCGCTTCGCCATAGGTGAACGAGTCTCCGAGCATCGCGATGCGCACCTCGCCCGGGGCGCGGGCGGGCGGGACATCCCACGATTCCCGCAGTCCGAGCCGGTTGGGTCTGTCGTTGACCGCATCCCGGTCCGCAGCCGGGGGTACAGCCGGCGGTGGTGGGGCGATGCCGAAGGTGTGCAGAAGGAGCTCCGCGAGCGCGACTCCGGCGACGATACCGACGAGTGCGTCCGCCGCTCGTCCGCCGCTCGTCCGCCCGCCCGCCCGGACGCGCCGCCAACGCGCGAAGCGCCACGTCACCGCCGCGACGAGCACGAGCGCCGATACCCACCACGTTCGTGGAATCCCGGTCGGATCTCCGGATCTGACCGCGGGGCCCCGGGGCGGAGTACTGCCGACGTCGAGTGCCGCCAACGCTGCGTCGAGTCCGGGGCAGTGCGCTCGAACCAGGGCGTCGACGGTCGTCGCGAGGTCGCCGATGCGGGTCGCGGTCGCGTCGGCGCATCGGGCGGGACGGATCACGACCGAGCCGCTGCCTTCCGGTGTCGCGAACACCGCCTCGAAGCTCGAGTGCTCGCCCCGGAGCCCCTCCAGGTCGCAGCCTTCGCCGAACTCGGCATCGAGGAGGATCTCGTAGAGTCGCCCGGTGTCCTCGGCCGTGAACACCACCGGGCAGCCGCCGTCTTCGGACCGTGCGGCCGGAGAGACCAGGATGAGCAGGCAGACGACGAGAGCCGCCATCCGTTTCGCGGCGCCCGTCGCGTTGGGAGTGCCTGGCTGCCGGGTGCGGCGCGACGCAAGGGCAGGGTATCGGCGTGTCTTCGGCCACGGCATGACCTCGTTCTACCACGCCCGCGCGCTCTGTCTCCTGCGAGACGGTTTGGTCGTGGCTTCGACCCCGGTCCGGCCACGGTCGCCGTTAGACAAGGGCCTCCGCGAGCGGAGCGGATACGGCGGTCGTGTCCGGCGATTTGTTCGGTTGTCGATCGGGCGTTGCTGGCGCCCGTCTTCTCTGGTCTGATGACGCCGCTCTCGGCAGCCAACGACCGGCAATCCCGATGTCCGACCCGATCGACACCAACGACCCGATCGACACCAACGCGCGCGAGGAGGCCACGCGGTCCTCGGAAGGCCTGGAGCCTGGGGCGGAGGACCGACCGCAGGACCTGTCGAGAGATTTGGCGGCGTTCGTTCGGGAGACCAGCCGGTGGTGGTTGATCCCGCTCCTCATCGCGTTGGCGGTGCTCGGCGCGCTGGCTGTATTCGGTAGTTCGACGGCGGGACCGTTCGTCTACTCGCTGTTCTGAGCGCTCGGAGCCGCTCCCCGGGGCCGCTCCCCGGGGCCGCTCCGGAGTCGGTGTTCGGTGAAGCGCCGGTGCTTGGAGTCGGGCACCAGCCAACTCACGCTGCCGGTGTGCGCGAAGGCCGGTACTCGGGGATCGCGAACTCCGCGGAAACGGTGGCGTGCACAGGGTGGTGCACGTGCGGGGCCGCATGGGCTACACTCTGCGGACTCCGAGCAGGCGACCCGAGCGGAGTGCTTTGCATGAGTGCGTCTGTATGCCGAGCCTGCGGGCGCGCGTGTCTGGAACGCCGACCTGGACACCGCTCGCGCGCCGTTCCTTGCCGACCACACGGTCGAGGGGGTGGCCATCGTGCCGGGAACCGGCGCCGTCGAGATGCTCCTCGCGGCCGGCACCGACTTCTTCGGCGACGCCGTCGAGGTCCGCGACGCACGTTTCCTCAGTCCCATCCCCGTTCCCTCGGACGAGCCCCGCCGCGTGCAGGTCATCCTGACGCCGGAGGGCCCCGGCCGGGCCCGCGCCGTGATCGCCGGGCGCGACGGCGACGCCTGGAACCGTCATGTGACGGCCACCGTCGCGTTGGTCTCGAGGCCGAGCGAATCCTCGGACTCCGAGCCGCCGGTCTCGGCCCCGCCGGCCTCGGCCGGACCGGGCGAAGCCGGCGCCGATTTCTACGCCCGGCTCGCGGCCGCCGGGAACACCTGGGGGCCCTCGTTCCACGGTGTTCAGAGGCTCTGGGCGGGTGCCGACGAGGCGATCGCGGAGATCAGCGTCCCCGACGCGATAGCCGGCGAGCTGCACCGATACACGTTCCATCCGGCCGTGCTCGACGCGTGCGGGCAGGCCCTGAGCTCGGCGGTGTCGACAGCGCTCCCGGCGGACGGCCCCTTCGTCATGGCCAGCCTCGACTGCGCGCGCACGCATACAGCGCTCGCCGGAGAGGGCTCCGTCGCCCTGCGCGCGCACGTTCGCGTGGTCGACTCCGGACACCCCGCAGAGATCGCCGGTGACGTCGACGTGTTCGACACGTCGGGAGCCCTCGTGGCGGAGCTCCGCGGCCTGCGTATCCGGTTTCTCGAGGCCTGCGGCGCTCGTGGCGCCCGCGACCTGCGCGACTGGCTGCATCGTGTCGAGTGGCGGCCGGTCGCCGTCCCCAACGAGCACACCGCCGAGATCCGTGCGTGGACGGTGCGGAGCGACGACGCGCCGCTCGCCCAGGCGTTGGCCGGCGAGCTGCGGGCCGCCGGTGCGGATTGCGTCGTGGAGTCTCTCGCCGGGCCGGCAGCGAACGACACAGGCGGGGGCGGTGTCGTCATCTTGGCTGTGGGACCGCCCGACTCCGGCGGAGGTGCCGCCGAGGGCAACCTCGTGTCGTTGGCCGGCGTGGACACGAAGGGAGCGGAATCCGCGGCCATCGCCGCTTGCTCGGCGGCGCTCGACGCGTTCGGTCGGGCGAAGTCCGGGACCCGCGTCTGGCTCGTGACGCGCGGCGCCGCTCCGGTGCTTTCGCGCTGCATCGACCCCGCGCGCAGCGCGCTCTGGGGCCTCGGCCGCGCCCTCGAAGCGGAGCGGCCTGCCGCGTTCGGCGCCCTCGTGGACCTCGATCCGGATCAATCCACCGCGGCCGCCGCGTCGACGTTGGCCGATCTGCTCCGAAGACAGCGCGGGCCGGAGCCGCAGTTCGCTTCGCGCGACGGCGTCTGGGTGGCCCCGCGACTGGTTCGGCTCCGTAATCCTTCGGACTCGGCAGGGGGCTGGCGGCCGGATCCGAGCACGGCGGTACTGGTGACCGGGGGACTCGGCGCGCTGGGTCTCGCGGTCGCGCGTCGCCTGGTCGACCGCGGCGCGCGTCACCTGGTGCTGGCAGGCCGCACACCCCCGCCCGATCGTGCCGAGTGGGCGGACCTGGCCGGCGGTCACCCCGTGGTCGATGCCATCGTCGCGCTCGAGGCGCTCGGCGCGCACGTCTACTTCGCCTCGCTCGACATCGGTGACCCGGCCGCCGTCGACGCGTTTGCGGCGCGATGGCGCAAGGAGCACCGGCCGCCCGTACGGAGCGTCGTGCACGCGGCCGGAGTGCAGGCACCGGCCCCGGCCGACGAGACCAGCGTCGCCGACTTGCGCCGCGACCTGCGGCCGAAGCTGGCCGGGGCGTGGAACATCGCCGCGGCGTGGCCGGACATCGAGCGGTGGGTGTTCTACTCGTCGGCCGCTTCGGTGCTGGGCTCGCCGCTGTTGACGGCCTACGCGGCCGCCAACGCCGTGCTCGACGGCCTGGCTGGGCACCTGCGTGAGCAGGGTGTCGCGGCGACGGCGATCAGTTGGGGCGCTTGGGGAGCCGGGGGCATGGCCACGCGCTACGAGGCCGAACGCCGCAGCTTCACCGACACCGGCCTCGGCACGATGGCCCCCGGCGCCGCTCTCGACGCCCTCGAGCTGTCGCTCGCGTCCGGCCTGCCCCACGCCGTTGTCATGTCGATCGACTGGTCGGTGTGGGCCGAGCGCCACCCCGAGTCTGCCCGAGTGCCGCTGCTGACCGATCTCGTCACAGATGCCGCAGCAGATGCTTCGAGCGCTCCCGCCGACGGCGAAGCCACCGAAATCGCCGCTCTCGAGCCCGCCGCACGCCGCGCAGCGCTCGAGACGTGGTTCCGGAGAGCGCTCGGCGCTGTGCTACGCCTTTCGCCGACCGCGGTCGACCTCGACGTCGCCGCGACGCGTCTCGGCCTCGACTCCCTGATGGCGGTCGAGCTTCGAAACCGCATCGCGTCGCAGCTCGACCTGACGATTCCACTGGTCGAGATCTTGCGAGCCGACGACGGGAACACGCTCGTCGACCGACTCGACAGCACGTTGGCCGAGCGGGAGGACGAGGCAGCGGAAGAGGAGATGGAGGTCTTCCGGATCTGATCCGGCCGGTCACCGCGTCAGGTCAGTCCCGACGAAGGCCCGCGTCACTCGTCGTCGCGCCTCTCCTTCCGAAAGAGAATCCCGAACATGCCGAGCCACGGCAAGACGAGGACCGCGATCACCAGCGCCCGGTTCGGAGCCTTCCGTTGTGCGGACTCGCGGTGTGGCTCCGCCGACCCGGCGATCTCGACCCAAGGATCCTCGGCGACGTGTTCGTCGAGCAGTCGTGCGAGCACGGGCACGACCCCGTCGCACCGCCGGTCGTCGCAGCGGATCTCGTACCAGGGTCCGACCCCGGGTTCGTCCGGGGCGGCCAGGACGGCCTGGAATCCGTCTTCGCCGCCGGTGAATCCGAGCTCCACGGTGTCCACCTGGACGTCGATCGTGTGCAGCGACCAGCCGGTCTCCGCGCCATCGAAGGCAGTGCGCACCTGCTCGAGCGGAGCGAGGGCTTCCGGCGGCAACACCAACGTTCCGAGCACGACGACGGCGACCGGCAGGAGGTCGGACATGGATTCTCCGGTGAGAGCCGCTGAGTTGCGGGGCATCATATCCGAGGGGATGACACCACCCAAGCGGCTGACATCAAGGGCGCGTGGACCCGTATCCGCCGCCGGGCGGCCCACCTGCTCGTCAATCCCGATCCACGGCGTTAGCCTGCCCGGATGACGGATTGGTCGAATCAGCTCACGTTCGCCTACGTGAACTACCTGCTGCCGATCATCTGGGCGGCGCTCTACTTCTCGGCGCCGCTCTCGATCGGCCGGAGCCTCCGAGCGCTGCGGGGCCGGCCCGGGATGATCCTCGGCGCGATCGTCGTCGTCGGTGCGGGGCTGCGTTGGTTCCTGCCGGACCATGGGCCCGGCGACCTGCAGAACACCGTGACATCGGCGTACGGCATCTTCGACCCGACATTGCACGGCTTCGGCTGGTATGGACGCGGTCCGGACGTGCTGCTGCGACAGCTCTTCCACACGCTGCAGCTCGTGCCCGCGTCGGACGGGCCGTTCGTCGCGCTCGATTTCGTGGCTGGCGTCGCGTCGGTGGCGCTGGTCGCGGGCTTGATGCGCCGCCTCGGATTCGGCGTCTGGGCGTGTCTGGCGACGGCCGCGATCCTGGCGGCCACGCCGATGCACGTTCGCCTCAGCCCGACGTACAACCGGCTCGTGCTCGCGATGGCGCTGTGCTTTTTCGGCTGGCACGCGATCCTGCGCTTCCTGGACGAGCGGCGGCCCTACGACCTGGTGGTCGCGACGTCGGCCCTGGTGCTCGCGCCGCAGTTCCGGCCCGAGTTCGTGTGGATGCCGTGCCTCACGATCGCCCTCGTCGTCGCCTGGCGGATGACCCCGGCCCCCGATGGCAGCGAGCGAGCGCTGCCCCGTTGGTGGTGGGTGTGGCTCCTGTCGTACGTCGCCCTGGTCGGCTACCCCGCTTATTGGGTCACGATCGACCGTGTCCTCCACGAGCCCGGGATCTTCTCGGTCAACGTCGAGGGGATGGGTCCCGCGCAACTCGTACATCCGCACCACAACCCGTTCCTCAACCCGCGGTACACGCCGCCGGTCTGGATGCTGCTCGGGGTCGTCGGCGCAGTGCGGGGCCTGCGGAACAACCGGTGGTCGATGCTCTGGATCCTGTGCGCGTTCCTGTCGGCGTTCGGCGTGGTCATGAACGCCGACGTGCACGACAGCATCTGCTTCGCCCGCTACCACCTGTGCGCCCTGGCGGTGAGTGCGCTCCTGGTCGGGGTCGGCGTGGAGGGGTTCCAACGGTGGGTGCGCCACCCGGCGAAGCAGGCGGCGGCGACGGTGCTGGTCGCCGCCTGCGCGGCCTTTTGCATGCCCTGGGTCCTGGCCCCGCGGACGGTCAACGGCGAGTACGAGTTCCTCGTGGAGCACCTGGCCGAGGTGCCGGATGGCTGCGTGATCCTCGACTACCCCGAACCTCGCGACACCGTGCTCAAGCCCTTCCACTACATCTCGAACACCGCCGGTCGCCAGCACGCGTGGGCTTTCGCGTGGCCCATCGAGCCCGAGCCGGAGTGCGTGGTCTACTACTACGGGGCCAACTGCAGCCTCGATGTCCAGGACACCGAAGTGGCCGAGACACGGGCGCTATACTGCGAGCAGCTCGTCGAGCTCGGCGGCGAGCCTTTCGCCCGGGGACAGGCCGCGGCGCTGACGTCATTGGGCGCTCGGGCGATCCGCGACCCGGTGCCACTGGGGCTCTACTGGCTGGTCGAGCCCGACTCGGAGTGACGCGTCGCCGCGCGGCACCCGGGAGTTCGGTCGACGTCGAGGTCGACACTGTGCGGACCCGAGCGGCGGCGATAATGTACCGCGGACCACCGAGCGAAGGACTATGGGCAACGACATCAGCGAGTTCCCGGCGACCGTGACCATCCCTGTGCGATGGGGTGACATGGACGCCTTCGGGCACGTGAACAACACGCAGTACTTCCGCTACTTCGAGAGCGCGCGCATCGCGTACTTCGAGCAGATGGGCATCTATGGGGAGACCCTCGGCGGTGTGGGGCCGATCCTGGCGCGCACGTCGTGCCGATTCCGCGTTCCGGTCACCTATCCCGACACCCTGACGGCGGGGGCGCGCGTGCCCGACGTCGGCGAGGACCGATTTACGATGGAGTACGCCGTTTGGAGCGAGTCGTCGGGCACGATGGTCGCGACCGGCGACGGGGTGATCGTGTCGTTCGACTACGCCAACGGGCGCAAGGCTCCCCTGCCGGACTCGTGGAAGGAGATGATCGCGAAGCTGGGCTGAGCGGCGAGTCGTCGCCCTCGCTCAATTTGGCACGTGCGGCGCCGCCCACGGGACCGCCTCGCCCACGTCGACCAGGTGGACCGCGTCGCCGTACGCATCCTGGAGCGCGGGCGCGTGCAGCACCTCGGCCGGCGGGCCGTCGGCTGCGATGCGGCCGGCGTGCAGGAGGACGATGCGATCGAACCACCGGGCGGCGATGTTCAGGTCGTGTACCGCCGCGGCGACGGTTCGTCCGGCCGTGGCGAGACGGCGAAGCTCGCGGACGATCAGGCCGACGCCGCGGAAGTCCTGGGCGCTGGTCGGTTCGTCGAATAGGGCGATGTCGACGTCCTGGACCAGCATCATCGCGCAGTGGACGCGTTGGCGCTCGCCGCCGGAGAGGTGGTTGACGGCTTCGTCGGCGAGGGCGGAGACCTCGAGACGCTCGAAGGCGTCGCGGACGCGGGTGGCGTCGTCGTCGCCGGGCAGGCCCAGCAGCCCGAGGTGGGGAGCGCGGCCGAGCATCGCGACGTCGCGGGCCGAGAGGGCAAAGGGCACGTCGAGATGCTGCGTCATCAGCGAGATCGCTCGTGCGTTGGCCCGTGTGTCGCGCGTGGCGAGGCTCTCGTCGTCGAGTGTGACGAGACCGTCGTCCGGGGTCTGCACGCCGGCGAGGATGCGCAGCAAGGTCGACTTGCCCGCTCCGTTCGGGCCGACGAGCGCGGTCGACTCCCCGGGGCGGAGGTCGAGGTCGAGATCGTCGAGGATCCGGCGCGGTTCGTAGCGGACGCCGATTCCGGCGGCTCGGAGGGTCACGACACACCCCCGCGGGCGAGGCTGCGGCGGAGCAATACGAAGAAGAGCGGCGCCCCGACGACGGCTGTCACGGCGCCGACCGGGAGTGCAGTGCCGGCCAGGGGGAAGAGGCTGCGCGCGAGGGCGTCCGCGGCGACCAGGAAGGCGGCACCGAACGCGGCCGAGAGCGGGAGCACGGTTCGGTGGTCGGCGCCGAAGCCCAGGCGCACCATGTGCGGGACCAGCAGCCCCACGAATCCGATCATGCCGGAGAAAGCGACCGCGCAGCCGACGACGAGGGAGGCGACGAGGAAGAAGAAGGTGCGGGTGCCCCGGGGGTCGACCCCCAGCGCCTGGGATTGCGTGTCACCGAGGGACAGGACGTTCAGGCGGTGGGCACGCGCCCACATGGCGACGATTCCGGCGAGTCCGGCGATGAAGGCGGGCCAGACCGAGGCGTCGGCGCGCCCGGGGACCAGCGCTCCCATCAGCCAGAGCAGGAGCTCCTGCGACTTCATCGGCGTCAGCACGGCGTGGACGACGAGGATGATCGCAGAGGCGAGGGCGTTGAAGACGACTCCGGTCAACAGCAGGGTGTAGGTCGCGCCAGGCCCGCGCAGGCCGCCGGGCATCGCCGAGGACACGCCCTGGATCACGAGCACGGCCAATGCTGCACCGGCGAACGCGGCCAGGGGCACGAGGGACAGGGGCCCGATGCCGGTGGCACCGGTGACCAGCACGGCGGTCACGCCGAGGGCCGCGCCGCCGCTCACCCCGAGCAGATAGGGATCGGCGAGGGGGTTTCGGAGCAGCCCCTGCATCGCGGCGCCGCTGGCGCCGAGAAAGGCGCCGACCATCAGCGCCAGGGCGACGGTGGGCAATCGGACGCTGCGGACGATTTCGACGATGTGGGGCTCGGCGGTGCCGACCAGTCCGCCCCACGCGTCCGCGGGGGCCATCCACGAGCTACCGGCGGCGAGACCGAGCGCGCACGCGGCGCCGACGGCCGCAGCTGCGGCGCCGATCCTGGCGACGATACTCGGGAATCGAGACACGGTGGGCGTGTGCCGGGCTTGAGAAAGGGCCGGGACCGCATACAATAGCCTGCGCTCGCCCTCAATGCGTGGCGGATGCCCGAAGAACTGACAAAAGAGGAAGTCGAAGCGGAGATCGACGAGCTTGGTCGGAGGCTCGAGCGACTGCGCGTACTCTACGAGCAGTACTTCCTCGGCATCGAACGGACGCCGCCAACGCAGGTCCAGAAGGATGTGGTTCGGCGGGTCTACCGGCTGAGCCAGCTCCATTTCAAGGCGGCGACGTCGAAGTTCCGTTTCCAGGCCCTGATTCAGCGCTTCAATGCGCATAAGGCCTACTGGGCGCGGACGTCGAGGGAAATCGAACAGGGCACATACAAACGGTTGACGTTTCGTGCCAAGCAACGCGAGAAGAGACATGTGGCGGCAGGGGAACTCACGGCCGCCGATCACCTGGCAATCCGAACCGTACGAGACACCTTGGGCGAAGAAGCTGCTGACAAAGCCGAGACGCAACGTCGCGCCGCCAGGCAAGCGGAGCTCGCCGACGCCGCGACCGACTTCATGAACCAGATGGGCGGCGGCGGCGGGGCCGAGACAACGAGCGAGCCGCCGAAGCCGGCGCCAGCACCGGCCGACGGGGAACCGCGTGACTCGCCGTCGGGCGACGCTGCGGTCATGCGGGGGGTGTCCTCGGAAGATCTGGTCAAGCGGGCCGAGAAGCTCCGCGCGTTACAACAGCGCATGCGGGCGCCCGGTGCGGGCCCCAAGCGCCGCGCGGAGGCCACCGCGTCTCGCAAGGCGGAGGCCAGCGGGCCGGCGTCCCGGGTAGAGAGCGACGACCGGTCGATCTACGAGCGCCTCGTCGCCGCCAAGCAGCGCCTCAACCAGGACATCGACAACCTGAACTTCGAGAAGGTGTCGAAGTCGTTGGAGAAGCAACGCGACAAGGCGCGGTCGAAGCATGGCGTCGACCGCGTCGACTTCGACGTCGTCGTCAAGGACGGTCAGGCCTTCCTCAAGGCCATTCCGATCAAGGAGTGAACCGTTCGCCCGCCCGTGTCTCGTCCGGCGCTCCCACCGGCGCTCAGAAGTAGGCGGAGACCGAGAGGCTGAACATCCGGTCGTCGGTCGTCCTGACGTTCTGGACGAACGCGAGGTCGCCGCCGGCCCGGGTGTTGCGGATTCCGAGCCCTGCAGCCACATATGACGCGTCGGATCCGCGCTGGCGGAAACCGACGCGGATCGGGAAGGTCTCGATCACGTACTCGAGACCGATCGCCCCGCCGTGTTCGAACGTCTTGTCGTCGTCGGTTCCCTGCTCGGCGAACCAGGCGCCTTCGAGGTGCAGGTCACCGAAGTAGAGGCCGATGCCGGAATTCAGGGTGCGGCCCGACCCCCAGCCGTCGATGCTGAGGAGGTTGAGTGCGGAGAACCCGAGCGACACGTTGTCACCGGCGGTGACCATCACGCCCGCATCGAGGCTCAACCCCTTGTATCCGAGGGAGTGACCGACACCGTCCGTGCTCGGCTCCTCGTCGGTCGATTCGTCCGTTCCGGTCCCGGTGGGGTCCAGGTTCGGGGAGGTGTCGTCGGCTCCGCCGGTGCCGCCGGATCCGTCGCCCGGGGTGGTCCAGCTTCCCCGCCGGTGGTTGACGTAGTGTACGCCCACGCCGAGGGCGATCCGTGCGGGCACGAGCGGAACGGCGAGGATGCCGCGGAAGTCATGGTCGCGCACGCGACCGTCGATATCGTCGGCCTCGTCGGCCTCGAGCTGATCTACCAGCCCCTGGTTCTCGCCGAAGCCGAACGAATACGCCGCCCCGGCGGCCACGCTGGGGTTCGTCTTCGCGTCGACCACCGAGACGCCGATCGCGTTGAGCCCGCCGACCTGCCGCCGCTGGTAGCCGACGTCGAAGGCGTAGAGGGCCGACATCACGACGCCGGCGGGGTTGGCGTAGATGGCTCCCGTGCCCGTACCGCCACCGACGAACGCGCTGCCCATCCCGGCAGCGCGCACGTTTCCGAACTCCGGCCGGAGGCCGTCGGTCGCGGTGCCCTCGTCGGTGTCCTGCGCTCCGGCGGGCATTGCCAGGCAGACGGCGAAGGCGGTCAGGAACAGGATCGACTGGGTTCGGCGCGGCATTCGAAGCGGGGTGGGGTGCGGTGAGATGCGGTGCAACACCGTGTTTCGCGCATACCGCGGGGTTAGAACGCACCGGTGGCCCTGTCAATTTCGAGCCCCTTTCCGGCGACGCCTCGCCCGTGTCACTCGCATGCGCTAGCCTGGGCTCGTCCGCCCTCTCGCTGCGGCATTACGGCCCGGAATCCCTGCGACCCGGGCCGGGGTCGCGTCACCGCCAAGGGACCCCTTGTCGAAGCGTTTCCGACTCTCCGTCGCCCTGAACGATGTCGACCGCGGCGTCTACGGCGACCTGCAACCACCCCTGTGGCAGCATCCGTCCGAGACGACGGCGTATCTGCTCGTGCGCGCGCTCGCCTGGTGCCTGCATCACGCCGAGGGCATCGTGTTCGCCAACGGGCTCTGCGACGGCGAGACCTTCGAGTTGCCGTTGACCGCGCTGCGGCCGGCTCCGTGAAGGGGCGCCCACCGGCCGTGATCGACCGCGTGCCCGATCTGGATGACCGCATCGTCTACGAGGCCGATGGGCTGCTCGTCGTGGACAAGCCTGCCGGCCTGGCGACCGCGGGCCGGACCCTGGAGGACCCGGACTGCCTGCAGGCCGCGCTGATCACCAGGCGGCGCGGCCGCATGGTATGGGCGGTGCACCAGCTCGACGCGGACACCTCCGGGGTGAACATCTTCGTGACCCGTCGCTCGCTCGTGCCCGAGTATCAACGTCGCATGCGATTCCCGCGCGGGCGCAAGCGTTACATCGCCATCTGCCATGGGGAGCCCGACTTCGACCGCCGACGCGTGGACGCCCCGATCGGGTTCGTCGCGGTCGGCGATCGACGCGGGCAGGCCGTCACGTCCGACGGCAAACCGGCGGCGACTCGCCTCGAGGTGCTCGCGCGCGGCGGTGGATTCACGGTCGTGCGGGCCACGTTGGAGAGCGGACGGACCCACCAGATCCGCGTCCATCTCGCCCATCTCGGCCACCCACTGATCGGCGAGCCCTGGTATCGCAAACCTCCGTGCGAACGCCACGAGCGCCACGCCCTGCACGCGCTGGAGATCGTGTTTAGCGACGATCGGGAGCCGGCGGGGTTCTCGGCGCCCATCCCACCCGACCTCGCCGAGCTCGCCGCGGAGCTCGGGCTCCCCGACCTCTACTCGATCGTGCGGGGCGCGTCGGCGAGCAACGTCTCGTAGATCTCGTCGTGGTCGACCCCGGACTCCTGGAGTTCACGGGCTTCGGCGAGCTGCTCGTCGATGACGGCGCGGAACGCATCGATCGACTGGGCGCCGCGGAAGCGGTGGCCGTTGATGAAGAAGTTCGGTGTCCCGCGCGCGCCGACAGCCGCGGCCAGGGTGGCATCATCGGCCACGCGGTCGGCCACGCCGGGGTCGTCGATGTCCGCGAGGAAGGCATCGATGTCGAGGTCCAGCTGCTCGGCGTACGCCTCGAGGTCGGTGCGTTCGAGGGACCGTTGGTTGTCGTAGAGCAGGCCGTGGTACTCCCAGAATCGGTCCTGGTTGGCCGCCGCGATCGACGCGCGCGCAGCGGGCTCGGCATTGTTGTGGAAGGACAGGGGAAGGTGGCGGTATTCGAGTCGTACCTCGTCCGGGTACTCGGACAGGAGGGTGTCCAGCGTCGGCTGGACGCGCGCGCAGAAGGGGCATTGGAAGTCGGCGAACTCGACGATGGTGACCAGGGGGTCGTCAGCGCCGCGGCTCGGTCCGACGCCGATGGGCACGTACATCACCTCGGGCGCCGTCGGCGGGGTCGGTGCGGTCGGCGGGGTCGGTGCGGCGGCCGCCTGCGCATTGACCGCGGCGTTCGTAGCCTCGCGCACCGCTCGGGCCTCTTCGATCGAGGCGCCGCCCTCGAGGAGCTCCTCCATCGCCGCGACCTCCTCTCGGACGATCGTCGCGAATGCGTCGACGGGTTGTGCGCCGGAGAGCAGGCGACCGTTGATGAAGAACGCGGGCGTTCCGTGGACTCCGGCTGCGCGTCCCGCCGCGATGTCGGCTTCGATCCGGGCGTCGTGGCGTTCCTCGTCCATCGCGGAGGAGATGTCGGTGCTGGAGACGCCCGCTTCGGCCGCGAGCCCGACGATGGTGTTCCGGCTCAGCTGGCTCGAGGCCCCGAAGAGCAGGTCGTGCATCTCCCAGAACCGACCATGCGCGTGTGCCTCGATCACGGCGTGGGCAGCGGGCCGCGCGTTGTCGTGGAACGCGAGCGGGAAGTGCCGGAACTGGAACCGAATCGAGTCGGCGAACTCCGGATCGTCGAGCAGCTCGTCGAGCGTTCCCTGCACCCGCCCGCAGAACGAACATTGGAAGTCGGAGTATTCCACGATGGTGACGAGCCCGTCCGGTGCTCCGCGCGACGGTATGCCGTCGACATCGAACCCGCGGGTGATCCGGTCGGACTCCGCGGCGGTGCGCCGGTGGCGACGGAACTGGGCGAGGAGCGTTTCGGTCGCCGTATCGGGGGCGTCGGTGGCGGTGTCCGGCGACCGGTCGCCGTCGCCGGGGCCGCCATCGTCCCCGGTCGCCAGCGCGGGCGAGCAGAGGAGGGCGAGCAGGGCCGCGAGCGGCCCGAGGCGTGCGATACGTGTCATCGGTGAAAGCGTCCGGTTGGGAGTCAGTCGAGGGCGTCGAGGACCAGCACGGGCTCGAGGCGATTGTCTCTCGTCCCGTCGCCGAGCTGTCCGACG
>PVBE012610257.1_pt1 | contig 24953 bp, 24 predicted proteins | sample 1631181 | NCBI WGS metagenome assembly PVBE01 (sample SAMN08397723, study PRJNA350692) | Marine metagenome, whole genome shotgun sequencing project. | isolation source: water | place: Pacific Ocean | collected 2012-04 | reverse complement strand
CCGTACACTCCCCCCAAACCCTGCCCATCAGCTCCTGCCAGTCAAACATACCGACAAAACCTGAAAAACCGCCCCAAAAAACCGTTCAAAATCACAGGCGCGTCACACAGAGAAAACGGCAAGCGTTTTGACACAGCCTGGGTCATTAACGGCTGTTAGCGATGGTTTGAAACTTCTTCTGTTAAGCGCCTCAAAGCGGACATAAACAACAGAAATGACGTCCCGGTCCCGGAAAACCAAACGACAGGCCTGGCGGTTTGGACGGTGGGCGGAAACTTTTGCCGCTTGGCATCTCAGGTTGCGCGGATACCGCATCCTGGCCCGCGGTTTTCGCACCGCCGTCGGCGAGATCGATATTGTCGCCCGCCGGGGAAACACTCTCGCCATGATCGAGGTCAAGGCCCGCGGGAATTTGCGCCAGGCGGCGGAGGCCCTGGGCCGGCGGCAACAACGGCGGATCGCCCGGGCCGCCGCCGCTTACCTGGCTACCCATCCCGCTTGCGCCGGCCTCGACGTTCGATTCGATGTGCTGCTGATCAGCCCCTGGCGGCTGCCGGCGCATCTCGCCGATGCCTGGCGGTGCGAGAAATAAGACGATTGGGAAACATTCCCTTTCGGCCAAGTTCCGGGACATTTAGAATGGCGCGGAATGGCTGCCGCGATGAACGCAATGAAAATAAAGACGCCGCGAAATGCAATCGGATGGCCCGCAAAAGGCCGCATTGGGTTTGCCGCCTGCTGGTTGGCGGTGGCGTTCGCGGCGGCCACGCCTGGGCTCGGCGGTTGCGCGAAAACCGCCGTCGGCACCGGTGCCGTCGTTGGTGTCGCCGCTTACGAGGAGCGCGGCGTCGAAGTCGCCGCCAGCGATCTGAAAATGACCGCCCGGCTCAAGGCCAAGATGATCGATCTCGATCCCGCCATCGCCATCAAGGTCGGCGTCGAGATCCATGAAGGCCGCATCCTGCTGACCGGGATGGTGATAAACGAAAAAACGCGCGCCGATGCCGTCGGCCTGGCATGGCAAACGCCGGGGGTCAAGGAAGTCTATAACGAAATTCAGACCGGCAAAGGCGGCGTTATGGATTTGGCGCTGGATTCCTTGATCACCACCCGGATCAAGTCGAAAATCACCTTCGATAAAAAAATCATGGCCATCAATTACGCCATCGAAACCGTCGACGGGACCGTTTACCTGATCGGCATCGCCCAGGACAAAACGGAACTCGAGCGAGTGATCGCCCATGCGCGCAATGTCGCTTACGTGCGCAAGATCATCAGCCATGTGCGAATGAAGGAAACGCCGTGAAACCGTCGCCGGACATAAGGGCGAAACTGATCCATACCGGGGCCTTGCCGGATGGCCGCCTGGACCTGACGGAAACGGCCTTGACCCTGGCCTCCATTGAGCGTCCCGGCGTCCCCATCGAGCCTTACCGCCGGCATCTCCACCGCCTGGTCTCCGATGTCGGGGTCTACGCCGGCGCTGGCGATCATCGGCGCGGCGGCGTCGAGCGGCGCCAGGAGGCGCTCGGACAGGTCGTCGCCAAGCGCTATGGTTATGGCGGCGCCGATGACGCATACGAAGACCCGGACAACACCAACTTCATGCGGGTGATCGACCGCCGCCGCGGATTGCCCGTTGTTCTGGGCGTTCTCTATTTGCACGTGGCGCGGGCGCTGGGCTGGTCGATGAGCGGACTGGATTTCCCGGCTCGCTTTCTCGTCCGCCTGCAACACGAGAGCCGGCGCGTCATTCTCGACCCTTTCGACGGCGGCCGCGTCCTGACGCCGAAAGGCATGCGCGAATTGACCAAGGCCGCCGCCGGCAACCACGCCGAACTGATACCCGGCCATTACGCCGAGATGAGCAACCGCGACATCCTGCTCAGAGTTCAGGGCAACATAAAGTCGCGCTTGTTGCGAGCCGAACGCTTGGAAGAGGCCCTGGAGGTCATCGAAACCATGCTCCTTTTCGCTCCCGAAGCGGCGGCTCTGTGGCGCGAGGCGGGGCTGCTTTACGCCCGCCTCGACAACGTCAAGGCGGCGGTCTCGGCATTGGAGGAATACATGCGCCACAATACCGGCGATTCGACCCGTTACCGCACTTCCATTCTGCTCCAGGAACTGCGCGAACAGTTGAGTTAGGGCTCGTCACAAAATAACCGCGTCACTTCACTTCCGTCGTCATGCCCGGCCTTTTGGCCCATGCCAAATGGTTGGCAATGAGCCGGGTATCCACGCGGTTGATGCCGAGCGCGGGGCCCGTGGATGGCCGGATCAAGTCCGGCCATGACGACGGAAGGGAGGATGGTGATTCATTTATTCTGTTACGGTCACTTAGGGCCTATTTATGTTGATTAAGAATCGGCCAGTGCCGACTAAACTTGAAATACTATAGGCCGCCGCCTGTTTCGAAGCGGCTTTGCGGACGCGAAAACGGCGGGAAAGGACGCTCCAATGGGCTTGGCGGTAGCCATCCAGATGGACCCCATCGACAGCATCGACATCGACGGCGACAGCACATTCGTCCTGGCGCTGGAGGCGCAAAAACGCCGCCATGAACTTTTCCATTACCTGCCCGGGGATCTGAACTTCGCCGGAAACCGGCTTTGGGCGCGGGCGCGGTCCCTAGGCCTGCGCCGTGAAAAAAGCGATCATTTCACTCTCGGCCCTTTCCGGCGGCTCGATCTTGCCGGCGTCGATGTCGTGCTCATGCGCCAGGATCCGCCTTTCGACATGGCCTACATCACCGCCACCCACCTCTTGGAACAGATTCATCCCCGGACCCTGGTGGTCAACGATCCCCTCGAGGTCCGAAACGCTCCCGAGAAGCTGTTTGTCCTTCGCTTTCCGGAGTTCACGCCGCCCACCTTGATCTCTTCAGATGGCGAGGAAATCGCTGCTTTCAGGGCCGAACACGGGGATATCATCATCAAGCCGATTTACGGCAACGGCGGCGCCGGCGTCTTTCACATCGGCCCCACGGACGACAACCTGAACGCCCTTTTGGAGATGCTCACCGAAGGCGCCCGCCAGGCCATCGTCGTCCAGGCCTACCTTCCGCAAGTGCAAGAGGGCGACAAGCGCATCATCCTCATCGACGGCGCGGCGGCGGGCGCCGTCAACCGCCTGCCGCCGCCAGGCGAGGCGCGGTCCAATCTGCACATTGGCGGCAAGGCCGTGAAATCGAGCCTGACGGCGCGGGACATGGAGATTTGCCAAGCCATCGGCCCATCCCTTAAGGAGCGCGGTCTGATTTTTGCCGGCATCGACATCATCGGCGGCCATCTCACCGAAATCAACGTCACCTCGCCAACCGGCCTGCAGGAAATCAACCGCTTCGACGGCGTCCACCTGGAAGCCCGCCTGTGGGACGCCATCGAGGCGCGGTTCGAGGCAACCCGTCCCTGAGGCGGCTCGATAATTAAGGTTCTTCCGAAACCTTCGGACCGCCGCCCAACCAAAGGCGGTGGCGTTTGCGTTCGCCGGCGCTTACAATCCCCCGATTCCGGGAGGGAGCCTTCAATCCATGGTCGCGCACGTCAACACGGTGGCTTTTTTGGGCATCGAAGTGCTGGATGTCGATGTTCAGGTGCAGATATCGTCGGGTCTGCCCGTCTTCAGCATTGTCGGGCTACCCGACAAGGCCGTCACCGAAAGCCGCGAGAGGGTGCGCGCGGCATTGACCGCCTTGGGTCTGGCCCTGCCGCCGAAACGCATCACCGTCAATCTGGCGCCCGCCGACGTTCTCAAGGAAGGCAGCCATTTCGACCTGCCCATCGCCCTGGCCTTGCTCGCCGCCATGAATGTGCTGCCCGACGACGGGATCGCCGACTACATCGCCGTCGGCGAACTGGCCCTGGACGGCGTGCTGGCCTCCGTTACCGGCGCCCTGCCGGCGGCCATTCACGCCAACGCCCGGGAGTTGGGCCTGATCTGCCCCGAGCGGCAGGGAAGCGAAGCCGCCTGGGCGGGGCAAATCGCCATACTGGCGCCGGTCAGTCTGCTCGCCCTGATCAATCACTTCAAGGGAACCCAGGTGCTTTCGCCGCCGCAACCGTTGCTAGCGAAAGATGACGGTATCCTTGCCGACATGGCCGACATCAAAGGCCAGGAAACGGCCAAGCGGGGGCTGGAGATTTGCGCCGCCGGCGGCCATAATCTGTTGATGATCGGCCTGCCGGGAGCCGGCAAATCCATGCTGGCGGCGCGTTTGCCGGGGTTGTTGCCGCCGCTCGACGCGGCCGAGATCCTGGAAGTGAGCATGATACAGAGCCTCGCCGGCACTTTGCGCGACGGCGGGCTGGCGCGGCGGCGGCCGTTTCGCGATCCCCATCATTCGGCTTCCATGGCGGCGCTGGTCGGCGGCGGCCATCGCGCCCGGCCCGGCGAGGTGTCCCTGGCCCATCTCGGCGTCCTGTTCCTCGATGAACTGCCGGAATTCCAGCGCCCGGCGCTCGAGGCCCTGCGCCAGCCCCTGGAAACGGGGCGAACCACCATCGCCCGCGCCAACGCCCACGTCAGCTATCCGGCCCGGGTGCAGCTGGTGGCGGCGATGAATCCGTGCCGCTGCGGGTATCTCGACGACCCGGTCCTGGCTTGCTCGCGGGTGCCCAGATGCGCTCAGGAATATCAAGCGAAAATTTCCGGCCCGCTGTTCGACCGTATCGATTTGCACGTCGAGGTCGCCGCCGTCAATCCCACCGATCTCGACCTGCCGCCGCCGGCCGAATGTTCGGCCGACATCGCGGCGCGCGTCGCCGCCGCCCGCGCCATCCAAAAAGACCGCTACGCCGGCTTGCCGGCCGAACCTCCGGTCCGCACCAACGCCGAGGCCGACGGCCGCCTGCTGGAAGACGTCGCGGCGCCCGACGCCGACGGCCGCAAGCTGCTGCTCCAGGCCAGCGAACGCATGCGCCTTTCGGCGCGCGGCTACCATCGGGTCCTCAAAGTGGCGCGCACCGTCGCCGACCTGGAGGCCAGCCGCCAGGTTCACCGCATCCACGTCGCCGAGGCGCTCTCATACCGGCGCATCGTGCCGGGGCGAAATCCGCTTCAGATGGACGCGATCGGGAGGTGAGCGAGGCTAGGCCCGACCATCGGGGCCGCGCCGGGCCAAAGCCTTGGTCTGTTCGAGAGCGACGGCGAGATCGCCGGTCTCCAGCCGGCGGGCGATCCTCATAAGACTGGATAAAAGCTCTTGACGGTGGGGATCTTCCTTTCCCCCCTCGCCGCCGTCGCGAAATTCGAAGAAATCGCCGATCGGAACATCGAGGATTCCGCTTAGCCGTTCGAGGGTTTCAAAGCCCGGCAGGCTTTTCCCGCGCTCCAGGTTCGAGACGGCTTCGACGGACCTTTCGAGCCGCGCCGCCAAGTCTTCCTGGGTGAGGCCGTGCTGCTTGCGAACGGCGCGGATCCGTATTCCAACTTTGCGTTTGATATCCATACCCGGATTTTGATCCGGATATGGACGTTTACCACGAAGTATGATACATACAATTAGAATTATCAATACGTATAATTATACGTGTAATAGGATATAACCGCTTTAGTATGTTCTATTTTTGTTCCATTTTTGCGTGATTTGATTTATCATCCCCCTGCAACCAACCCAGGCAACGAAAAGTGGTCGGGAGCGCTCGGGCGGAACGCCGGCTTGATTTTCCGTTTCCACAACTATAAAATATATTATATAACCTATTATACTACTATATCGTGTATGCACATGACTACCTGCGGCATGTTTTTTCGTTCGGGCCCGATCCTCGCATTCGCGGTCCTGCAGGCCGTGCTTTTCCTCGCCGCCGCCGGAGGCCGGGACGTGATCCCCGGGCCGGTGCCGGCACGGGTTCTGACGGTGATCGACGGTGACACGATCCTCGTCAGGGCGCGCATCTGGCTGGGCCAAGTCGTCGAAACCCGTGTCCGGCTCGAAGGCGTCGACACCCCCGAGCTGACCGGCGAATGCGAGCGCGAAAGGCGGCTGGCCCGCAAGGCCCGTGATTTCATCCTCACCCGGATCGGCGGCGGCGTCGTTCTGAGCGGTATCCAATATGGAAAATACGCCGGCCGCGTCGTCGCCCGGGTGGCGGCGGCGGACGGCGGCGATTTCTCGGAAGCCCTTCTCGAAGCCGGCATTGGCCGCCCTTATGACGGCGTCCGCCGATGGTCCTGGTGCGCCGGCGAAGACTGAATCGCCGAAAAGGCTCATCCCCTTCAGTCCGGTAGGATCAACATTTTGGGCTCCTCGATGTTTCGAGTGGACTTCCCCTGGGATCGGGGCCACCCCTCCGGCAAGAAATGAATGGCCGATCATAACGCCGTCCGCCGAGGACAAACCGGTGGAATTCCACTTACAACGTCGATGAACCTAAAGATTTGACGGTTGGGAGAAACCCTGAGGTAGCGCCAGACAACATCCGACGGGCAGCTAAAAGCTTAAGAGAAGAAACAATTAATGCGAAATACCCTTATTATTAAGGGAACGTGTCTCTTGTGATACCCAAATAGCCGATCACGGATATGATAAAAAGCATTACGATGAAAAAGTATAGAAGTAAATTCTTAGGCACCATCTTAATCTCCTAATCTCTAAATAATCCCAAGCCGAGGCCGTGGGCCACTCATTTGCCGAAAACTAACCGGAAACGATAGGTTACCAGCCAAAACCTATAAATCCAAGCCCCGCACTTTAGCGACAGAAGCCGCATAGCCATGTACGGCTTCATGGACGAACGCGAGGCTCCCGGTTCCTGGGGCTGCCAAGCGCCGACCTGAGACGCCTCGGGGAGCGAGGCGGCGGACGGCGGCGATTTCTCGGAAGCCCTTCTCAAAGCCGGGCTTGGCCGCCTTTATCACGGCCTCCGCCGATGGCCCTGGTGCACCGGCGAAGACTGAATCGCCGAAAAGGCTCATCCCCTTCAATCCGGTCGGATTAATATTTTGTGGTCTTATGGCTTGCCCAGGCTTTCCTCCCCGCCGCGTCCCTCCGCGCTTAATCTTAATCGCTCCTCGGCGTTGTAAGTGGAACTTCGGGTTGATCACGTCGGGCAAGTGGTCACGGCGATCCGCGTGATGAGCGGTTGGAACGTCAGCTCGTTATTCCAAAGCGGTCGTAATGCCCTGCGGTGCGGGAAGGCCGGGTGTTAGCCGAGGGCGGACATCGGATCAGAAGGCTGCGGAAATGCTATTCCAATGACGTGGGCTTTGGTTGCCATCGCCATGAATTTGAAGGTTATCTGGGAAATGTCGAGTTAGGTGTCATTTCTCAGCAAGTTCTGTTCATGGGCAGCCTTATTGAGCGTGACTACAAGCTCGCCCATTGCATCGATGTATGGATTTAACGCCCTTTTTTCTATACATATGTGCTGCCCAAAAAAATGCCAGTTACCCAAGGAGAAACCAGCAAGCCGATTGACAGCCGCAGGAAGTTGTCTGCGGTGCTGATCGTGTTTTTCGATTCCAGCGCTGTGAGCAATGCAGTTCCTGATCTGGACAAGTGCTTTATAGTCCCGCACGATTCCAGCTTTCCCGATCCCGGTTCGTTTCTCCAACTCGAACAACGCATGCACGGTGCAATTATGGCCCTCCGGTTTTTTGCTGATGGATTGCCGCAACCATTTGACGAGATACTGCACTGACCACTCAACAGAAGTGGTTAGCGCGAGCAGTGCACCGTACCGGACCCGTAGCGGGAGAGTTACCTTAAATCGGTGTTCAGCGTTTGCTTCAAGGTGTTCCCTGTACCCATCCCTGTACTCAGGTGGGAAACCTTCTAAATCAGCCCTTCGAATGGACTGAAGCTCTCGCCGGTACTGCCACTCGATATTGATTTCGGAGAAATCAAGAAAATCCTCTACGTCTCCGATCATGAGTTGAAAGTCAGAGGCGTAGATAGGCTCTTTGAGCAGTCGTTCGAGGTCAATTTCCGGCATATTAACCAAGAGCAGTGATACAACTACCTGTTCAGTGTTTGCTGCTAGCACTGCGTCGCAGTATGAAGTACGAGATGATAGCAACTAGAACTAGGGCGGTGTGCCGTTGGCTCTGGCTTCACATTGCGGTAAAGATGAGCAAATTTACGAGCCAGAAAAGCACACAAACCGCAATTGAAGGAAAAGGGCTCATTGGTCTTTTTAAGAAACCATACCTTATTAATAGCGGCGGTGTTAGGCCGATAGCCCAAGTGATAATAAACGCAAAAGCCAGTTCTTGCGGTGTTAACCAGATACCAGTAATTACTCCCGATTTTTGTTTTCTTACCTGCGGAGTCACCTGCTGTACCGGGGTTCGAAACTGGTTCTGCGGCTTCTGCGTAGGCTTGAAAAGAGCGGAAAGAATTTCATCAGTGTTTCTTTGTTTCGCAATCACCAACTGATTTATTAATCCATTATCAATTGTCCCTGTTTGGCTTAACCGCTCGTCTGCCTGAAACAGCTTGATTGTCTGCCGGGTCCTGCTTCCATAAATTCCATCAATCGGCCCTGGCTGGTATCCCAAATCGCGCAGAAGTTTTTGAGCTTGACGAACCGCCTTATTGGAAGCTGCTGTCGTGGTTTGAGTGGCGGATTGAGACAGTATTTGGGTCTGGGTCATTGAAGTGGCCGCCAGGCCCACCCTAAGATTCCCATTGTCATGCCACTCGACGACGCGGTTTGTTTTGATCGAGAACGTGATCGTGCTATAACCGTAGTTCCAAACCTCCTCGTCGAGAGCTTGGTACCGATTGATTCCTGTCGGCGTGCCCTGAATCCGAAGCACGTCGTCTTTGTGTGACCCCTTCGTGAATTTTGCGGCTCCTGTGGTGTTACCCCCTGGCAGCAGGCCCACCCTGAGATTCCCACTGTCATGCCACTCGACGACGCGGTTTGTTCTGATCGAGAACGTGATCTTGCTATAACCGTAGCTCCAAACCTCCTCGTTGAGAGCTTGGTACCGATTAATTCCTGTCGGTGTGCCCTGAATCCGAAGTACGTCCTGGGTCGTCGAGCCCAATGTGAACGTTTCAGTTGCAAGGGCAGTCGTTAGACCACCCAGGGAGAGGATGCCGAGCAAAAGCACAATTCTCAGAGTTCGAGCTGCCATTACGAGAGAACATTCCTTTTGCCATTGATGAGCGGTCAGCCGAATAAACTTTGGAGATTATGGCACCTCCTTTGGATTTTCGCCATGGCCCGTGCGACGAATCAAGTTTAGCCGGGGTTCCCCAGATGGATTACCCTGATTGCCGACGATGTCAGCAGTAACGGGATCAAGTGACGCAATGACGGGGTCATGTTATTTTAATGGAAGTCATGCCCGAGTAGCGTCATCTCCAGACTATACGGGCTGTGTTGACGGTGGTCCACGGATCCTAAACGGTAGAACTTGGCCTACAGTGCCGGCTTGCCCCCCCTCCGCGCCCCTTTGCGTCCTTGGCGTTTAACCTTAACGCAATGGACGCGGAGGAACGCCGAGGAACAGGCGGTGCGATGAACTCCGGCAAGCCTCGGGATATCGTCGCGCCGGACTGAAGGGGATAAACCTTTCGCCGAATTTCCCGCTCTACCGGTTCCGCCGGTTTTCGATCAAATCGTCGACCACCGCCGGATCGGCCAGCGTCGAGATGTCGCCCAAGGCGTGGTAATCGTTTGTGGCGATCTTCCGCAAAATTCGCCGCATGATTTTCCCCGAACGGGTCTTCGGCAGGCCCGGCGCGAACTGCAGCAAGTCCGGCGAGGCGATCGGCCCGATCTCCTTTCTCACCCAACGGACCAGTTCCTCGCGCAACGCCACGTTGCCCTCGACGCCGTCGTTCAGCGTAACATAGGCGTAAATGGCCTGGCCCTTGATATCGTGCGGATAGCCGACGACGGCGGCCTCGGCAACGTCGGCGTGGGCGACAAGCGCGCTTTCCACTTCCGCCGTCCCCAGGCGGTGGCCGGAAACGTTGAGGACATCATCGACGCGCCCGGTGATCCAATAATAACCGTCCCCGTCGCGGCGGCAGCCGTCGGAGGTGAAGTACTTCCCCCGGTAGGTGGAAAAATACGTTTCCATATACCGCCGGTGATCCCGGTAGACGGTTCTCACCTGGCCCGGCCAGGAATCGGTTATGCAAAGGGCGCCGTCGCCCTCGCCTTCGATGACTTCGCCCTCGGCGTCGATCAGCTGCGGGCGTACGCCGAAGAACGGCCGGGTCGCCGAACCGGGCTTGAGCAACGTGGCTCCGGGCAAGGGCGTGATCATGATGCCGCCGGTTTCGGTCTGCCACCAGGTATCGACGATGGGGCAGCGCCCGTCGCCGACGACGTTGTAATACCAGAGCCAGGCCACCGGGTTGATCGGTTCGCCGACGGTGCCGAGGATGCGGATGGATTGGCGGCTGGTCTTCTTGACCGGCTCGTCGCCGGCCCCCATGAGGGCGCGGATGGCGGTCGGCGCGGTGTAAAAAATCGTCACCTTGTACTTGTCGCAAATTTGCCAGGGCCGCGACGCGTCCGGATAGGTGGGGAGGCCCTCGTAAAGCACCATGGTGGCGCCGTTGAGAAGCGGCGCGTAGGCGATGTAGGTGTGTCCGGTAATCCAGCCGACGTCGGCGGCGCACCAGAAGATGTCGTCGTCGCGGCAATCGAAGATGTATTCGTGGGTCATCGAGGCGAAGACGCAAAACCCGCCGGTCGTGTGTACCGCCCCCTTGGGGGCGCCGGTGGAGCCGGAGGTATAGAGGATGAACAAGGTATCTTCCGCTCCCATCTCCTCGGGCGGGCAGTCGGCGGAGGCGGCGGCCGTGACTTGGTGATACCAGTGGTCGCGGCCCTCGGCCATGTCGATATCGTCGCCGGTGGCCTTGACGACGATCACCGTCTTCACCGTCGGGCAGTCTTCCAGGGCCTTATCGGCGTTGGCCTTGAGGGGGATCTTCTTGGTGCCGCGGCGGCCGCCATCGGCGGTGATGAGGCAGTTGGATTCGCAGTCGCGGATGCGCCCCGCCAGGGCGCTCGGGGAGAAGCCGCCGAAGACAACGGAATGAATGGCGCCGATGCGGTTGCAGGCCTGCATGGCGATGACCGCCTCGGGGATCATCGGCATGTAGATGGTGACCACGTCGCCTTTTTTGATGCCCTGGTTTTTCAAGGCATTGGCCAGGCGGCAGACCTGCTCGTGCAGTTCCTTATAAGTAACGGTCCTGTCGGTCCCCGGTTCGTCTCCTTCCCAAAGGATGGCGGCCCGGTCGCCGCGCTTTTCCAGGTGGCGGTCGAGGCAATTGAAGGACGCGTTCAAGGTGCCGTCGTAAAACCATTTGATGCTGACGTCGGGAACGGTGAAATTGGTGTCCTTGATCTTGGTGTAGGGCTTGATCCAGTCGATGCGCTTGCCGTGTTCGGCCCAGAATCCCTCCGGATCGTCGATCGAGCGCTGGTACATTTCAAGGTACTTTTCATTGTCGCACAAAGCCGTTTTGGCGATGTGTTCGGGAACCGGAAAAACTTGCTCGTCCGACATGATCTGATGGCCTCTTTGTTATGGAATGCAAACGCTTCGGCATATCCGCCGGCAACGGGCGAATCCTGTTTCGCGGAGCCAGCAGAGGGGATTATCCAAAAAATTGCCGAAGTGACAAGTCGCCAGCGAAAAAATACGCCGCCGCCGCCGATTGGACCGGCCAGCGGGCCATCGTCAGGCCAGCGGAAAAATTTGTTTGTAGGGGCGGATGACGACGCTTTCGAAAATTGCCGCTTTGTTGAAGGGATCGCCGCCGGCGAACGCCTCCGCCTGGGCGCGATCCGGGAAATCCATCACCAACAGGCTGCCGACGCTATGGCTTTCGTCCTCGGCCAGCAATGGCCCGGCGGTGACGATGTTTTCGTTAAAGGAGCGGAGGTAGGCCATGTGGGCCTCGCGATGCTCCTTGCGGACGTCCGCCTGGTTGGGTTTGTCGATGCAGACGAGGGCGAAGATCATGACTCATTCCTCCATCGGGAAGACTTTTTTCCACTGCCGGATGGTGACGGTTTCGAACAAGCCGGCTTGCCGGTAAGGGTCGCCGGCGGCGAAATCCTCCGCCGCCCCGCGGTCGGCGAAATCGAGGATGAGAACGGACCCGTTCATGCCTTGGCCGTCCTCTCCGAACGTCGGCCCGGCGACGCAAATCCGCTCCTTGAAGCGGCTCAGGTAGTCCAGATGAGCCTCTCGGTTGGCGGCGCGAACCTCGGCATGGCCCGCCTTGTCGACGCAATCGATGACGAAAAACATAAGCTCTGTCCCTTAAAATCCGAAAAATGGGTATGCCCTTCTCTCACGTCCCCCCCATTTCCGGGGTTGGGTCGCCGGCGGCGACGATCCGATGATACGGCGCGGGTTCGACAGCCCCGGCCTGCCGGGCGAGCTTGTGGAAGAGCACCCCCCGAACTTGTGAGCCTCGGCGGTTGAAGCGGAAGGTGAATTCGTCGAGGTAGTCGTGGCCGAAGGCGGATGCGGCGGTGGCTACGACCATTCGCCGCCACCGCGACAATGGCCTTGGTCCCAGTTTTCCGGCCCTCTTGCCCTTTTCCGGGCCACCGACATAGGTTTCGTCAACCTCGACAGTGCCGGACAACAGTTCCCGTCCAGGCCGGACCATCCCCCAACACTATTACTTGTGCTAACCTGTGTTAAGGGGATACCCATAATCTAAAAAATATGCCCGCTCCGCGCCGCTTTCGTCTTGAGGTAAAGTTCGCTATGTTTGTTGGAAGGGAAGCTGTGGGGAACCCGGTCCTCGACGGCGAAGCCGCAGGCGGCGAGCGCCGAAACCTTGTCCGGGTTGTTGGTCAGCAGCCTGATGCGGGAAAAACCCAGTTGGCGCAGCATCCGGGCGGCCGGCAAATAGACCCGTTCGTCGGCATCGAATCCCAATTGTTCGTTGGCGTCCATGGTATCGAAGCCCTGGTCCTGCAATTCATAGGCCCTGAGCTTGTTGACCAGGCCGATGCCCCGCCCTTCCTGGGCCAGGTATAAAAGAACACCGCTGCCGGCTTTGGCGATCTCACGGATGGCGCCTTGCAGTTGATCGCCGCAGTCGCAACGGAGCGACCCCAGCAAATCGCCGGTGAAGCACTCCGAATGCAGGCGGACGAGAACCGGTTCGTCGGCTTTCGGGGCACCGATGATGATGGCCAGGTGTTCCAATCCGCCGTCGATGGGACGAAAGGCGATGATTCTGGTATCATCGGCGTGCAGCAGCGGCACCCGGGCTTCGCTCACCGCCCTTAACGTCCGCGCCGCTGTATTCTCGTATTGAAAGATGTCGCCGCCGTCGACCAGAAGGAGGTCGTGGCGGGTGGTCCAGGCGGCGAGGTCGTCGGATTCCGGGTCGGCGAGAGCCGCCGTCACCGCCGCCGGCAGCAGCCGGGCCAGTTTGGCCAAACCGACGGCGGCGCTGTCGCAGCCGTGGGCGGCGGTCTCGGCGGCGGTGAGCCGCAACGATTTCATCGCCGGAGCGGCGGGGTCGAGGCCGGACAGGGGATCGGCCAGGTCGCGGATCATTTCGGCGCTTAGATCGTTTGCCGCCGTGACGGTCACGACTTTCGCCATTTTCGCCCGAATCCCCGCCAAGCCGATGACAGCGGCGCGACGGCCGGTGATCGCCAAGGCCGGAGCGGAGTGGCTCATTGCCGCCAGCTTTTCCAGCGCTTGCGGAGTGACGCTTTCAGCGGCCTGAACGAGAACCGCCCTGCCGGCGGCGCCGCGAACCGCGACAACAAGGCCGCGACGCAGCTCGGAAACGGCGCGGTTCACCGCCAGCAAGGACACCGGCTCACGCGTGGCGGGCATGGAAATCAGTTCAAGGCGATGCGGCATGGCGCCAGAGTTGGTGGAACAAAAAAGCGGTTTGCCCGTCCCCACAAGGCGAAAACGGGTGGGAAATTCCGCGGCGGCGGAATTTTTTTCCATGGCCCGCGGGAACCAATGACAATAGACCCAAATGGCCGCCAGTGGAAGGGGCAAGGGCCTTACACGGCTTGCCGTTCTTTAAACCCCCGTCATTCCCATTTATAGTGGGCATCGGCAACGAAAAGCGGAGCCGCGCCAGCCATGACCACGGGCAAACGTATCCTCCTCGTCGACGACGACGAAGCTTTGCTGCGGACGCTGAGCGAACAATTGCAGCTGCACGGGGAATTCACCACCACCGCCGCCGCCGGGACCGGGAGCGAAGCCCTGAAACTGGCGAAATCGGACTACTTCGACGTCATCATTCTCGATGTCGGCCTGCCCGATATCGACGGCCGCGAAGTTTGCCGCTTGATGCGCCGAAACGGGGTCAAATCGCCGATCATCATGCTGACCAGCGCCGACACCGATTCCGACACCATTTTAGGCTTGGACGCCGGCGCCAACGATTACGTCACCAAGCCGTTCCGCATGGGTGTCCTGCTGGCCCGGTTGCGCGCCCATATCCGCCAGCATGAACGCAGCGACGATGCCATATTCACAATTGGACCTTATACTTTCCAGCCCAGCGCCAAGCTTCTCGTCGATAACGAGACCAACAAGAAAGTCCGTCTGACCGACAAGGAAACGGCGATTCTCAAATATCTCTACCGTTCCGGCGACCGGGTGGTCGGTCGCGACGTCCTCTTGGACGAGGTCTGGGGTTACAACGCCGGGGTCACCACGCACACCCTGGAAACTCACGTCTACCGTCTCCGCCAGAAAATCGAGCGGGATCCCTCGAACGCCAGGATTCTGCTCACCGAGCCGGGCGGATACCGGCTATCTCCCTAGAGTATTTCATGGTTGGAGGGATTCGGCCGGCGCCGATGTTAGCTCAAGCGCCTTTTTCAACAGACCCGGCCAAAACCGGACATTGGGCCGAACGCCGCGGAGGGAAGACTATTTTGTCGGCGGTGGGATTTGGGTACTGTCGCCGTGGATTCGAAGGTTATCCGGGAAATGCCGGGAAAGACGTCAAGCCATGAACGTCCTGCCGCCGCCGAAGGGTCTGGACATGAGCGAGGTCGCCACCGACGCCGGCCTTCGCGCCGCCATCGGACGCGAGGCGGATAAGCTCAAAGATTCCGGCCGCGGCGGAAACCGCCTGGACGAGGACGAAATCCGCCTGATTACCTTCCTCGCCAGCGAGGTCCTCCGACGGTTCGCCAACCTGAGCAGGGAGGAGAAAAAGGAACTGTTGCGCATTCGCGAGAAGGCCGAGAAACGCGAGACCGAACGAAGAATCAGGGAAATCGTCGGAAACGTCGACCAGTTCATCGAGGACACCACCACCCCCAAGACGGTGATCCGCTTTTCCCTGATCAACGAACTGGAGATCCGGATCGAATCCATGCAATCGGCGCTTAGCGGGGAGGCCAGAATGTACGAGGGGTTCCTCGGCAAACTCAAAGACGCAATAAAAAAGCTGGAGGAGGCCAAGACCAAGAGGCGTTCCCTCCAGGGGTTCCGGGAGTTCAACTGATTCCGCCGCCTTGCCCACATCCCCACAGGCTCGACAACAGCAATCAGGAGACAAAATTTATCTTAAAACAGGCCGCATGATGGTCTGGACAACGGCGCGCGCTTCACTGGATCGACGGGCGTCGGCTACGCTATTCAGGAATCGAGATATTGTCCCACGGCTAGCAGCGATTTCTCACCCCTGTAATTCTCCGGCTTATGGATTGGGGTCTTGAATTGTGAATTTCTATATTTTCCGAGGTTCCATGCATAATTCAAGACCCCGAGGATGTGGATGCGCGCCGTTCCTACAACCAGAATCCCCCAGGTTGTCTCGCCTGCATTAAGTGACCGTAACAGAATAAATGAATCACCATCCTCCCTTCCGTCGTCATGGCCGGACTTGATCCGGCCATCCACGGGCCTCGCGCTCGGCGTCAACCGCGTGGATACCCGGCTCATTGCCAACCATTTGGCATGGGCCAAAAGGCCGGGCATGACGACGGAAGTGAAGTGACGCGGTTATTTTGTGACGAGCCCTAAGGACGATTGCAGTGCCTCCTAGCAAAGCTGCAAATAAAAGCAAGATAACAAAATCACAATAAACGCGGCTATCCAAAGCGCCGGATTTCGGCCTTCAGACAAAAGGCCCTTTACCCTCTCCTTGAACTTTGACCAAGCCTTACCTGCTTTGTGTTCCGATTGGTTCTCAGCGTTCATCTGCCCCTCGCGGTTTATTGTTTCCTCTCGGATGCCACCAATTTTAGTTAGTCTGGTCGTCAATGGGAAGGTCTGATCGGGCTCCGGTTCGGGTCATTTAACGGAAGCGGCACTCCGAGGCGGAGCCTCCAAAGGTCCGTGACGCGGCGGTAAGCAGACCCTCGGTTCATGAGTCCACGGTTTCCAAAGTCACGATGACGGGAACATGGTCCGATGGCGCCGGCCAGCCACGGGCCTCCCTGAGAACAACGGCGTTTTTCAGCGCCCTCACGAGCCCGGGCGTCACCCAGACATGGTCGAGACGCCGTCCCTTGTCGGCCACCGACCAGTCCGCCGTCCGATAGCTCCACCAAGTGAACAGACGTTCCGAATCCGCAACAAAATGACGGATGGCATCGACCCAGGCGGCGGCTTCGCGCATGCGATCGAGGCGATCGATCTCAATGGCCGTGTGCGTGACCACGTATTTCAACCTTTGGTGGGACCAGACATCCGTTGCCAGTGGCGCGACGTTGAGATCACCCGCCACCACCATATGGGAGTTCCGTTTCTTCCGCTCCGCCCAGAAACGGGTGACGGCATCAAGAAAGTGGAGCTTGTGAGCGAATTTGACATTTTTTTCGGCGTTCGGGATATCGCCGCCGGCGGGAATGTAGAGGCTGTGAATTTCGATCTCGCCAAGGTCGCCGCCCGCATCCACCGTGGCGCAGACGTGCCGACAGTCGCCGGCGGCGTTCCAGTTCATGGCTTCTGGCCAGTTCAAGGTTTCGGGGCTGATAAGCGGCAGCTTGGAGAGGATGGCGACACCGTTATATGCCTTCATGCCGTGGCACAGGAAGTGGGAAAAGCCGAGAGTCTCGACTTCGTGCCGGGGGAACAGGTCATCGGTGACCTTGGTTTCTTGCAAACAGATGACGTCGGGATCGGCCTTGGCCACCAACCGCGCCAGGCCGTCATGGCGGCGGCGGATGGAATTGACGTTCCAGGTTGCGATGGTCAGGCTCATTGGGCGGAGTGAAACGAAAAAAAGAAAAATTCCAGACCAGGACAAATGATGAGAAAGGCTTTCCTATCATGAGGGCAGCGAAAACCGCGGCATTTTTTCCATGCGCGGGCCGGGGATTGTCGTTTTGTGCCGGCAGACATAAAAAGCGCCCGGCAGGGGGGAGGAGAGCCGGGCGCTTTTGGCTCCTTGGATTAAGGAGCACGGGACGGTAAGGGAACCATCCCGGGAGTTCGTTTCCTTTACGGAAGCGACTTAAAACGCCTCCCAAATAGGGGCTATCGGCGTTGAAATGTCAATGCCGAAATCAGGATACTGATATGCAAAAAACGTATGGCTGCGCCGTCCGCGGCAATGGCATAGAGCGGATCGTGATTGATCGAACCCATTTCGTGGGATCGATCAATCAATCTGGATTTGCTCTACGCTCAGTCTTCCGTTTCCACGCCTTCCATCTCGGGGGTTTCGAATTGGAACAATTCCGCCTTCAAGGGAACACCGAAACGGCTTTTCAACAGGGAAACGGTGGTCGTTATTTCCTGCGCGTCGGTGATTGTCCACTTTTTCAAGATCAGGGGCCGGTCGCCGAAGATTAGGGTTATGCTCCCTTCACCGGCATCCTCCGTCTTCACCAGGGCCAGGCGCAGGGCACGCGATCCCCGCTCGAATCCGATAATTGTGAACTCACCCGACAACAAGACAATTTTTTCGTCCAAGAGAACGCTGGCGGGGGTGGCGCCGATAGGGACTTCGCTGACCTGGTCCAGTTCCTTGTCGTGATAAAAGAGCGCCGAACCGTCGGCGACGATGAGGATGGGAGTTGGCGGATCGTATTCGATGCGCATCCTTCCTGGCCGCCAGAGATAAATGACCCCTTCGGCTTGGTTGCCGTTGGTCGAAATTTGTAGAAAGCGGGCCTCGAACGTGGTGAGCCGGTTGAGGTAGTCCTCGATGCGGCCGATGTCGGCCTTGTCGGCGGCGCTGAGTTCCGCCGCTTGCGGAGGATCGGCGGCGGCGGGCGGCGGCACGGCCAAGACCGCCGCCGTCAAGGCGGCGGCAATGAACGCCGCCGCCCGCCACCGCGGTTCTCTCGTCAATCGGATCATGGCGACAGTTTGCCAGAAAATGCGTCAGGCTGTATAGCCGCCGGCGCTACCGATCAGGACCTCCCGGCGGCCGACCCGGTTGGCCTTGCTGACCACGCCTTCTTTCTCCATGCGTTCGATGATGCGGGCGGCCCGGTTGTAGCCGACTTGCAGATGCCTTTGGATGAAGCTGGTCGAGGCCTTGCCCTCGCGGCCGATCAGGGCAAGGGCTTGGTCGTAGAGTTCGTCGCCCGATTGGCCGCCGTCGGCGAAGACCTGATCGTCGTTGTCTTCGGTAACGCTGTCAATGTAACTGGGCGGCCCCGTGGATTTCAGGTAATTGACCACGGTTTCCACTTCTTCGTCGCTGACAAAGGGTCCGTGGACGCGGGTGATGCGTCCCCCCGCCGCCATATACAGCATGTCGCCGTGGCCGAGGAGCTGTTCGGCGCCCTGCTCGCCAAGGATGGTGCGGCTGTCGATCTTGGAGGTCACCTGAAAGCTGACGCGGGTCGGGAAGTTGGCTTTGATGGTGCCGGTAATGACGTCGACGGAGGGCCGCTGGGTGGACATGATCAAGTGGATGCCGGCGGCCCTGGCCATCTGCGCCAGCCTTTGCACCGCCGCTTCCACGTCCTTGCCGGCGACCAGCATCAAATCGGCCATCTCGTCGACGACGACGACGATGAACGGCAGGGCTTCCATGTCCAGGAGCTGGTCCTCGAAAACGGGTTGACCGTCTTCGTCGAAACCGGTCTGCGGCCGCCGGGTCAGAGTCTCGCCTTTCTTGCGTGCTTGGCCCAGCCGGGCGTTGTAACCGCCGATGTTGCGGACCCCCAATTGCGACATCACGCGGTAGCGTTCCTCCATCTCGCGGACCGCCCACTTCAACGCCACCACCGCCTTGGACGGATCGGTGACGACCGGGCACAGCAGGTGGGGTATGCCTTCGTAGACCGACAGCTCGAGCATTTTCGGGTCGATCATGATGAGCCTGCACTCTTCCGGCGACAGTTGATAGAGCAACGACAGGATCATCGTGTTGAGGCCCACCGACTTGCCCGATCCCGTGGTCCCGGCGATCAGGATGTGCGGCATGCGCGCCAGATCCACCATCACCGGCTGACCGCCGATATCCTTGCCGAGCGCCAGGATCAGCTTGCCGGGATAACGCTCGAAGGGATCGGAAGCGATCAGTTCACGCAAATAGACCATTTCCCGTTTACCGCTGGGCAGTTCGATGCCGATGACGTTGCGCCCGGGAATCACGGCGATGCGGACGGAGGTGGCACTCATCGAGCGGGCGATGTCATCCGCCAAGGCGATCACCCGGCTGGTTTTGATACCCGGCGCCGGCTCCAATTCATAAAGAGTCACCACCGGGCCGGGCCGAACCTTGCCGATCTCCCCCTTGATGCCGAAATCCTCGAGCACGGATTCGAGAAGCCGGGCGTTTTGCAGCAGGGCGTCCTGGTTGACGGCCAGGGAGTTGGCGCTTTCCGGCGGCGCATCCAAAAGATCGTGAGGAGGCAGCCGGGATTGGTCGCCGGGCAGCAAATCCAGTTTGTGCTGACGGGCGGCCTCCGCCTTGCGGCCGGTCTTGGCTTTCGCCGCCTTCGGAGCCACCAGGCCGGCGCCGCGTGGAGCCTGGGGTTCACCGGCGCCATCCCCGGCGCGGTGCTCCAGGATCGCCCCCAAGGCCCCTTCCTCCAAAACGGGTTCCGTTCTTTGGCGCCAAGCGGTCAAGGAGCCGAGAAGGCCCAGCGACCGCTTCGGAGCCAGGGCCAGGGCCGCCGCGCCGCGCCGGCAGGCCTCCGTCAGGCAATGCCAATCCGCCCGAGTGAGAGCGGAAGAGAAGATCAACGCCGTCAGCCCGAATGCGAATCCGCATAGACCGAGGACCCAGCCGGCTGGGTCGAGGCCGATCGCCTTTAACAGCAAGACGCCTTGGCCGATCAGCACCGCCCCGGCAACGCCGCCGAGACCGGCGACCAGCGGCCAGGCCTCCGGCGTTGGCCAGACCGCCAGGCCCGACCCGATCAGCGGCGCGGCGGCAAAGAGTAATCCCAAACGCACCCACGGCAGGGAAACAGGGTGCTTGCGCAGCATTTTCCAGCCCCAGGCCGCCAACACCAGGATCGGCGCCACGCCGGCCAGGCCGAGCGTTTGCAACAGGGCGTCGGCCACGTAGGCGCCGCCAGTTCCCAACAGATTCCGCGCCGCCCCGCCGCCGGCGCTGTTCATGGAGGGATCGCCCGCCGTGTAACTGATCATCGCCACCATCAAGGCGGCGGCGGCGATCAACAGGCCAATCCCAAACCCCTCGTAGAGACGGCGGCGCAAAAAATCGGTGGTGCCGGCGGGGAAAATTTTTGTGGATTTGGCATGGATCATGGTTCTGGCCATGACGGATTTCTATGACATCAATATTTACAATATGTTAACGCAACAGCTTGAGAAGTCTTTGCAAGGCTCCCTGGACCGTCGCCGCTCATGCGCGGCTTTTCCAGGCTGCTCTTGGCGAAGCCGAGGTATTCGGCCGCCTCCTTAGGTGTGCGGCCGCCGCTTCAGGGGGGGTAGGCAAAACTAAAGTCATTGCTGTTGGTCCTCTTTTTGTTATGCGCTGAATCGGCACGTTTCGGAGGACTACCGATTATTCACACAAAACAAACCGCGGCAACGCAAAGGGGTTGAGGAAACGCCATGGATTCCAGGCGGTTGAGGCGAACCCCTATGCGTTAAGGCAACGCAGAGGGGAATAATGCATTGCCAGTTCAGCGAGATACCGCCACAATCCGGCAAAGGTGGGATGCACCTGGGAAATCCCGGCTTGAATAGGCTTTTGATTCTAGCAGACTGTCGGACTTGAGGCCGTCGAGCGTAACAGAGGCAAAACACCGGGCGAACTCATGCCAGATGGCGGACCCGCTAATTCCCCGCCTTTCTATCGCGTCATTCCCGCGAAAGCGGGAATCCAGGAAAAAACCCGCGTGCGAAGCCTCTATCGTGTCCCGCCCCAACCCTAAAAACGCTTAAAATATAGGCAGGGTTGACAAAATTGATGGAAAACTAGGCAAACCCGTTTGGCGTTTTTTTACTTCACGCCGGGGAAATCATTCATCTTGCCCTCGCAACGGGATGCCGTCGGCCGGGAAAGGACAGGGGCTGGCGGGAAAAGCCGTGCCCGCGAGCGGGCGGCCGGCGAACCGGCCGGCGAACCGGCCGGCGCCGATCAAGCTCGATACGCCCTATTGCACGGCTTCGCCGTGCTGCTGGAGATCCAGGCCCTCGGTTTCCGCCTCGCCGTCGACGCGCAGGCCGATGACGACATCGATGATTTTAAGCAGGATGAACGACACCACCCCGCAATAAACGATGGTGACGGCTATCCCGTAGGCCTGCAAGCCAATCTGCTGCATATTCCCTTCCAGGAGGCCGGGGGTGCCGCCGATCGCCTCGACGGCGAGGACGCCGGTGAGCAGCGCGCCGGCGATGCCGCCAAGCCCGTGAACGGCGAAAACATCGAGGGAATCATCGTAGCCCAGCTTGACCTTCAGCCACGCCGCGCCCCAGTAGCAGACGAGGCCGGACACCATGCCGATGATCAGGGCGCCTTGCGGATCGACGAAGCCGGAAGCCGGGGTGATCGCCACCAGCCCGGCGACGGCGCCGCTGGCGATGCCCAGCACGGTGGGTTTCTTGCGGACCATCCATTCGGCGAACATCCAGGTCATGGCGGCCATGGCGGTAGCGATCTGGGTGACCGCCATGGCCATGCCGGCGGTGCCGTTCGCCGCCACCGCCGATCCGGCGTTGAAGCCGAACCAGCCGACCCACAGGAGCGAGGCGCCGATGACGGTGAGCACCAGGTTGTGGGGAGCCATTTGTTCGGTCCCGTAACCGCGGCGCCGGCCGATGACCAGGCAGGCGACGAGGGCGGCAACGCCGGAGTTGATATGGACGACGGTGCCGCCGGCGAAGTCGAGGACCCCAAGCTGACCCAGGAAACCGCCGCCCCAGACCCAATAGCAGATGGGCGAATAAACCAAAAGCGACCACAGGGTTATGAACCACATGAGAGCCGAGAATTTCATGCGCTCTGCGACGGCGCCGGTAATCAGCGCCGCCGTGATGATGGCGAAGGTCAGCTGGAAAATTACGAAAACGCTTTCCGGGATCGTCCCGCTCAGCGTTTCGGTGCCGATGCCGGCGAGAAATACCTTTCCAAAACCGCCGATCCATGGGCCGATCCATGGAATGTCGCCGCCGCCTCCGAAAGCGAGGCTGTAGCCCAAGACCGTCCACAGCACCGTCACCAGACAGCAAATGGCGAAGCTCTGCATGAGCGTCGCCAGGATGTTCTTCTTGCGCACCATGCCGCCATAGAACAGGGCCACTCCCGGGATGGTCATCATCAAAACGATGGCCGTCGAGGTCAGCATCCAGGCGGTGTCGCCGCTGTCCAATTTCGCCTCTTCGGCGAGGGCGCCGCCGGCGCCGGCGAGCAGCGCCGCCAGGGCAAAAGCGCAGAGGACGAGAAAATTTTTGATTGCAGGCATTTGAAAACTCCTAAAGGGCATCGCCGTCGGTCTCGCCGGTGCGGATGCGGACCGTTTTTTCGACTTGGTAGACGAATATCTTGCCGTCGCCGATTTTCTCCGTGCAGGCGGCTTTTTGTATCGCTTCGACGACGGATTCGACCATCTCGGCGGCGACGGCGACTTCGATTTTCGTCTTCGGCAGGAAATTGACCGTGTATTCGGCGCCCCGGTAGATTTCCGAGTGCCCCCGTTGCCGCCCGAAACCTTTGACCTCACTGACGGTCATGCCGGCGACGCCCAATTCGGTCAGCGCCTCGCGGACATCGTCCAGCTTGAAAGGCTTGATGACAGCCATGATCAGCTTCATCGTACATTCATCCTCTTTTCTTGGCTCCACCGGCCGGCTTGGCGGGCGGCGGTTCAACCGTTGACCCGCGAAAGGACGCTAGCCTGCCGCGGAAACCGTTCCAGGCCGCAGTCCTTACAAGAATCGTGCCGGTTTGGAAAATTCTGACAAATAAACTGATAAATCAATGTGTTAACGTCTCGTTAACGGCGGCTGGCCGGATCGAGGCGGTCGCGGAATCAAATAGATATGCCTAAAATCTAGGCGTTGAATCTAACTGCCTAATATTTAATCTCTTTCGCCGCGCCTCCTTATTGTTCTGGACATCCTCCGGCAATGGAGGGAGAAATATCACCATGATCAGGACCTCGGCAAAGCCCCGGCGAGGCAAGGCGGCGTCCTCGGCCGCGCCATCGGCCAAGGGAGGAACCTTGCGCACCGACGTTCTCGTCGTCGGCGCCGGCTTTGTCGGCGGCACCTTGTCTTGTGCCCTGGCCGCCGGCGGCATGGACGTTATCGCCGTCGATCACGCCGACCCGAGCGCCAACCTGCGGCCCGAATTCGACGGCCGCGTTTCGGCCGTCGCCCTGGCTTGCAAGCGGCTCCTTGACGGCGTCGGCCTGTGGACCGGCATGGCGGCGGATTGCGCGCCCATCCTCGACATCCGGGTTTCCGACAAGGATTCGCTTTGCTTTCTCCATTACGATCATCGGGACGGCGGCGGCGAGCCTTTCGGCTACATGGTCGAGAACCGGCTGTTCCGGCAAGTCCTGCTCGAACGTCTGCGGAGGTTGAAAAAGGTGCGCCTCCTGGCTCCCGCCTCCGTCGCCACCATCGAACGCCATTCCGCCGGCGTCGAGGCGGTCCTTGCCGACGGACGCCAAGTCAAGGCTCGCCTGGTCGTCGGCGCCGACGGACGGGGCTCGGCAACCCGTCAGGCGGCGGCCATCAAGCTGACCAAATGGTCCTACCGTCAAACCGCCATCGTCTGCACCGTCGCCCACGAGAAGCCCCACAACTTCATCGCCCACGAACATTTTCTGCCGTCGGGGCCTTTCGCCATCCTGCCGTTGACGGGCAACCGCTCGGCCATCGTCTGGACCGAACGCAGGGACTTGGCGCCGGCGATCATGGAACTGGACGAAACCGCGTTCCTCGACGAACTGGGCCGCCGGCTCGGTGATTTCCTGGGGTCCCTCGAGGTTGTCGGCCGGCGCTGGGCCCATCCCCTTTCCTTGCAATACGCCGCCACCGCCACCGCCCGGCGACTGGCGCTGGCCGGTGACGCCGCCCATGGCATGCATCCCATCGCCGGCCAGGGGCTGAACATGGGGCTGCGCGACGTCGCCGCCCTGGCCGAGGTGCTGACCGACGCCCGGCGGTTGGGACTCGATATCGGCGATACCGAGGTGCTGGCGCGTTACGCGCGCTGGCGCCGTTTCGACAACTTCCTGATGCTGGCCATGACCGATATTCTCAACCGGCTGTTCTCCAACGATTTCAGGCCCCTGGTCCTGGCCCGCGACTGCGGATTGGCCGCCGTCAACCGGTTGCCGCCGCTAAAAAGATTGTTCACGCGCCAAGCCATGGGACTCATCGGCGATTCGCCGCGTCTGATGCGCGGGGAAGCGTTATAGGGCTTGTCCATGTTGGTAAGAATCGGCGGCCGCGCGCCCCGTCGCCGGGCGGGCAAGGCTCGGCACTAGTACACCCCGGCGGGATTCCTGACCCCATACGATCGCTTTTCCCGCTCTCCCGGTAGGAGCGGACGCGCCGGCGATGCGGGTACATCGTCAAGCGTTCTCGACGCCCCGGGAGAGCGGGAAAAGCGACCCGGAGGG
>PVBE011044456.1_pt1 | contig 24959 bp, 28 predicted proteins | sample 1631181 | NCBI WGS metagenome assembly PVBE01 (sample SAMN08397723, study PRJNA350692) | Marine metagenome, whole genome shotgun sequencing project. | isolation source: water | place: Pacific Ocean | collected 2012-04 | reverse complement strand
GTTATTTACTGCCTAAAACGTTAAACCCCTGGGGCATCGCCTGAAATGTTAATTGCTTCACAGGCGAGGGTCAAGGCTATTGGGAATACTATCTCCATGGAATTATTTGAAACTCATCACTCACCCACTCCCTTGATCAGGCCGCCCGGGAAGACCTTCCATCAGCTTCTTGTTACAGCTATAGTATTGCCGCATGATCGACCGCTGGTCCGGTATGACATTTTATGCCGCACGGGTGATGTCGGTCCGCATCGGTCTGCAATCTGATCCGCAAATTGGTTTATTACGAGAGGCTTGATGGTGGCATCGACAATAGCGATCCTGGGGGGAACAGGACCGGAGGGTAAGGGATTGGCCCTGCGGCTGGCAATGGGCGGAGAAACACCGATCATCGGGTCCCGCGATGCTGCCCGAGGGGCCACCGCAGCGGAGGAACTGGCGGCAACTGCGCCAGGCGTGGTGATCAACGGCTCCGATAACTCAGGCGCGGTTGCCGCAGCCGACGTGGTCTTCCTGGCATTTCCTTACGAGGGCCAACGACCAGTGCTGGAAGACCTTGGCCCGGCGTTGGAGGGTAAGATCGTGGTCAGTGTCATCGCCCCCATGAAGTTCGAACGGGGCAAGGGCGCCAGCGCAGTGGAGGTTGAAGCCGGATCAGCAGCCGAAGAAGCCCAGGAGATGCTTCCAGACTCCCAGGTGGTGGCCGCTTTCCAGAACGCCAGCGCCGAGGAGCTTCTAAACCCAGATGCGGTCATGGAAGGCGACGTGGTGGTCTGTTCTGACCACACAGAAGCTAAGAAATTAGTCATGGATATGGCCGATAAGATAAAAGACTTGAGGGGGGTAGACGGCGGCAGCCTGGCAAACGCCAAATATGTGGAACAGATCACCCCACTCTTGGTGAACATCAACCGCATTTATAAGATTCACGCCAGCATCAAGATCGTTGGCATCGATTAGCAAATAGAAACAAACTGACAAGAATAGGGGGAGAAGACATGCCTAGAGCAGTGATTGACCTCAATACGGAAAGCGGCCTGGCAGCCGTGCATGGCCAGTGGAAATTCGCCCAGGGCCTGGTGCCCGGCGAACCCAATGAGGGCCTGGTATCTCAACTTGAAGGGTCTCCAGCACGATTACCTGAGTACGACGACTCCGGCTGGGAGGTATGCACCGACCTGGCCAAGTGGATCACCCACGGGTTTTCCTTTGTGTGGTACCGCATCAACGTGACGTTTCCGGAGACGGTGGATGGCCACCCCACCGCTGGCGTAAGGGTTCAATTTGAGACGTGCATCGACGACTACGGGGAACTGTGGATCGATGGGGTATGCGACAGGCACCGGGGCGCAGTGCAGGGGTTCAATGTGCCCCAACGCGTGTTGATGACTGAAGAGGTTACACCTGGGGAGCAGCACAGCATCGCCTTGCTCGCCGCCAATGGGCCGATGGCTGCCCCTGGCGGAGCAGTATTCGTTCGTTACGCCAATCTGGCTTTTGAGTGGCGAGAAGCAGGGTACTAGGCTCCGGTTATCGGGCTAACGAAGTCTCTGGGGCGACGACGGACGAGGGTCATCGTCGTCGCCTTCATCATCGTCGTAGTCGAACATGGAATCAGAAGCCTCAAAGCCCATGGCTTCCAAGTCGATGCGCAACTTGCGGCAGAAGATCTCGGCACTCTCGTTAACGGGCAACGTGATTTCAACCATCCCGTCAGCCACCCTCTGGATGGAGCCGGGGTCTTCTTTCGTGAGTTCGACGCGTACCGACTCCCGATGGATTCCCAAGGCGTCTGTCACCTCAAAAATCGCCGACATGTCTTCCATTCCGATCAGGTCTTCAGCCATCACCCTACTCGCAGAATAGTTTTCCAGTGATAGATCGCGCCGCCAGACCAGTCAGCTTTCTAGCTTGGTCCGGCCTGGCGCATTAGTATTCCCGTGTTAAAGGTTAATCCTCTGGCGGCCACTTGGTGCCACCCTCGAGAGGCAGGTCTGATTGTCTGCCCGACAGTGCGTCGGCGACCAACCCACCGAATTCTTCCAGGATGACTTCGCCCCATTCCTGGGCGTGTTCCACCCGGTAGGAGTTACGCCGTCTCCGCTTGGCCCGCCGAGCTTCGGCTTCATCCATTCCCGCGGTTTCCTGGTCGATGGCCTCGTCCATGGCGTCGATACTCGGCACCAGGTTGTTGGCCGTCTCAATAAACCGGACCTTCTGGTTCATCTCCTGGTCCATGACCACGAAGATGGGCACAGTACCGGCGCGGTGTTCTGGCAGGAGGCTGTTGCTCAACTCCAACTCATCGTCACGGTTGAACACCTGAAGGGCAATGTTTGGGATGCTATCTGCCAACTTCAGGATAACCGGAGTGGTGCTCATGGCGTCGCCGCACCAGTCGGCGGTAAACACGGCCAACTTGATGGGCTCACTGAGACCGTTGAACAAGTTCAACGATTCTGACGGAACCTGGACCATCTCGTAGATAGACACAAATGGGTCTTTATTGACCTTGATCTGGTCTATGTACTGTTGGGTGGTCATACCCTGACTGAATTTATCTTGAGTGAGTTGTGTGCCCTGCGTGGATGCCACTACGGCCACCCCCGAGCTTAATATTACGCGCCTAGTTTCTCAATATTGGGCGCGGTTGGCAATGGTCCACCAAAATCTGCGGCGGCTCGACGTTTTCCGTAATCCGGTGCCATGCTAGAATTGGTCGTCCGATTTCCGGACGTTTGAGAACAAAAACCCTAGCCCAATGGAGGCTCCAACTTGGCCCAAGAAGCCAGCGGACCCTTTTTGAAATATGCCCTCTTCTGCCAGGACACTGCAGAAGAGGAAAACGGCGACCTGTCCCTAACAGGGATAGTCGATCTCCTGGACATACCCGAACCAGACGGTTCTTCCGAACCGGAAAGCCCAGTCCTTGCCACAGTGGATTACAACCTGGCCTTTTGCATCGGCGGTGTGGAGCCTGGTGACCACTACCTATTCGTGACCCTGAAGACCCCTGGCATCCCGCTGGACACTCCCCCTGCCCAGAAAGTGGAATGGGACGAGGGAATCTTGTTCCAACGATGGATCAAGACCTTCCGAATCCCGGTGCAGGCGCCAGGGATCCATTCTGCCGCCATACTCTTTGACGGCATTCCCTTGGGTGAGGCCACGTTCCTGGTCCGATTCATCGAAAAGCCGGAATCTGCTGAGTCCTGACCCCGCCCCAAACCCGTTCGGTTATGTTGAATCCCCGAGCCTGCATGGCTATAATTGGAACGAGCCTAAGGGCGACCCAAAAATGTCCAGAAAATGGAGCTGAACAGTTGGCTAATCAGACTGGCAAACGCTACGTATGCAGCAAGTGCGCTTCCGAGTTCATCGTCACCAAGGGAGGCGACGGCGCCATCGCCTGCTGCCAGACCCCAATGGAACTCAAGTAACCGGCTAAATCCCCAAACACCTCAGCGATATTCCCGGAGGACTGTCAAATGGCCAACCAATTAGGCAAACGATACGTCTGCGAGACCTGCGGCAGCGGCGTGCTCTGCACCAAGAGCGGCGAGGGCGAGATAGACTGCTGCGACAAGCCCATGGAGATTCAAGAACCCCGCAAACTCCCCTCCTCAGACTAGCGACCGCCGCCGCCACAGGCGGGTTCCCATATCAGATGGCTGAAAATAAAAAGCCCTTCTCTCGATGAGAAGGGCTTTTCTCTTGTCCGATTGTTTCGTTGTTACGACCAGCGGGGTTCCACATCTAGAGGGATGTCAAAGAGGTGTTTGCCTAGTTGTTCTCGCACCAGGTCGGGGGCGCTTACTGCGTGCAGGGTGCCCATGCGGACGTCACGGTAGTAACGCTCGAAGGTGTCGGTCTCGTAGAGGCCGTGGGCACCACGTACGGCGAACAACCTGTCCACCGCCTTTTGGGCGTTTTCTCTGGCAACGAGACCCGCCATCTCAACCCGGGCAGCGTCATCAGGGACAAATTCCTCTCCGGCAGAGGCTTTTACCGTGATTTTGCGGACCTCTTGAATCAGCAGGGCTCGCCCGGCCTCGATGAACATGGCGGCATCGGCCACCGCAAACTGGTTGCCTGGCATACTGCTTCTGGGCTTGCCGCCTAGGGTCATGCTGCGGGTTTTGCCGAACTCGATGGTCTCGTCCAGGGCAGCCTGGGCGACGCCCAACATCATGCCAGACATCCAAACCCTGGCCTTGGTTGGAACCTTCAGGGCCGCCGGACCGTTGGGCAGCCAGGGTTGATGGCCCAGAGGACGGTTGTCTACCGGCGTCATGTCCTCGGGCACAAACACGTTGTCCAAGACCACGTCATGGGTCATGGAACCCCGGCCGGCCATGGCCATCCAGGTCTCGTCGATGGTCAAACCTGGCTGGCTCGTGGGCATGACCAACCAGCGGTTGTAAGCGGGAGGCGTGCCTGAACCCTTCCAGGTGGGCGACGGCCCGGGAACCATTGTGCTGAGAAACATCCAGGTGGAGATGCTGGAACCGCTGACGAAGGGCCAGCGACCAGATGCGACGAACCCTCCCGGGGCTGGCTTGGTGTCACCCCCGGGGATTGCGGCGTGTGAGATGAGTGAGCCGTTATCCACCACGTCTTTGATCAGCCAGTGGGAATCCTCACCCATCAGGCCCATGGCCCTGGTGCAGAGCACCGAGTGGTTGCCCATGAGCCAGGCCGTAGACGCGCACGCCCCGCCGATAAGTTCGTAAAGGGCAACCTGGGTCACCAGATCGGCCTCGGTGCCACCGTTTTCCTTGGGAATGGCGACGGTCAGCATCCCTGCTTCATGCAGGTCCTGGATGTTCTCCACAGGCACCCGACGCGACCGATCAGTCTCCTGTGCACGAGCCGCAATCTTTACAGCCGCCTTTCTGGCCGCCTCAACCAATTCTGGCCGTGGTTCTATCAACCCCTGCAGCTGTTTTTCGTTCGCTACCATCGCCATTCCACTCCTGAGGTTTAACGGGCTATCCGCCTAGGGAACCAGCATGGCCCTGGTGATGGGAGTCTGGCTCTGGTCCCATTCCGCCTGGGCAAAGGCATCATTGACCTCGGCCAACGGGAAGGTATGGGAGACGATCTTCTCGAAGGGAAGAGTGTCCTTCTTGCGGACCAGGAAGTTGAGCAGTCTGGGCAGCAATTCCGGCTTGTACATCAGTGAACCGACGATGTTCTTGCCGGTGAGCAGCTTGGACGGGTCGATGGACACCTCTTTGCCCCGGACGATATCGCCGATCTCAACGAAGGTTCCGCCGTTGCTTAGCATGTCGATGCCTTCGGCCAGCAGTTCTGCCCGGCCCACCAACTCCATCACCACGTCGGCACCACGGTCGTCGGTCAGTTCCCTGACACGGCGGAGTCTGGTCTCGGGGGTGTTGAACTCCTCGATGTTGATGGTGTGGTCAGCGCCGAACTCCTCGGCCAGTTGTAGGCGGTTCTCCAAGCGGTCCATGACGATCACCCGATCAGCGCCCATCTCCTTGGCCATGGCGGTGGCGTGGATGCCGAGACCGCCAGCGCCCTGGATCACCACGTAGTCGCCCTCGCCAGCTTGGGCACGGATCAGGCCGGTGGTGACCGTGCCCATGGCGCAGTTCACCGGACCCAAGATGTTTTCGTCCAGTTCGTCCGGCACTTTGAAGAAGGGATGCCGGTCAGGCAAGTACAGGTAATCAGAGTAGGTGGCTACGAAGTATGGCCAGACTCCGGCGGCGGGATAGTTACGGTTCATGCACCAGTTGGTGTTGCCCTTCAGGCACTGGCGGCAGTGGTAACAGGGGAAGACGGCGGCGTAGATCACCCGGTCTCCCTTCTTGATGGGCGCTCCAGCGGAGTCGGTCTCGACTCCGTCGCCGAGTATCTCGATCACTCCGGTCCCCTCATGGCCCATGGCCCGACCGGTTGGGGGTAGGGGCAGGCTCACATTGTTCTGGTCGCCACGCCAGGTGTGCAGGTCTGAACCACATACTCCAGCCTGGGTCATGCGCAGGATCACCGCGCCAGGAGCAGGCTCCGGCACTTCATACTCTTCAATTACGAAAGGTTTGCCGTATTCCTTGCAAACTACCACTCGACCTTTCATACCTACCTCCTACCTAATGCTGTCATCAGCTTTGCTTCGTCCCGCGACAATGGGGTTCAACTCAGTGGTTGATCCCAAACTTGGGGCACCATAGACGCCGGTAACATAACACACCGCCCACGGAAACGGTATTTACCCGCTTTGCTTACTGTAATAGCCGCGTAAATCAATCGTTTTCAATGTGATGCTTTCTCAAATAGCCACAGTATGGCTTCATGTATCTTAACTATTTAGTAATACGATAGGTTGAAGATAGATACACAAAAGATAATCAAGGCCTTCACAGCCAGTTCGGGTAGGCGGTTCGGCATAGCCAGCCTGATAATGGCGTTCATATCCGTGGCCGTTGCACCGCTTATCTTTGGCGTACTGGGGATCATTCTGGGTATGGTGGCGGTGGTCGAGGGAGAGCGGTATCTGGGGATCCTGGGGGTCACCGACAGCGCAGTGTTAGCTTTCATCGGGTATTACATAGCCTTGCTGCTTCTCAATTGAGGTATTCCCAGCGACAACGACCCTCGTAGGCGCGGGTTTATAACCCGCCCTGGTGTCGACAACAAGATTTCGGAGAAACGATCATTTCCGAGGAGATGTTTAGTGATCTGAGATATGTCCCAAGCAAGCAGTGCGGGTTGAAAACCCGCCCCTACGATTACCAACCGAGCCGCACCCGCACGAATTGGAGCTAACTTGTACACCGACACGAAAGGGCACGACGTTGTCGTGCCCTTTCGTTACTGCCATTGTTTGAACCCTGGCCGATCAGTCTCTTAAGACCAACACCGGTCCGGCGGCTTCACGTACCACCTTATCCGCTACGCTGCCCATCAACCACCGGTTCATTCCAGAGCGGCCGTGGGTGGTCATCGCCACCAGGGAGTCTGGATATTTGTGGGTCAATTCCACGATCGCCCGGGCGGGCAAGCCGTAAAGCACCTTGCTCTCAACCTCGGCGACCCCCTCCTCCCGTGCCCTATCGGCCAGCCACTTCAGGTCGTTGCGGGCTTCTAGACTCAGATTATCGCCCGCTGTAACCCTTACCAAGCACAGTGTGGCGTTAAGTCCCTTAGCCAGGGCCACTGCATGGGGCAGAATCGTCTCGGCCAACTTTGATCCGTCCAGCGGGACGATGATATGCCCCATCGTTCCGTCCAGAAACGCATCGTTGTCTTCCGTTCGGATGATCAACATGGGTGTCTTGACCGAATGGAGAACCTTATCCGTGACGCTGCCCATGACCCACCGGCCCAGTCCGGCACGGCCATGGGTCGACAAGACGATCAGTGTGTCAGGCACTTTTTTGGATTCGGCCACGATGTGCTGCGCCGGGGTGCCGCAGTCGTGGTCAGGATCGGTCATATCGATTTCCGGATGGTCCGGTTCGTGCATCACAGCCTGAGCCGCCACGCCCGCGGATTCCAGGTTCGTCTTGGTCATGCCAAGAGAGGTCATGACCTCGTTTCGATACAGTGTCGCGTCCTCACCGTACCGGTCTTGGAACAGGAAAGGCTCCGGATAGGAGAACTCTGACCGTTCATCGAATACCCGGAACAACTTAACCTTCGCGTCGAGCTTCCTGCCCAGGTTTCGGACATAAGGCAGAACTCGGTCGCCGGTGAGTGAGCCATCTAACGGCACCAATATTCGTTTATACATCTGTTCTCCCCCTTTCCCAATCGCATGGCATACCATTCAACACCTGCATCTTAAGGGGCGCGTCCGGTCTCAATAATGGGCAAGCGGCACTGATTACCTGGCCAAAAGGGCTGATTTGGTGGGCCACATGGCCGCTTGGCTTATCCGGTTTTGACACTCTTTATAGCCACTGCTACACTCGCCCAAATTTCCCTGGGAGGCTGACCAATGCCCGCACGAACGGGGCAGCAATACATTGACCATCTGTCGAAAAAACCTGCCGAAGTCTGGATCGGTGGTGAGCGGGTGGACGATGTCACCACCCACCCCGCCTTTCGGAACGGCGTCCGGTCTCTGGCGTCCCTCTACGACCAGCAGCACAATTCGGCCACCAAAGACGCCATGACCTTTGCCTCTCCCTCTTCAGGCGAACCAGTCGGCCATTCGTTTATCATTCCCAGGACCATTGAGGACCTGGTGAAGCGACGGGAAATGATGACCAACTGGGCGTGGGAGAGTTGCGGGATGATGGCCCGTACGCCCGATTTTCTCAATTGCGCCATCTCAGGCTGGGCTGGGTCCTCGGATTACTTCGCGGACAATAAGCCCGAATTCAAAGACAACGTCCTGCGTTACCACGAGTACATCCGCGAGAACGACCTCACCATGACCCACACGCTGGTCAATTTGCAGCGCAGTCGCAACCCCTCCATCCTTGACCGGCTGGAAGACCAAGTTGCTCTCACCGTGGTGAAAGAGACCGATGCCGGCATCGTGGTGCATGGGAGTCGTATTCTAGCCACCCTGGGCCCCATCTCAGACGAGATCGCCGTCTACCCCACTCGCACCCACCTGCTGGGTGAAGAGGCCAAGAAACAAGCTTTCTCGTTCGCCATTCCGTGCGCCACCCCTGGCATGATGTTCATGTGCCGCGAGAGCCTGGATATGGGCCGCTCCAACTTTGACCACCCGTTGGGTTCCAGATTTGAAGAGATGGACGCCGTGGTGTTCTTCGACAATGTGCTCGTCCCCTGGGAGCGTGTCTTTTTGCTGGGCGACGTGGATATGGCCAACAGCTTTGCCGCGGCGACCAAGTCCACCTCCCACACCGGACATCAGGTGGTCAACCGCACTGTGGTAAAGACCGAGTTTCTATTGGGGCTGACTTCCCTGATGGCCGAGACTCTGGGTTCGACCCAGGTGCCCCACGTTCAGGAGCGGATCGGCGAGATCATAGTGAATCTTGAGATGATGAAATCCTCGGTTCGGGCCGCGGAAGCCGATGCCAAATTGAATGAATGGGGGGTGATGTGCCCTTCATTTGCGCCGCTCTCCGCCGCCAGGGCAATCTACGCCAACAACATGTATCCCAGGATGGCCGAGATCGTACAGCTTCTGGGCTCAAGCAGTCTGATGGTGCTACCAGGAGAGTCTGATTTCGACGCCGCCATAGCACCCGAACTGGAACACTATCTGGCCACTGAGACCACCGGAGCCCGAGACCGTGTGCGCCTGTTCCACCTGGCTTGGGACGTGGCCTGCAGCGCCTTTGGCGGTCGCCAGGTGTTGTACGAACGTTTCTTTGGCGGAGACCCGGTTCGGAATACCATGCTTCTCTACCAGGGCTACGACAAAACAGGTGCCATGGACCGTGTCCAACGGTTCCTGGAGCGGGAGGGCTGAGCGTGGCTTGGTCGTGGATCTGCCCCTTGGATTTTTATCCCTGAAACGGTATAGTATTCGGAACGTAAATTATCAATATCCTGAGCGGCCTGACCGCAGAACCACAATCGTAGTACCCCTATCAACAGGGGAGAAATAGGAGAACTGATATGCCTAAACCCACAAGAATCGGCCATCTGGTCATCAACGCCAAAGACCTGAGCGCAGCCACCAAGTTTTACACTGACGTCATCGGATTTGAGATTGCCCTGGAGCGCCCTGGCTTCGGGACTTTCCTGACCGCTGGCGAGATGCACCATGACCTGGCCATCTTCCAGGCCCCTGAAGGCGCCGCTGACACCGCCGACGGCGATGTTGGACTGAACCACATGGCCATCGAGGTCGCAGATTTCGAAGAGCTGACCGAGTACTGGCACAAGTTACAAGATCACTTTGACACTGCCGAGATGCGAACCACCGACCACGGCATGACCAAGAGCATCTACATCAAGGATCCGGAAGGCAATGGTATTGAGCTGTATTGCAACGCCACCGACACCCCTGAAGAGGGTCTAGCCCTGATGCGCAGCCCAGAACGCAAGAACACCGAGCTGATCTTCAGCTAACCGGTAGTTTCACGAGCTAACGAAAAGGCCTCCTGATATTCAGGGGGCCTATTTTATTGATCGGTTAAACCGGTGAATCTCATTCATGGTCGCCAGTCATGTAGAATTACAGAAGTGAAACTTGGCAACTTAAGGGACTCAATGGCCAACAATTCAACTGGCAAGAACTCGCCAATCCTGGCAGCCGCTCTAGACTTGGACGGCACTATCATCGGCCCTGACGAAAAGATAACCCCTGCCGTTCGTGAAGCGATAATCCAGTTATCCAAGAAGATCTCTGTGTTCATCGCCACCGGCCGTGAACCGGCGGATGCGTTGAACTACTCCAGGGAGCTGGGCCTGACCACGCCTCAACTCTGCGACGGCGGCGCCAATATCCTGGACCCGGTGCGCGAGGTGTCGGTCTGGACCGCGCCTTTGGGTCCGGCCAACGCCGAGTTGGTAGTCACCAAGCTGAGGCAAATGGGCACGGCGTTCGTAGCCACCCACGACAATGGCACGGCCAGCACCTTTGACGATGTGCCGAACTGGGACCTGATCCGCGTTTCAGCCTTGGATATGGATGAGGGAACCGCCGACTCTCTGGCAAACCACTTTGGCGGACACGAAGAGATGTATGTCGTGAAGGCGATGTTGCCCTACAACGGACTTTGGGCGGTGGATTTCACTTTGGCCGGAGTGGACAAAGCTGCTGGGATATCGCGGGTGGGTGAAACCTTGGGCGTCAACCCGGCCAACATGGTCGCCGTGGGAGACAGCTACAACGACCTGCCCATGCTGGAAGTCTGCGGCCTGAGCGTGGCCATGGGTAACGCGCCTCCCGAGGTCAGAGCTGCCGCCGATTTCGTTGTGCCATCTGTGGAGAACGATGGCCTGGCCGCAGCCATCAACGACCACGTCCTGCCCAGGTTATAACCCCCAAGCAAACAACCATGCTCCCGCAAGACGCAAATCCCGTAGGCGTGGGTTTATAACCCACCACGGCGATCAGCGCACCTATTTAGACCAGAAGCCACCAAGATTCTGGGAATTGTCGGATTCACGAGGGCGATTGGAGTCTATCTGGAAAGTGGTTCAGTCCAAGTTCAGCGGGTTGGAAACCCGCGCCTACGAAGGCGTGATTCCAATAAAAAAGGTACCTGGTTGTGCCAGGTCCCTTTTCTTCTCTTGTTGGCTGCTTAGCGTAGTGCGGGCACAACCTCTTTGCAGAAGAGATCGATGGACGCCGCAACTTTCTCTCGGGGTATGAGCCCGCCGACATTGGTCTCAGCCACGATCCCGGAGAGCCCCAATTCCTGGGTGACATCCTTTAATTGGCTGATAACGCTGTCGGGGCTGCCGTAGGCCAACCGGTCTCGAATCAAGTCTTCATATGTGACCGCGGCCAGAGCGACACCCCGCGCTGCCCGGTCTTCAGATGCAACTGCTCCGGCGTTGGCCGCTGAAGCCGCAAAGTTTTGGGCCATACGGCGATAAGAACGCATTGTGCTCTCTTCAGCTTCGGCGTAGGCCTTTTCTTGGGACGTGCCCACGTAAACCGGGATGCGCAGGTAAACATCGCCGTTTCCAGCGTGGCCGGCATCTCTCCAGGCCTGCCGGTAGGTCTCAAGAAGACCAACCAGGTCGGGCCGGTCCAGGCCTCTCAGGCCGACGAATATGGGATAGCCCGCCTTGCCCACTGTCGGGAAAGTATCCCGGGTGGTGGCGGCCATCCTCAGCGGAGGGAACGGCTGCTGAACAGGCTTGGGGATCACACACACGTCTTTCAACGTGTAGTACTTACCCTCGTAGGAGAAACGTTCATTGCTCCAGGCAGCCAGGATGATCGCCAGGTTCTCCTGGAAGCGTTCCCTGCTCTCTGAATAGGGGATGTCATACCCCTCGTAGGCGCGCATGAACCCGCTTCGGCCGATACCGAAATCAACCCGTCCGTGACTGATCTGATCCAGGGTAGCGATCTCCTCAGCCATGCGAACCGGATGCAGCAACGGTAGGACGTTCACCCCAACACCGATCCTCAGGCGTTCGGTTCGGGCGGCAATTGCCGCACAAATGATCAGCGGCGTCGACACCACAGAAGGGATACCACCGCCCATGGGATCCAGTGGATCGCGAGGCGCGGCGAAATGGCGCTCCGCCAGCCAGACTCCGTCCAGTCCACCATTCTCAGCCTGATCAGCTATGGCAAAGGCTTCATCGAAGCCCTCCTCCTGGGAGTGGCCATAGCGATAATCACATTCCATTACGAGGCCGTAGTGCATAGTTCCTCCTGCGGTTGATCGGCCCGACATATCAGCGGGCCAACTGGTTCTAATTCGGTGCTTGGTCTATCCCCAGAGGGCCGCCACACGGAATGCCAGTTGGGTATGGGACTCTCTCACGTCTACTATCTCGGCGGGAACATCGCCCAGTATTCCCAGTGCGATGATCCAATTCAAAATCTCATGGTCCCCCGAGTCCTGTAACTCCTCGGGAGAAAGTTCAGCCAGTCGGCTACCTTGACCCTTTCTCACCAACTCCAAGTAGCGCCGGTCGGTTTCCAGGTCGATGGCCGAACAGTCGTATTTATGGGCCAGGAAGCTATGGGACCAGCTCGATGACGCCACCACTGCAACACGTTCACTGCGGGTGTCCAGGAAGCGCCTGATCGCCTGCCCAACCTCGTAACAGCGGCGCGCTGTGGGTCGGGGCGGATAGTCAGGACCAGCTTCTTCACCGTAGCAGTTCACGAACAGGGGCAGCAACGGGAACTCACCATCTGGATCCAGGTAGACTAGGGGGTTGATGATGGCATGGGCCAGACCCCAGTCCCAGCCTTTGAGGGCGCTAGATGAGGCCATATCGACGCCATCACGAATCAAAGCATTTCTCAGGTCCCGGGAGAAATCCTGGGGGCAGCTAAAGCTGAACTTGGTCTCCGCGGCCGCGTCCCAACTATTGCCGCTGCCACCCATATTCTTGAACGGGTAGCCATCCACCTCACTGCCCGTATATAGACAGAAGGGAGGGAGGTTATCCTGCTGGAAATTCTCCGCCTGGTCGTCGCCGATGACCAACAACACGTCCGGTTTCCATTCGTGGAGGCGGTCTCGCATCACCTGGAAGGCATCAACGATTTTCTTCTGATCCAGCCGGTCTTGGGTCAGGCCGTTGTCGTTGGCCAGGGCCTCGGTCAGCTGGGCAGGCGCTTTGAAATTTGGGTTCCGGCCAAATATCCGCTCGCGGCTCTTGTGCCAGACCTCTGGTGGAGTGAGGATGATGGGTCCGTGGGAACAACCTAGACCTAGCAGCTCAGCCATGCCAGCCTCCGAAATCAGACACAAATCATGACGTATTACCACACCTGAAAAGAACACCGCCACGAGGCGGATTGTAGATGCACCCATCTGGACTGTCAAACGGCCAAACGGCCCTTCTTTAGGACGAATATCGGACTCTCGGCCGCGTTATTTCAAGCGAACACGCTCTAGCCCCAATTGACTGGGCAACGATGCCAAACGTACACTTCTGGCTGGCGCATCCGGGTTTTTTGAACCCGCATTGCAAATCCAAGCGATTTTAGCCACTGGGAGCGTATTTGAAATGACCACAGCAAGATTGTCCCGTCAGGTTGTTTACGGCAAGAACGGCATGGTCTGCACCAACTCACCCCTGTCTGCCGCAGCGGGATTGAAGGTGCTCCAAGAAGGCGGAAACGCCTTTGACGCCGCCCTGGCCGTGGCCGCAACGGAGACCGTGACAATGGTGCCCATGTGCGGCATCGGCGGGGATTCATTCATCCTGCTGTACGAGGCTGAAAACAGCCAGGTGACCGGCATCAGCAGCGCCGGTGTCCCCGGTTCCGGAACCAGCGCCGATTACTACCGCAAGCAAGGTCTGACCAAGATGCCCTTGGAAGGCCCCCATTCGGTGGGCGTTCCAGGCGAGGTCGCTGCCTGGGAAGAGGTGCACAACCGATTCTGCACCAAGCCCTTTGAACAACTATTGGACACCGCCATCGGCTACGCTGAAGACGGCTTTGCCGTGCCACCCAAGATCGCCCAGAGCTTTGCCAACACATCAGAGAGGCTGGCGGGCTTCCCATCGACCAAAGAGGTCCTACTGGCTGACGACAAGACCCCTGGAGAGGGTGACCTACTGATGAATAAAGACCTGGCCGAATCCCTGAAACGCATCGCCAAAGGCGGAGCGGAGGAGTTCTACAAGGGCGAGTTGGCCAGAAAGATGATCTCGGCCTTAAACGACGCCGGTGGCCTGTTCTCTGCCGAGGATTTCGCCAACCACAAAGCAGAGATCTACGACCCCATCGGCACGACCTACCGGGGCGAGACGGTCTTTCAGACCCGACCTCCGTCCCAGGGCTTCCTGCACCTGGAGATGTTAAACCTCATCGAGGGTTTCGATCTGTCCGATAAGTCGTATGACAACCCCGAGGCCATACACCTGATGGTCGAAGCCAAAAAGATCGCCTATGACGACCGCAACCGCCTGGCCGGAGACCCACGGGTGGTGGAATGGCCGCTGGATGAGATCATCTCCAAGGAGTACGCCGACCGGAGACGTGGTGAGATCAATCTCGAAAGGGCTGGCGGAGAAACTCCCGACCTACTTTCGGGCAGAAGCGACGGCAACACCACCTATTTCTGTGTAGCCGACGGCGACGGCAACGCGGTCTCCTGGGTACACAGTCTGTCCCACGGGTTTGGCTCCCGGTTCATGGCCGGGGGCACTGGCATCCTGTTCAACAACCGCGCCGGACGGGGCTTCAGCCTGGAAGCAGGCCACCCCAACGAGTTCTCCCCTAATAAGCGCACCATGCATACCTTGAACTGCTACCTGACTCTTAAGGACGGCAAGTGCCATATCGTCGGCGGCACCCCCGGCGGCGATTTCCAGCCCCAGTCCGGAGTGCAGATAATCACCAACCTGCTGGACTTTGGCATGGGCCCCCAGGCTGCAGTCGACGCACCCCGCTGGTGGAGTTACCCCGGCACCGACCCAGCCAGTATCGACACCGAGATGGAACTCCGCGTGGAACCTGAGATGCCGGAGAGGACGGTGGAAGGGTTGCAGAAGCTGGGCCACAAGGTCGTTCGCCGCAACCAAGGACAATATGACGGCAAGGTTCAATTGATTGTCATTGACCAGGAACGCCAGGTGCTGTTGGGCGCCGCCGACCCCAGAGGCGACGGCCTGGCCACCGCCTACTAGCAACAACGTTGCGTTTCCATTGGCGGTGCCGATTGGTTTCCAGCCATCCTAAATAGACTGGCCGTTGCTACAACACGCCACATAAGATCGATTTGAGGAATAGATAAATGCCTGGACTTCGCCTTTTGGCTTGTTTTGCCCATCCCGACGACGAGGCGTTTCCCGTTGGAGGGGTGCTGGCTCAGAACGTGGAAGAGGGCCGACGGGTACGCCTGATCACCACGACTCTGGGCGAAGAGGGGGACATCCGGCAAGAGGGCGCAGCCACCAAGGAAACCCTGGGCGAGGTTCGGCGAATCGAGTTAGCCTGCGCCGTTAGGGCTTTACGGTTGGAGAGCAACGCTCTTTACGAATACCGGGACTCGGGCATGGCCGGCTGGGAGGCCAATGACCACCCCAAAGCGTTCATCAAAGCGCCTGAAGATGAAGTTGTGGAGCGGTTGGTGTGGGAGATCAGGGAGTTCAAGCCCCAGGTTATACTCACCTTTGAGCCTGGCGGGCTATATGGCCACCCGGACCATATAGCCATATCCAAGCACGCCACCACTGCCTTTGACCTGGCTTCCGATCCCACAGCCTATCCAGACCAGTTGACCAACGGACTCAAGCCCCATGCGCCCCAGCGGCTGTTTTACAGTGCGCGCCCCAAGGGGTTTCGGCTGGAATGGGCCACAAAACTGCGGGAGGCCGGAATTGACTTTCCCATGCCCAGTCCGGAACAGCTGGACCACGGTAACCCGCCCGAGGAAATACACCTGGAAGTAGACGTGTCAGACCACCTTGAGACCAAGATGGCCTGCATCATTTGTCACCGGACCCAGGTGGCGCCGGACTGGCCTTACCATCGGGTACCCCGAGAGCTCGCGGCGTGGGTCTTGGGGCGGGAGTTCTACATCCGCGCCCGTCCGGATGTTGCCTCCTCAGAAACCGTGCCCGACGATTTCTTTGAGGGCATAGCTCCGGATTAATGGACTTTCTTCTGGGTACGTAATACCCGGGGACTATTCAGTGGGTCGTTGGATCAGTTCCACGGAAACTTCGTCCGGCGCAACCACGAACGCGACCATCGTGCCTGAAGGCATGGTCCAGGGCTCGCAGTTGAACTTGACGTTGTTCTTCTTCAGACCGTCGCACAACTGCACCAGGTCGTCGGTCTCAAACCCAAAGTGGTCCAGACCGTAGCGGGGTTCGGTGGTCCCGGCGATGGGGTCTTCGCCCTCTGCACAACCTGAGATGGTCATCATGTGCTCGCCGTTCAACTCAAGCTGGATCGACTTTGTGGTGGATAGCGGGCGTTCTGAGGTGATGGCAGCGCCAAAATTGTCGCAATACCATTTGGCTGCGGCGTCGGGGTCTCCACTGCGGAAATGAAGGTGATTCAAGGCAATCTTCACGGCTGAACTCCTGAAATAGACGTTGCGAGATACCAGCCATTTAGCTGTGGTCAGGCTGGTCTGGGGCCATAGTGTAACCCACAAATCGCCGCCGGTGAAGTTGCCCTGTTTGTCGGTCTAGCTTCCGCCTGAATCTCGGTCTACGCGGGCTGGATGCCTCGGCGGTTTGTTCAACCAGTCAACCACCGGACGGCAGCCCCAGAACACACCTGGCATGGGCTCTGGGGAGATCAGAGGCGAACCGCCAATGGCCTGCAAACAGTCGGCTTCCGTCCCAACATTCGCGTACATCAAGAACACCATTCCTACATCGGGACATGCTTCCTAGCAGATGAACTTCTCCACCAGCATCTGGCCGTTCCTGACGTCGACACCCACGGAAATGGGGTATTCGGTGGGGTCAAAATAACCATCGCCAACGGACAAGTTGATCTCATGCAGACGCTCCAACTCTGCCTGCAATGAATCAGTGTCCATAACAGGGTCGGAGAATGTCCGGAAATCCGGGCTGGAACACCCGAGGACTATCAACATCAAGACCGTCACAAAGCCGAAAATCGGCAGCGCCGGCCGTTTCAATCTAACTTGAGCCGTAATGTCACCTGGGGAATATCGTCTTGGTTGCAATTTCCCTTATTCCATTTTGTCTAACATTCGCCTTAACCTCAATCCTTAGAGGATCGCCCAAGGATCTGACCGGTCCGGAAACGACATTTACCTACAGAATTGGTCATCATCCTCAGCCGCATCTTGGATCTGCCCTTGAACGTGGCTGAGACCTAATTTAACCTCGAAATATGAACAGTAAATTATTCTTCTTTATAGCCGTGGCGGTAACCATTATTTCTATTGCCGCTTGCGGAGGCGCATCCGATACTGGAGTCGGCTCTGCTGGTTCCGACTCCACTGCCACCCAGCCAACCAGCACACCGGAAATCAAGGCCACTAGCCCGAGCACTAGTGCAGATAGCTCAAATTCCGCAAACGCTACTCCTGCGCCCGCGGTTACCGGTGGGGTTGGCGTTTCAACTCCAGCTCCCACCGCTTCCCTGAGCAACGCGTCCAATACAGGGGACACAAGCACAACCATCGACCCACAGGACTTCGACACTCAGGCGCTCATGGCTCAGGCTTTAAGTTCACCCGTCGTTTTGGGGTGCCTGACCAGCAAGATGGACATGCAAAAGTTGTTCGACTTGGCCTCGCGTGAGTCGACCGATGAAGAAGTCTCTCTCTTGCTTCCTTGCCTGCCCGATGCAGAAGTAACAACAGAATCACAACCCAGCATCGAAATCATCGCCGCCACTCCCGCTCCGACTCCAGCACCCCAATCGATCTTGACCCAGGCATTGGCCTCACCAGGGCTGATGTGGTGCCTGGCCGATAATCTCGGAATGGGAGTTCTGGCAGACCTGGAAGACCGTTCCCCGACCAGTCAGGAATCCTCGGCAATCCGTTCCTGCAAGTCCGACACCAGAGAGATAGCCAACTGGAACGCAGAATGGCCGAAACGTATCGAGGCGGCTTTCACTCCGTCCACCTGCGGAGATGCTCCCATAACCAATTTCCCGGCCTCCTATTACCAGGGTCCGTTAGTCTATTCCCACCTCCACATACCCCAGCTTCCCGACGACCAGCACGGGGAACAAGACACCGGGTATGTTGCACCGAGAGGAGCCGACTCAGACCTATATGACACCATCTCCCAGGAACAACGACCGCTTCTGGGCCGCACGATGAACATCGACCGCATCGCCTGCACATTGAAAAACGAGGGGAGCGTCAAGGCGTTCGCCTTCTTCCCGGTGTTCCCTGAGATAACCGCTCAGGCGATCGAAGCTGCCAACCGGGCAAATGAACAGTATCCCGACCTATTTGTCCCATTTATCCAGGCGTCTGCCAACGGGGTTGCAACCCTGGAGGGTAAGATTCTGGATGTGATGTTCGATGTCGAGCCGGGATTGTTTGCCGGATTCGGCGAGGTTGGCGACTCACCCACCGAGCCCATCAACCCCCTATCGGACTCAGAGATCTATACCGGAGACTTCTAGGTGGTCCAGAACCGGGGCAACACCTTGGTCTACTTCCACTCCGGAATGGGACACCAAGACAATCTGGAGAGGGCTCTACAGCAATTCTCCGACGTGACATTCATCATTCACGCCGACTTTGTCCGTACCCATGTCAAAGGCATCATGGACCGGAATCCAAACGTCTACTACACCTATAACGACATCTTTGGCATCTCCGGCGATGTCATGGAGACGTTCCGATTCGGCGAAAAGGCCAGCTTCATCGCTGAGATGAGAGACCAATGGGACAACCTGTTGGATGAAGCGGACGCATTGTACCGTCCCATGATCGAGGCGCACCCAGACAAGTTCATGTGGGGCACTGACCGTGGCGACATAGTCTGGGGTTATGACGAAGAAGTAGGTCAGATCCTAGCGGAGTTCGGCCGGGCCTTTATGGGTCGGTTCGATCCGGCGATCCAGGCAGACCTCGGCCACAAGAACGCCGAGCGACTGATAGCCATGACCAAGCCGTAAACGACGAGATTAATTCGTCATTTAACGTGAAAGAAAAGCAGCCACCCGAGATTTCGGGTGGCTGCTTTTTTGTTTGACCACAGTTGACCGCAGTTTGATTAACTCAGGAAATCGGTCGTCCACTTGGCGTAGTCAGCCTTGCGGGTGAACTGGTCCAACTGAGCAGAGGTGGCCAGTTGGGGTTGCAGGTCCGCGGGCGCCACGCCGTCGCGCAGGGCCTTCAGGGTGTCATAGGTGGCCTTGATGGCCGCTGCGAAGGGAAGATGACCCTGGAGAGCAACCCGCACCCCTACGGAGCCCAGGTAGTCTTTGTCGGCCAGCTCGCCGGTGGTCCCACCCAGAAGCAGCGGGCCTTTCATCTCAGCGGCAACGGCCTCTACCTCAGCCTTGGTTGACGCTCCGGCCAGGAACACGGCATCCACTCCCGCCGCCTCGTAGGCTTTGACCCTAGCGATGGTGTCGGCCAGGTCGGTGATCCGCAGGGAGCTGGTCCGTCCGGCGACCACCATGTTGGGGTCTGTGCGTGCCGCCAGCGCCGCCTTCATCTTGCCCACACCCTCATCGATGGGCAGGACGGCATCCGCGCCGCCGCCAAAGGTCCGAGGCAAGACTGTGTCCTCGATGGTGAGGGCAGCCACACCAGCGGTCTCCAGTTCTTCCACAGTCCGCATCACGTTCAGGGCATTACCGTACCCGTGGTCGGCGTCGACCATCAGGCTCAGGTCACCGGCGCGGCAGATGCGGTGGATCTGCTGGGCGAACTCGGTGAGTGTCAACACTATCAGGTCGGGTGCACCCAAAACGGTTCCAGACGCGATTGAACCGGCGAACATGCCGACTTCAAAGCCGATGTCCTCAGCGATGCGCGCCGAGATGGGGTCGAACACCGATCCGGGGTAGACGCATTTGTCGCCGGCCAATATACCCCGGTATCTTTCTCTTCTCGTGGTAAAGTCCATGATCACACCCTTTCTAGTCTCAAAGTTTCAAACTTGGTGGTTCTGGCCGCAGCTGCCAGACTCAGGCTGGAATCAGCGGCGGAAATTCCGGCCCATTCTAACATAGCCACGAAAAATTCAAAGGAGCGTCCGTGCCAGACCAGATACCCGTCTTAGGAGTGGACTACAGCGGGGCCAAGGCCGATAAGAACACCTGGGCAACCCTGGGTCTTCTGAGCCAAGGCGTTCTCACCCTTGAGTCCTGCCGGGCCACGCCCAGGGCGGAGCTGGCCGTATTATTGGCCTCATTGCCCGGTGATACCGTTGCCGCCCTGGATTTTCCTTTTTCCGTCCCAGAAAGCTTTGCAGAGGAGTGGCTGCCCGGCGCGAAAACCATGCCCGATCTCTGGAGCGCCGCCGCCGCCATGGAATATTCTGAGTTCCTGGCACTGCGTGACCGGTTCGTGGCCCAGCACGGCGAACCCTACCGGAGAGGGGACTATTATTTCCCCGAGTGTTACTCCTGCCTGCACAAGGCCAACCCGAACATGGTGCCCATGACCTTCCGGGGCATGCAGATGCTCCACGACCTGTGGCAAGCGGGCTGCCGCGTGCCGCCTCTGCCAGATACCGGCCAAACCGGCCCCGTGTTGTTGGAATCCATGCCCGGGGCGGCTCTCCGGGCCTTTGATCTGCCCTTCAAGGGCTACAAAAAGGGTCGGTCAGCTACGGAACTCCGAGGAACAATCCTGGACGGTCTAGCCGTCAATTCTGGGATTCCCATTGCCAATCTAGATCAGTTCAGAGACCGATGTCTGGAAAATGACGACTGCCTGGACTCGGTGGTTGCAACCGTGGCCGCCTGCCTCTGGGCCACCGACCAATCACAGTGCCGGCAGCCGAAACCCGGTCCAGGCGACACCACAAAGCGGGGCGGGGTACCTGATCCGAATGGGAACGAACTTGCCACCGCATGCCTGGAAGGCTGGCTCTATGCCCCGGTATTCTTGTCGCCTTGAGCCTGATCCCGATCCTTTGGTTTTGCTTACCGAATATGTCGAATTAGATATTGCCCAAATTCACTACAAGGATTAAAGTGTGTCGATTCCGCTCCCCTGACAGCGAAGAATTTTGCCATGGAACGGAATATCAACTGGTCTGGAGACGTCGAAATGGGCCTCTATAGGATCTATACCAACAGCGAAGGGAAGACTCAGATCGATGAGCTGGATCTGGCCTCCAATCCAGAACTGACGACCGAGACCAACACGCAGGACATATTCTTCCGGGAGTGGGCTCCTGGACACTTCATCGACTGGCATCCCGCTCCTAGGCGGCAATATATCATCTCCCTATCAGGGACCGTTGATGTTGGCCTGGAAGACGGCACCGTCAAGCACTTTGTGCCTGGGGACGCCCGCCTGGTGGAGGACACCACCGGCAAGGGCCACACAACCAGGGTAACCGGCGACAAACCAGCCATCACCGCAGTGATACCCCTTAGTTGATCTCAAATTTTCGACCTATATTTTCAATATGACGGAGAGAAGACATGGGCATTTACCGAATGTACACCGGCGACGACGGCCAAACCCACATAGAGGAGACCAGCCTGGATACCCACCCAGAACTGGCCGAGGCCGTCAAGACCACCACCCTGAAATTCAGCGCCAATGAAGCTGGTCGTTTCATCGACTGGCACCCGGCCCCCCGCCGCCAGTACGTGATCTGCATCTCGGGCCATATCGAGATCGGCCTGGGCGACGGCTCCAAACATATGTTTGGCCCCGGCGACGCCCGCCTGGTGGAAGACACCACCGGCCAAGGCCATACCACTCTGACTGCAGGTTCAGAACCCGGCATCACCTGCACCATCCCCCTAGCCGACTAGCTGGCTAAGCCAGTTTTTGGGCCTTCGGCAGGCGGAATACCTCAATGTTGACCTGGGATTCGAGACTTGGATTCAGGGCGACAACAAACTAGATAGACATGTTTAGGAGAGCACTTTTATGCAGATAGTCCGAGTTATTTCCGGAGACGATGGCGAATCACATTTCGAGGACGTGAGCCCTGAAGAGTTACAGACCATCGTCGGGCGGTTGGGTGAAGGCGATATCCAGCTCAACCAGCGCGAGGCGCCATCTTTTTCCGACTATCACACCGCCCCCAGGCGACAGTACGTGCTGCACCTCCTCGGAACCGCCGAGTATGAGACGGCCGACGGCACCAAGAAGCAGTTGTACCCCGGAGACGTTCTGGTTGCCGAGGATCTGACCGGTCACGGGCACATCGCCCGCGGACTGGGAGAGGGCCAGCGTTTCATCCTGGCCATACCCCTAGCCGAAGCCTAGTCAACTAATCAAATCAAATCTCGGGCACAAGAGCCAGACATAGGAGCTAATCATGAAGATCATCAGAGTATTCTCAGGGCCAGACGGAGAATCCCATTTCGAAGACGTGAGCGCCGAGGAGATGTCCACCATCGTGAACCGGTTGGGCAGCGGAGACATCACCCTCGGACTGCGGCCATCTCCGTCTTTCTCCGACTACCACAATGCACCACGCCGACAGTACGTGGTCAACCTATCGGGTACAGCCGAATTCGAGTGCGCCGACGGTTCCAAGGTCCAGATGGAGCCGGGAGACATCCTGGTAGCCGAAGACCTGGAAGGACATGGGCACATCGCCCGCAGCCTGGGTGACACCCCAAGGGCGTCTTTGGCAGTGCCGCTGGCTGACCCCAGCTAACAACTGCCCAGGCAAAACCAATCAGTCAATAAAAAAGGGGCCTTCCAGCTTAGAAGGCCCCTTTTAGCACGTCTGACAGATGCAGTAATCCCTGCTGACGGCGGGCGTTGGAAACAGCGCCGCGCCACTCCACCGGCAATAGCTGATCGGTCATCTCCCGGGTTATCTCGTTCTATGCCAGCAGCGAATAACGGCGATACAGGGCTTCCGGCATACTAGGCTCCCCACCTTCAGATCCATGCAGACCCTTCTCAGCACCGGTTTCCCGCGCCCGCCATTTGTCCCAGCCGTGAACGAACGGCAACACCACATTCACGGCCAGGTCTTTGGCCCGCCCCCGGCCCACATAAGCCGGACCGGAACCACCGTCAACACACAGCGCCGTCGTCAATCGAGCCGGACGACCACCATGAACCACCGCCTCCAAACCGGATGCCAACCCAGCCTCCAGAAAACGGTCCAGGAACGCAGCCGCCCCCATGATCCGCCGCCTCGGGTGATTGGTCGGGCGGACGCGGAACAACCGCCATTCCTTCTGGTTCATGCTGCGCCCCAATCCCCGGGGTGTCTTCTGTTTGGATCTTGGCTCAACCATCCCATTTTCCGAGAATGATCGCTCTGGAAAACCCAAACCGGAACACCGAAGCAGCCACCTGCAAATAGCCTCATAGCGCCCGTCAGACTTCAGTTCCCTGGCAGCCCAGGACACAGCTTCATACGGGGCCACCGAAGCCAGTTCGATGAATGGACGCTGGTTGACTCGATAGCCCAACCCCTCCATAAGACCTTGGTACAACGCCTGATCCGGGCCCTCAGCCTGGATGCACTGGTACAGCCAGTTGGACTTCCACTTAAACCGCAGATCTCCAGCCCGGTCCAAGATGTTTTCGATCTCAGCCAGGCTTTTTGGTCGGGGAAACCCCTTTTTTGCCAGCACCTGCCAAAGGTCAATGAGCGGCGCTGCTTCTGAATCGTCTCCGTCACTCTGTGTCTGTGAATCGGCTAGCAATGCGCTGAGGTCAACCACCGGAGCCATAACGCCACTCTGCAAACGGGTTGTATTTGAGTGCACCTCCAATGCCCCGTGAAAGACCACCCCGTTGTAGTTGGGGTCTCCGCCGTGCCCGTGGGAGTCCCAATCCTTCTGCTTGATGTGCAGTTCAACGTCGCCTCGGACGAAAGCGACCCCTTCAACTTCCAGCAATGCGTCTCGAAAGTCTGGCCCCGCGGTCACCCCGGACCGGCCAGGATAGACCACCCGTACCCGCCGGCCGGCCTCCGTGCGTAACGCAGTGAGCCGGGCCGCCCGTTCTTTCCAGAATTTGGCCAGCAACCGTTCCGGGATTTTTTTGCCTTCACCTTCGGCAATCCGCCGCAATGGGAATTTCCTAATCCCAACCGGATAGGTTGTCACCGCATGCGCCATCATTGGATGTATTTATCTCCGTTTATGCAATGTTTTTAATAGTATATCTTACCGATTACATTTACAAACTCATGCCATTTTCCCAATGGCGGGAAATCCGTGCCTCCGCTAGAATTACCCTCGATTGAATTGATACCAGTTTACGAGGGCCAAATGTCCACCAACCTAGGCTCCAGCCCCACCGGGCCGTTAACACTCACCTACTACGGCCACTCCGCATTTAAATGGCAGACGGAAGCCGGACTGCGGGTGCTGACCGACCCCTACCGCAACCGGGAGGACCGTTACTGGTTCACACGGCAATTCCCAGACGTGGAATGTGACCTGGGTCTGATCACCCACGCTCATTTTGACCATGACGCCGCCGAGCGACTACCGGAGGGCGCATCTTTGATCAGGATGCCCGGGCAATTTGCCAACCTGGATATGTCCATCAAAGGCGTCCAGGATATTCACTCTGGCCGGTCAGGACTCCAGGGCTTCGTCAACGTCATGTTCCGTCTGGACACCGGCGGCATCAGCTTCCTGCACCTGGGCGACAACCGGGCCGACTGGCCGACGGACGTGATCCGGGCCATCGGCGAGATCGACGTTCTGCTGGTCACCGTGGACGACTCGAACCACCTCTTGAAGCCCGAGGAAGTGGACGCCCTGGTCGAGCGCC
>PVBE011010848.1_pt1 | contig 24962 bp, 22 predicted proteins | sample 1631181 | NCBI WGS metagenome assembly PVBE01 (sample SAMN08397723, study PRJNA350692) | Marine metagenome, whole genome shotgun sequencing project. | isolation source: water | place: Pacific Ocean | collected 2012-04 | reverse complement strand
GGTACCAGAAACGTCCGAGGTGGGATCCCAATCAACCACCATTGATTGAATGGGTTTGCTAGTCACACCCATTCAATCGCCCTGTAGTGCAAAGGGCTCGCTTAGGCAACCCATTCAACCGATGGTGTTGCATTCTCACCGATTGACTGCTCGGTAGTGTATTCCCTACGGACTTGCCAGTGCACATGTTCGGGAGCAATTCTACATATTTCACAGCGATTCAGCGACATGGGCGCTGAAATGCACATTCAGTTCAGCAGCGATTCGAGAATTCAAACATTGGAGGGATGGAGGGGCGAATCTATCGATCAGGTGCTATGGCTGTGTCGAGAGACTCTTGACGATTCCTCATGGCCAACTGTCAAGGCCTGGCGTGAAGGTGGAGGCAAGGTCCTTGGGCATTTCCAAGTATACTTTCCTGAAGAGTTCGCACACGCAGCTGGTATGTTGCCTGTGAAGATGGCGGGAGCCACGGTCGAACCCAGATTGTCCGACGGCCGTTTCGGTTCGTATCTCTGTTCAATCATGAAGACCAATCTCGAACAGGCACTCAGTGGACGTTTGGTCCTCGACATGTTCGTCACCCATCCAATCTGCGATGCGGCTAGGAATCTCGGAGCGATTTGGGGGCGTAACTTCGACTATCCCTGTCAGATTCTCTATCTGCCGCAGAACCCCAATTCAGCCTATTCTAAGCAATATCTCACAGACGAGTACTCTAGGCTAAGAGGAGAAATTGAGAAGGTATCTGGTAGAGAGATCACTGATGATGCATTGCGGAACTCAATCGCCGTCTTCAATGAAAATCGAATGCTGCTAAGGCGTCTGTACGATATCAAGAGGGAGTTGCCTTGGGTGATAACTGCTGATGAAGCGTATACCTTGATTCGGCTGGCCGGATTCATGCCAAGGGAGGAACACAATGAGTTGCTATCCTATGTTCTCTCTCTGTTGCCCAGTCGGCCGTCACGTAAACAAGACAGAATCAGAGTAGTCTTCGAGGGTGGGTTCTGTGAGCAGCCCCCACTCGATCTCCTGAGGACAATTGGGCAGTCCTGCTATGTGGTTGATGATGACCTTCTCATTGGACTTCGTTGGATTACAGAAGATGTCGAATCTGGTGAGGATCCGGTGGCAGCTCTAGCCTCCGCCTACATCGATCAATCGTCCTACAGCCCCGTTCAACATGATTTGAATAAGCCGAAGGAGAGGATGCTTCTCGAGCGCGTGCGCGAGGCTGAGGCCGATGCGGTCATTGTCACCGCCGCCAAGATGTGCGAGCCTGGTCTTGAGGAGCAGGTGAATTACATCCACATGCTCGAGGCGGAAGGTATCCCTTTCTTTGTCAGTGAATTCGAGGAGAACATGACTACCTTCGATCATCTAGAAATTCAGTTGGAGACATTCGTGGAGAACATATTGTTTGATTGAAGTGAAAATATGAGTGCAGAAGTACAGAACGAAATGATGAGGAGAGGGAACAGAGAAGGTTCGGAACTGTTCCGCAAGTGGTTCCAGGGCTTGAATCAAGCATCCGATGAGGGAAAATCGGCTGCATATGTTTTCGTCATGGGCAGTCTTGCGGAGATTCTTCACGCCTTTGACATGCCAATAGTGATGCCTGAGATAACCTCGCTCCAAACTGCAGTCAGAAGAAAATCGGCCGATCTTCTGAATGAGGCGGAGGACCACGGATATTCGCCCGACATCTGCGGTTACGTCAAGGCTGACTACGCAATACAATCGAGAGGGGGAGAACACCCCCTAGGAAGGCTACCAAAGCCTGGATTGGCTCTGCTGACCAATGCGTGTAACACCTATCTCAAGTGGGGGGAGATGTGGGGGAGGATGTTCGATACCCCCCTCTTCACACTGGATATACCAGGTACTCGTGCCAAAGGAACCCAGTCTTGGCCCGGCGACCCACAGTTTGAGACCGAGAAGCGCTATGTCAGGGCTCAAATCGATGAATTAATCCAAACCTGCGAAGAAATCACCGGAAAGGAGTTCGACATTGAGAGACTCAAACAGAACTTGGAGTACTCGAACAGGATGTCTGCGGCTTGGAAGGGGATTCTTGAGTGCAACAAGAAAGGACCTGCAGTATTCAATGCCCTGTCTGACGGAACTGTATACCTTAGTGTGAACAACGTCTGGCGTGGGACCGAGGAAGGCGCGGAGTATTTTGAGAGGCTACTCGAAGAGAAGCGTTGGATGAATGAGAACCGCATCGGAGCGGCAAAGGAGGAGAGGCATCGTCTTGCCTTCATTGGAGTGCCATGCTACCCCATCTTCAAAGAATTCAGCGAACTATTCACGGACTGGGGTGGGGTATTCGTAATCTCGACCTATCTTTGGTTCGCCTCGGGTGGCAACAACTTAGGTGTTCAGTACGATCTTGAAGACCCTCTAGATTCTCTAGCAGAGGTCACTCTGATCCATGTACGTGATGCAATGGACTCTATGTTCCATCCTGAACAGGTTCTGCTGGAAAATCTAGATGATTTTGGGATAGAAGGTGTGGTTTATCATCCAATCAAGAGTTGTAGGACAATTTCTACAGGACTTGCAGATAATCGACGAGAACTAATGGAGAAGACCGATTTGCCCAGTCTTTTCATCGAGTCGGACATGATGGACAAGAGAGTCATCTCGGTGGCTCAGATGAAGAACAGGGTCGATGCCTTCTTCGAGGGCATAGAGATGAGGAAGGCGACTCGTTTGCAGGAGGCTGCCCAATGATTCACGTTGCCGGTGTGGATGTTGGCTCCACTCAGACCAAGGCCGTGATTATCGACGAGGAGGGGGCAATCCTAGGTCGCTCTCTCATAGATACCGGTGCTGATGTAGTAAAGGCGGCCGAGAACTCCTTCGCCCTCGCCCTCGGGGACGCGGAGCTGGCTCCTGATGACGTGTCGTACGTCATCGGTACCGGATACGGCCGCTACAAGGTGACTTTCGGAGATGATCAGGTGACTGAGATTTCCTGCCACGGCAGGGGAGCAGTGCACATGTTTCCCGGAACGAGGACTGTAATCGACATGGGGGGCCAGGACACCAAGGCAATTGCAGTCAGCGAAACAGGGGAGATTGTCGACTTCTGCATGAACGACAAGTGCGCGGCCGGGACCGGGCGTTTTCTCGGAGCCGCCTCTGCCGCGCTCGACATTCCCCTCGACGACCTCGGGCCAACGGCCCTAAGAGCCACTAAACCCGTCAGAATCAGCACCACATGCACTGTGTTCGCAGAGACAGAGATCCTCTCTTGGCTTGGCAAGGGCAAGAAGATTGAAGACATCTTGATGGGAGTCCACCAGTCAATCAGCTCCCGCTCAATCGGGCTCCTGCGCAGGGTCGGCATTGACGAGGAGGTATCCTTCACCGGTGGAGTAGCTAGGAACCTCGGGATGGTTCACGTCTTGAATGAGAATCTCGAACTGGAGATGAACGTCAGTGAGGAATCGCACTTCATGGGTGCTCTCGGCGCCGCCCTGTACGCCATGGACAGAGCACGCTCTGCGCAGGAGGCGATGGCATGACCCACGTAGCGGGAATCGACGTCGGATCGACCTACACCAAGGCGGTCTTGCTCGACGAGGGCGGGAACATAGCCGGGCGGGCCTTGTGCCCCACCGGGTTCAAACTGGATGTAGCAGCCCAGATAACCTTCGAACAGGTCCTCTCCGAAGCGGGCCTTTCCCAATCCGATGTGGGCTATACCATCTCCACTGGGTACGGACGCCACCAAGTCGAGTTCAGAGACGTCACAGTCACCTCTCTGACATCTGCAGCCCGTGGGGCTCACTGGTTCTTCCCCGGTACTAGGACGGTGCTCGACATCGGTGGTCAGACCATGAAGGCGAGCAAGCTCGACGAGAGAGTCAAGGTGAAGTCGTTCAGACTGAACGACAAGTGCGCAGCAGGAACTGGCGCCTTCCTAGAGAAGACAGCACGATACATGAACTACTCCACAGAAGAGATCGGCCCACTGGCCGCCTCCTCCACCGTGCCTGTTGAGATATCAGGGGTCTGTGCTGTCTTCGCTGAGTCCGAGGTGATCAACCAGCTCACCATCGGCTCTGCCCCATCGGACATCATGAACGGGGCCATGCAGTCTCTCGTAGGGCGCTCCCTGCAACTGATGAGGAGAGTGAAGATGGAGCCCGAATATACCCTAATCGGGGGGATAATGAGATTCCCCACGATGACCGACGTCCTCACCGAGAAGATTGGAGGAGGGGTGAACGTTCCCGAGGGTGACCTCGTCCAGTACGCAGGTGCGATTGGAGCGGCGACTCTGGCATCGCAAAGGTTGGAGAAGAAGAGGGGGGGATGATGAGACTCCCCCTCGCGCCGACCGAGTCCCGTGAAGCGGATTTGACCTCAGAGGGCTGGACCAAGCAGTTCTCGGCATCTGATCCAAGACTCTCCGAAATGGTAAGCGTCTTCGAGTCCTTGGGCAGGGAGGTCAGATTGGAGACAGAGTGCAGGGACGAGTTACGAGGTCCTGATTGCGAGGCATGCTTGGAGGCGCATCCAAACGGAGTCTGGGCGATTTGGACTAGGGACCCCACGGAAGATCCAGATTCGGGCGAATCCGAATATGTTCGCGCATCAGATTCTGTGCCAACAGGCACCAGAATGGCCCGAGGCCTTAGCGTGAGCAGTGTGTCCAACTCGAAAAGAGAAGGTTCCGTGTTAGTGGTGGAGATAGAGAATCCCCCTGTAAATATCATTGACTCCAAGGTGATTTCGGTCCTCATACAGGCCCTCGACGAGGCAGAGGCAGACACGAGTTGCTGCGCAATGGTCATCTCCGGCTCCGGAACCAAGGGGTTCAGCGCTGGGGCTTCCATAGAGGAGCACCTGCCCGATCAGGCCACCGGGATGATTGGGGGGATGACTGATCTCCTTGAGAGACTGGGAAATACTCCGCTCGTCACTCTCGCCGCAGTACATGGAATCTGCCTTGGAGGGGGTGCCGAGGTGGCACTGGCCTGCGACTTTGTCGTGACCAGTGAGGATAGCAGAATCGGAATACCCGAGATAACCGTGGGATGCTATCCCCCGTTCGCAATGCTGCAATTGCCTTCGTTAGTCGGTATGCGCAGAGCGAAGCAGATGATTCTCACCGGTACCCCGATTTCGGGTCAGGAAGCAGCAGATACCGGTCTTGTCAGCAAGTGCGTCCGCAACGAGGACCTCATGCGGGAATCGATGGAAATGCTCGCTCCGATACTATCCAACCCACCGCAGGTGGTCGAGATGGCGCTACGCAACCTCCGCTCCCTCGACACTCTGCTGCACACGGTCGGACACAGGCGTATGGGAGAGCGATTCCTAACTGATTTGATTCTCCATCCGGACTACACCGAGGGGCTGACCGCTTTCCTCGAGAAGCGAGACCCAGAATGGCAGTCTGACAGGTCGAATGAAGAGGAGGTGTGATAGTTGCAGGCCGTTCAGGACGTCTTTCAAATCAAGGGCTGGGAATTGGCCGAGGTCGGCGCTCCCCCGCGCATGAGATCCTGGACCCTCGACCCGAGTGACCTCTCTCCCGGTGAGGTTCTCGTGGAGGTCGCTGGGTGCGGCGTCTGTCACACGGACCTCGGCTTCCACTACGATGGGGTTCGCACTAAGCACCCTCTCCCCCTGATTCTGGGACACGAGATCTCAGGCAGGGTAGTAGCAGTCAGTCAATCAGCGGCACCGTGGCTCGACAAGTCAGTGGTCATTCCTGCCGTGCTCCCGTGCGGGGAGTGTGAGGACTGCAATAGCAATCGAAGCAACGTCTGCCGAAGCCAGATGATGCCTGGGAATGACATCGATGGTGGCTTCGCCAGCCACATCAGGGTACCTTCCCGGTGGTTGGTACCCATACCGGAGTCATACGGAGGAGAAATTGCATTGCTCTCCGTCGTTGCCGACGCTGTCAGCACACCATGGCAGGCAATTCTCAGGGCAGAGGTCAGTGAGGGGGACGTAGCAGTCATAGTAGGCTGCGGAGGGGTCGGAGGCTACTGCGCACAGCTGGCCCGCTCTCAGGGCGCGCACGTCACTTGCCTCGATGTCAGCCCTGCTAGCCTACTTTCGATGAGGGAGCTGGGGTTCGAACAGGTCCGCGATGTCTCGGGGGAATCAAGCAGAGAGATTCGTTTCTGGTTGCGTCAGTTGGCCTCGTCGGAAGGCTGGGGAGGCAGTGGTTGGAAGATTTTCGAGTGCAGTGGCAATCCCTCCGGACAAACGCTCGCTTTCGATCTTATAGGGCCCAGCGGCACACTAGCCGTGGTCGGCTTCACGATGGACAAGGTAAGCATTCGCTTGTCCAATTTGATGGCTCACGATGCCAAGGCGTTCGGAAACTGGGGCTGTCAACCAGAATTGTACCCGCAACTGCTCGATAGGGTACTCTCAGGCGCTGTCGATCTGAGTGCGACCACCGAGATGAGGAAGCTTTCTGAGATTGAGGACGTCTTCGACTCAATCCATCAGGGAGCAGGCGGCAAGAGGGTCATTTTAGTCCCTGATGAGTCATGGAAGGGTGAGTGGCGATGAGGAGGAGCACGAAGAGGCTGATGGACGAACACGAACTTATCCTCCAAACGATTGATTCCATGGGAACCATGGCCGATTCCGCATCCGCTAGAGGAGAAGTGGATGAGCCGTTCTGGCGTGATGCCATCGATTTCATCCGAAACTTCGCCGATGGCTTGCATCATCAGAAGGAAGAGGGACAGCTCTTCGAGATGTACTCTAGGAGGGGGCTCAGCCGAGAATACGGTCCCGTTGCCGTAATGCTGAACGAGCATGTGATGGGAAGGGACTGCGTCTCCCGCATGGAGGCGGCGGTGGCAAATCAATCTCCAGATCAGCTAGCCAGGGCAGCGAGGGACTACTGCGAACTGCTGACCCAGCACATCGCCAAGGAGAACCAGATCCTCTTCCCATTGGGCGAGACTGTACTCTCTGACTCCGACGAGATCGAGCTGAACATCAGATTCGATGAGGCAGAACTCGAATTGGGAGGTACATCGAACACTCTCCGCTATCGCGAACTCGCTGCATCGCTCGCCGAGCATGCTGCCTTTGTCGCCCGCGGAGACCCCAAGCAGGTGAACACATGACAGCAAGCGCCCCCGCATTTTCAGACGCCCCCAAAGACGCCAACAGGCACGCCTTCTCCGAGCACGCGGACTTCGAACACATTCATGTCGAGATGCGCCCCCTGTCAAGACCCGCTGGGGGCGTTGTCGAAAGTCTGTTCGACGCTTGGATTTGGCTCGATAACCCAACTCAGTACAACTCCTACACCACAGACAGCCTGCGAGAGCTGTGCCTAGCCCTCGATTGGGCCTCCACTCGCGCTGATGTCAACTGCATCGTCCTGACGGCTGTCGGTGACAGGGCATTCTGCACGGGTGGAAATACATTGGAGTACGAAGAGGATTACTCGTGGAGACCCCAGGAGTACCGGACCTACATGGGGGTGTTCAACCGCATGGTGTCCCTGATTCTCGAAAACGAGAAGCCGGTCATCAATCGAGTCAATGGGATGAGGATTGCCGGTGGGCAGGAGATGGGTCTGGCGTGCGACTTCACCATATCTTCCGACCTCGCCCGGTACGGGCAGGCTGGACCAAAGCACGGCTCTGCCCCAGACGGTGGGTCCACCGACTTCCTCGATCTCTACGTCGGTTTCGCCCATGCGATGGAGTCCTGCGTCCTGTGTGAGCACTGGTCAGCCCACAAGGCACATCACATCGGTCTTGTGAACCAGATAGTGCCCGTCCTGAGGAATTCCGAGGGAGAGTGGATCCCGAATCCGCTGGTCCGCCTCGATTGGGTGGACCCCGTTTCCGGGCAGATTGTCTACGGGGAATTCCTCGAGGGCGAGGACAAGAGAGTAGGCAGAGAGGTCATGCGGGGTTGCGAAGTCAATCTCTCCAATCTCGACGAGGCGGTCGAGAGGCTGTCTTGGAAACTTGTCAACACCTTTCCCGGTTGCACTCGAAAGACACTCACCAGCGTGAGGAAGAAGAAACTGCACTGGTGGGATGCCAACCGCGAGACCAACCGCGAATGGTTGGCTCTGAACATGGCTGTGGAAGCCGCGGCCGGCTTCCGCGCGTTCAACCTCGGAGGCCGGGAACTCGAGGACGGATCTAGAACTTCGCGACAGGTAGACTTCATCGAAGTCAGGAGAGCCATAGCCCGTGGTGAGCGGTGGACCGACGAACTGGTCGAGTCTTGGATGCCAAAGGCCCCAGAAGAGGATTCATGAGGTGATGCATTGAACGAGAGCACGGACTTGAGGGACAGCGTCGCCTTGGTGACCGGGGGAAGCAGTGGGATAGGGCTGGCGATTTGTGAGCGCCTGGCTGCGGCCGGGGCCGACATCGCGCTGACTCACCATCCCAGTGAGGGAGAGCCAAGACTCGCCTGTGATGCGGTAGAGTCGAAGGGAGTTCGCTGCCTTGCCTTCGCTGCAGACGTCAGGGATGCGGACGCGGCCACCGAGATTTTCGCGAGTGTGGAATCAGAACTAGGTGGAGTGGATATCCTCGTCTGCAACGCGGGAACTACCAGAGACGCTGTCCTCTGGAAGACGAGCATTTCGGACTGGGACGAGGTTATTTCCGTCAATCTGACCGGCGCTTTCAACTACCTCAGGGAGATGGCTTCGCTCTCGCGGAGGAATCCCAAGCCACGCAGTACCGTCCTCATTTCCTCAATCAACGGCATCAGAGGTAAGTTCGCTCAGTCTGCCTACTCGGCCTCTAAAGCAGGACTGATCGGCCTCGGGCGCTCCGCTGCTAAGGATCTCGGAAGATGGGGGACCAGAGTGAACCTAGTAGCACCCGGAATGACCCTGACCGAGATGACCGCTGACCTCCCTGAGCAGGTAATCGAGACGGCCGCAGCAGAGGCCCTCGACGACCGCCTGACCGAGCCCACGGACATAGCCGAAGCAGTACTCTTCCTGTCCGCTGGGACATCCCGGCATATCACCGGCGTTGTCCTGCCTGTAGATGGGGGGCAACTGCTGTGAGGATTTGCCATGACTGAGAGACACCCGTTCGAGCCCTTTAGGATAAAATCCGTCGAGAACCTGAGGATTACCACTCGGGAGGAACGTGAGAAAGCGTTGAATGAGGCTCGATTCAACATCTTCAAGATTCCAGCAGAATTCGTGATGGTGGATCTTCTGACGGACTCAGGAACCGGAGCGATGAGCAGTGAGCAGTGGGCATCGCTGATGCGAGGCGACGAGAGTTATGCCGGCTCGCGTTCCTTCGGCAGGCTCGCTATCGTGGTAGACGAGGTCTTCGGATTCCGCCACTTCATCCCGACCCACCAAGGCAGGGCATCTGAGGCCATTCTGATGAGCATGCTAGTGGAGCCGGGCGACATCATCCCTAACAACACCCACTTCGACACCACTTCGGCCCACGTCCTTTCTCGGGAGGGGATTCCGGAGAACTTGCTTCTGGAATCCAGCAAGGACCCCAATTCCGACCATCCGTTCAAGGGTAACATCGACATCGACGCATTGCGTCAACTACTCGAGAGGGCAGCTGACACGGTGCCTTTCTGCATGATTACAGTAACCAACAACGCAGGAGGCGGTCAACCAGTTTCACTAGCCAACCTCGAAAAGCTTCGCAAACTGTGTAATGAGTTCTCGAAGCCACTATTCATCGATGCTTGTAGATTTGCCGAGAACGCCTACCTAATCCAACAGAGGGAGGAGAATTGCTCACAACTGAGTGTGCGTGAAATCGCACGTAAGATGTTCTCACTTGCCGATGGTGCCACATTTAGTGCCAAGAAGGATGCAATAGTGAATATCGGCGGTCTGTTGATGATGAATGACAAACAACTCTTCGAGGATGCGAAAAACGAGTTGATTATGCATGAAGGATTCCCTACCTACGGTGGCCTTGCGGGAAGGGATCTAGATGCAATGGCCACAGGTCTGATGGAAGGGACAGAAGAGACGTACCTGTCTTATCGTACCTCTCAGGTCGCTTGGCTGTATTTCTCTTTGAAGGAGCTTGGGATTCCTGTATTCGGCCCGCCTGGCGGTCATGCTGTTTATGTTGATGCAGGACAATTCCTTAACCACATCCCTCAACCCGATTTACCCGCACAATCGCTCGCTGTGGAGTTATACCTCGAAGGAGGTGTGAGAGCTCTAGAATTGGGCACTGTGACATTGGGATTCAGAATCCCCAACTCCGATGAGTGGATACATCCTCCTTCTGAGTTACTCAGGATGGCGATACCGAGGAGAATGTACACCCAGAGTCACCTACAACATGTTGTTGACACATTCAAGGTGGTCTCTGAGAGGAAAGAGAATCTCAGAGGCATGAGGATAGTCAAACAACCCCTCTTTCTTCGTCACTTCACCTGCGAATATGATTGGGTAGAGAACGGCGAGTGCCTAGAAAGTCCCAAGCAGGTTACCAAGGAGGTCTAAGGGGCCTCAATGGGTTCCAATGCCCATTGTAATTCAGCAGCAACCCGATTCCCGCACTGGTGCTGGAACGAACGAGACACGATCGACGTCTTTCGTGTTCCTCAGTCTGGACACGATTTCTCTCAATGAGATGGCGGGACCCTTGATTTGGAGGGTGTCAACGCAAGTGTGACTCCCAGTTAGGCAGTTGTGGTGGAATGAAGACACCTCCACAGAATGTGAGTGCCTTATGTCCAGGATCTTTGATTCCACGCCGTGCTGGTAGAATATCACCAATACGCCCTCGGTATCCATTTCGTCTCCCATGGAACTGAGGTCCCCGCGGCTAGAGTCTGCGAAGTGCATACTTGCGTCCCTCAGGAACATGCTCCTGTTATTGTATCCAGTTTCCTCGATCATGGAGTCGAGTGAGTCGAGGAATTCGTTGTCTCCGCTGAAGGAAATTATCCTGCTCATGCCTCCTCGTAGTGATGATAATTAATAACATTTCTTAAATATGTATTATTATCGCGCCGTGTTCAATGTCTGGAGCGGCCCTACCGATCGAACTAATTGCCCTAACACTGATTTTAGCCCTGGTAGGGGGTTTATCCCCCATTTTTAGCAACATAAGGGGGAACAAGGATTCTCTGCGAAGGATAACCGGACTGGCTTCTGGGATTCTGTTGGCATCCGCAGTACTTGTCGTCATTCCAGAGGGTTTCGAGCTGGCCACTGGAGGGCACGAGGAAGGGCATGGGGCTGAGGAGGAGGGTCTCGAGAACCTGATAATAGGGGCAGCAGTGCTTGCTGGTTTCGTTCTGATGCTAGTACTGGAGGGCTCGGGAATCGGGCATGCTGTGCATGAGGAGCACCACGACCACGAGAGCGAGCACGGACACCAGCACGTCCATCACACGGCCGCCCCGTTATTGCTGGTTCTGGGACTCTCCCTGCACTCTGCCGCGGACGGTCTGGCGATAGGCTCTGCAGCAGCTGGGTCCTCCGAAGCTGTCACTACTGCGGTGGCACTGGCTGTACTAATCCACAAGGTCCCTGCAGCGTTCAGCCTAGGGGTGTTCTCGATGCACGAGAGGGAAGATAGGAACGACTCCATCAGGGACGTCGTCCTGTTCTCAATCGCAACTCCATTGATGATCGTAGTCTCGTTCTACGCACTTGAGGGACTGGACGAGCATCTGATCGCGCTTGCTATGCTGTTCTCTGGAGGAACTTTCCTGTATGTGGCAGCAGTGGACACCCTTCCAGACATACACAACCCAGAGACAGGGAGAGAGGCCATGATGAGCGTTCTAATGGGAGTGGTCCTCATGATCGTAATCCTATTCGGAGCTGACGCTGCAGGACTGATCGGTCACGGGCACTAGAGATTCCGCGATTATGGTGGAGTAATCTGGGTATCAATTGAGTCACAGGGTTCTCAAAGGGTGGAGTTTCAGGTGAAAGCGTGAAGAACGACTCGTTCCTGTTTCTATGGGCTAGACTTGCCAAAATCGTACAGGGTAGCACTGAGGAACTAGAAGTCGTAGTGAACGAACCCGGCGACTTGCGTGTGGTAACGAGCAGCGGGAGATCATTTGTCAGTGTAAGGGTTCAGAGAAAACATGTCGGAGTCTATCTTCTTCCACTGTACTATCACCCTGAAGTTCTGCCCCAGTCCTTATCGGGGAGAAAATCAGGAAAGGGGACTCTAAGGTTCAGAGACGAGAGAGATGCCTCAATCGATGATTTGCCGAAACTTATCGAAAATTGCTTGGCACTCATTGACCACTATTGACACATAGCACCGATTCTCTTGACCCTCACCATCGTCTTCACAGTATGGGCATCCATAATCCCATGCTGATGGTTCTACGGGATACGGGTACGGGTTCACAATCGCACGCAGAGCATTCGCTATACGATGTTCGTCTAGCATCAGCTAGTTGTTTCCGGAGCTGGATTGCTCAGAAGTCGCTGTCGCGGACGGTCTTTCGGCCGTTTGCGATTGCTCGTGACACTGCGCCTGAGACAGCGGCCGCTGCCACTGCGTTCATTGCACCCATAGCGTCGCCGCCGGTGTTGCATCCTGCAGCCTTGAAGGCCTCCTTGACCCTGCTTGCGACGACCATAGCGGAGTCTGAACTACCGCTTCCGATGTCGTATGAGCGGATGGTCTTTCGGCCATTCGCCTTGCAGCGTGCTACTGCAGCTGACACAGCAGATGCCACACATCCGTTGAGGGCATCCCCTGCACTGGACGCAGTGTTGCATCCGCCTGACTTTATTGCTTCCTTCATCTTGCTGTTGTATACCATTGACATAGCGAGCCATGCGAACAAAAGCCCCATTTTGAACATTGGGGCTGATGGTTGACGAACTTTTCACCCAACTTGACCGAAAATGACGGGTATCAAAGCCCCCTCCGATAGCTTGAATGGGGAATGTCAGATTTACCTACTTGCTGCTGAAAGAGCATCCCTATGGCCGTGAGATGCTACGGCAGATCATCTCAGAGGGCTTCATTCCTGAGCTGATTATCGAGGAAGACTCAGCGATTGGCGATATGGAACGGGAGAAGTTTCTGAAGAGGATCAGTGGGTATGAGATAGCACCTGAAGTCTCCGAGCAGGCTGCGGAGCAAGGAATCCCCATTGTCTCGGTTCCCATTCATAATTCCAAGGAGGTGATGCCGCACCTGATTGGCAGGGAATTGGATCTGATCGTCTTGGGGGGGACTAGGATTATCCGTGGCGAGATACTAGATCATCCCACGGAAGGCGTAATCAACTCACACCCAGGGCTGCTTCCCGAATGCAGAGGTTCGGCGTCCCCTGCATGGTCCGTTTTTCACAACATCCCCGTAGGATCATCGACCCACTTCTGCGACAACGGTGTGGACACGGGGGATATTCTGCTCCGCCGTGAGGTTGCAGTCAGAAGGGGGGCGACCTATGAGGACCTGTGCTACGAGACCCTGGTTCTAGCCGGGGCCCTAATGAAGGAGGCACTGTTGGCATATGCAGAGGGGCAGTGGAGTGAAATGAGGAGGCCACAGGGGCATAGTGAATTCCCCACATTCCGTAATGCACCCGAAGAGATTCTAGAAGTGGTTCGTCAGAAGTTGAGGGACCAGACTTATGCGCATTACGTGGACTAGGTGTTATCATGGAAGGGGATCTGCTGGGTAACGAGTTCCCATTTGCTGAGGGGGTCCTAGATGGGAAGGCCGCGATTGTTTGTGGGGCGTCAAGGGGCATCGGGAGGGCATGCTCTATGGTTCTAGCACGTGCGGGTGCCAAGGTAATAGCATGCGCACGTTCTTCGGGCGATTTGGCTACACTGGTGGAGGAAATGCATGGAGAGGGGCATGCAGCCGTTTCACTGGACATGGAAGACACCGCTGCTGTTGCTGATGTGTTGACAGGGTTTGGGGATGTTGAGATACTGGTCAACAACTCTGGCGGGCCCCCAGGGGGCCCGCTGCTTGGGAACAAACTGGAAGACTTTGAGGGACCTTTTCGCAGACACTTGCACGCCTCCCATTTGATGGCGCAGTCATTGGTGCCCGGGATGGTCAAGAATGGCTACGGTAGAATTGTCAACGTCATATCGACGTCTGTTCGTGAGCCGATCGACAATATTGGGCTATCAAACACACTGCGTGGGGCGATGGCAGCATGGTCAAAGTCTCTTTCCAGGGAGCTTCCCGAGTGCGTGACCATCAACAACATCCTCCCTGGTTTCACCGATACTGACAGACTGGGGTCCCTTGCTTCTTCTATCTCCGAAAAAACGGGCAAGTCGGTGGAGGATGTGAGAAATGATTGGATGGATAGTGTGCCGATAAAGAGGCTGATCGACCCCCTGGAGACAGCAATAGCTGTCACTTGGCTTTGCCTGCCCAGTAGTGGTGCCGTACGAGGCGTCAGTCTGGCGGTCGATGGCGGTAGAATGCGCTCCATATGAGGGATCTAATGGATTTCGATATATTCTTCTCAATCTCACAGACGCCCGACTCGACTGGTAGAACCCCCTCCGAGACTGAGATGTTTGTGAGCTTCTTCGAACAAGTCGAGCTTGCTGATGACCTGGGTTTTGGCGTCGCATGGCTGGCACAGGCACACCTATCGACCGAGGTCCAGAAAATGAACAAGAGACCGGTAGTTCCGCACTACCCCGGGGAGGTGGGCCTATGCACAGACTTCTTCCAAGTAGCCCGAGAGGTTTTCGCGCGGACGAGAAGGATGGATGTTGGAAGTGCAGTGATGCCCATTCTAGTCTCTGGGGGCCCCATTGCACAAGCAGAGAGGGTCGGGGCTTTCCTAGCACTGCATGGGATTGACCCGGGCGAGGGGCGAAGGCTGCATGTTGGCTTCTCTGCTGGTCGTTTCGAGTTCATGGCACGGCCCTATGGAATCGTCCCCCGGGATGAAGTAGAAGAAGCTGCATGGCCAGCCCTGAGAGGGTGTATTTTCGCGGAGGCCTCGGAGATTTTCTTGAGGCTACTCAATGGGGAGGTACTATCCAGCGAAGACGTGCGTCCAACAGTGCTAACTAGGGAAAATTTCCGCTCTGATGAAGACTGGTCAACGGTCCAGAGTGCCGCATTGGATCTTCACGGCTTGGACTCAGCGCCCGAAGAAGTGGGGTTCCCCCGACGCTACGAATTCGAGGAAATCAAGACAATTCCACAGAATTGGAGGAGGGATCTGTTGAATCTAGTAATTGGAAGCCATGATCCGAAGCTACAGGTTAATGTGAATCGGTTCAGGCCGGTCCAGGTTTTCAACCTGAGCATAACTCATCCTGATGTCATTGAAGAGACTCATGATAGGATGGCCGAACATTACCATCCGGATGGGGGTGTTTGGTCACGCGGAATGATGCCAAGAACGGTCATGGTATTCATCAATGACGAGGATGGGTTATCCACAGAAGAACAGGATGAGGCTGCAATGGGCGAGGCGAAAGCGGCCCTCTCCACGTATTGGAGTGCCCTTGAAGGCACCATAGACCCGGAAAAGATCGAGAAGGCAACGGCGAATGCTGTCATAGGTAGCGTGGGGAGAGTTGCCGACCAAATCAAAGAGAGATTTCACCCGGACGACCGCCTTATGTGCTGGTTTGACTTCTTCAATCATGACAGTGGGCGTGTTATGAGGAACATGGATGCATTCATGACCAAGGTATCCCCTATGGTAAATGGGAGGGTCTGAGTTGAGGGGCGCGAATAGGCCATCAAGCGTTGCCCCGGGCAGGCCTGGCTCATCGATATACCCCACGAACCCACTTGGCGAGAAGTTTGAGGGCATAGCGACAGGTAGGGACGTCGAATGGGAGCCATTGGTTGACTTCCGTAGATTAGACGTGTCGGAGAACACAATTCACGGGGCAATATCATGGGCACATGGGACAGAGATAGTGCACTCCTTCGGGGGGAACGTTCTTGTTTACGGGCGCTCAATGATGAAACCACTGATGATGAAAACTTTCGTGGAAGAGCTAGGAGGACTGGACTGGGAGCAGAAGGCCATAGCATGCTCTTCGCACAATGGTGACACGGAACACGTCGCTGCTGCTCAATCTATTCTATCCGAGTCAGAGTGGGGCCTGATGCAATGTCCGTTGGACGTTCCGCTGATTCAATTCGGCCGCCAAGTCAGGAGGCCGAGGAGATGGTTTCACACATGCTCCGGGGAGCATGCTGCAATGCTCAAGGCACTAAGGAGGATGGGGATAAACAGGGCTGGATATACCCTGCCATCCTCTCCCTGGTTCCCGAAATATCTAGACGTGCTGCGAGCGATGCTGGACGACCCGGAGTGGGAGCCGAAGAGAGTTGCTAAGGATGGTTGTGGGCTTCCAACCGTGTCCAACACCGTCGATGAGCTTGCAGTAATGTTCGCCGGAATCTCCCGAGACAGAGGGGACGACTGGATTTGGGAGGCCATGAACAGGAACCCCGATCTTATTGGCGGTTTCAATAGGCTGGATTCGACTTGCCTAAAGGCAGGGAATGGGGACCTGATAGCAAAGGAGGGGGCTGATGGCCTCCTTGGCCTATCGTTGGTCCATCCGGACTGGCCCAATGGGCTCGGGATAGTGATCAAGATAGCGCATGGTTGGAACTCTCAGGCAACGTGGTACGTCGCTAGGGCCGTCCTAGGGGTGCTTGGGACAAATCTTAGGAATCCCTACCCGCTTCACAGGCAGAAGGCATTCATTGTTCCAAGGGTCGTGCCCGAGAGGTACCTGAGCGACCTGGAGCAGGTTGTAACATGGGACGAGTGGGACCCCAACAGGGACAGCTTCTCAGTAGACTGGAAGGAGCATACTCGGGCGATGGCCGGATCCGATCCTTTCGCTAACGAGGGTGGCTTGGATGGTTGATGGGGAAGTATTGGAAATTGGGAACTACATCGGCGGGGAGTTCGTTGGCAGCTTGAACGGGGAGTGGCTCGATGTAGTCGAGCCGGCTACTGGTCGCCTGTTTGCGCGAGCACCGCTTTCCGAGGCCAGAGATGTGGAGCTAGCAGTCGAGGCGGCCAAATCGGCACAGCCATCATGGGGCGCGATTGAGAGTGGCAATAGGGCTGCTTGGTTGGATAAGATTGCCGAAGCGCTTGAAGCGAGGCATGAAGAATTGTCTGCCTTGGAGAGTAGGGACACCGGTAAGCCGATCTCCCTGGCTAGGTCGGTCGATGCGGCTCGCTCAGTCGAGAACTTCAGATTCTTCGCTAACCTGCTAAGGGAGCAGGAGCAGGAGTCGTTTGAGATGGATGACGCCACCAACTTCGTTGTTAGCAAACCTGTAGGAATCGGGGCCCTGGTCACTCCTTGGAACCTACCCCTGTACTTGCTTTCATGGAAACTGGCACCGGCAATAGGCATGGGAAACGCGGTCGTATGCAAGCCAAGTGAGTTGACCCCGATGACGGCCGACCTTCTAATGAAAGTCATAGACGAAATAGGGATGCCCAGTGGTGTCGTGAATCTGATTCACGGAGACGGAATGGGTGCGGGGTCGCCCCTAGTGGCACATCCTGATATCGATTTTGTTTCATTCACTGGAGGCACCGCGACTGGGAGGAAGGTTGCTGCCTCTGCAGCCCCTGGGTTCAAGAAGCTAAGTCTGGAGCTGGGGGGCAAGAACTCCAGCATCGTATTCTCCGACTGCGACATGGACTCGACGGTTGCGGGAGTTACGAGGGCCGGGTTCCTGAATCAGGGGCAAGTATGCCTATGCGGATCGAGGATCCTAGTGGAGAGCGGCATCTATGAAGAGTTCAGAGACAAGTTTGTCGATTCTGTGGAGAAGATGAGAATAGGTGATCCATCGGATGAAGCGACGGAGCTAGGGGCCCTCATCTCCCATGAGCACCTTGAGAAGGTTATTGGATACGTAGAATTAGCCAAGAAAGAGGGTGGGACCCTACTCACCGGGGGGTCTCCGTGCACCCCCAAGGATTTCGAAGGGGGCAACTGGATGAGTCCCACGGTAATAGAGGGAGTAGATGCGGACTCGAGATGTGCGACCGAGGAGATTTTCGGTCCCGTTGTGACCCTCCATAGGTTCGAAAATGAGGAAGAGGCCCTGGAAATAGCGAACAACACATCATATGGACTGGCTGGGAGCGTTTGGACTGGTGACACAGCAAGGGGGAGGGCATTCTCCGAGAAAATGGAAACTGGGATGGTTTGGGTGAACTCATGGCTCCACAGGGACCTGAGGGTTCCCTTCGGTGGCGTAAAGGATAGCGGAGTTGGTCGTGAAGGAGGAAGATGGAGCCTCGGATTCTTCTCCGAGGCCATGAACGTGTGTGTCAAGCGCGAATGAGGCAGTAACAGTGAAATCCCCTCTGAACCCGAGCACATAGGATGGCACCGGTTGGGATAGTGGGCCTCGGTGCATACGTACCGCCTCGTGAGATGACAAATGAGGACTGGGAGGGGATAGTTGACACTAGTGATGAGTGGATTTCCACTAAGACTGGGATGAAAGTCAGGAGGATAGCTGACAAGGACGTGTGTACTTCCGACCTAGCAGTAGAGGCGTGCAACAAGGCTCTGGAGGACGCTGGCATAGATGCATCCGAAGTGGACATGCTGATCCTAGCCACATCGTCACCCGATGTCCCGCTCTCTTCGACGGCAGGAATTATCCAAGACAAGCTCGGTTGTTCGGAATGTGCCGCTTTCGATATCAACGCTGTCTGCGCTGGCTGGGTCAACGCACTGGATGTTGGTTCCAGATTCGCTGGAACGGAGGGGTATAGGAACGTGCTCGTCGTTGGATCCGAGATTTACTCTAGGATACTCAATTGGGAGGACAGGAGCACTTGTGTGCTATTCGGTGACGGGGCGGGTGCAGCTGTTCTGTCGGATGTGGATGAAGGGAGAGGTATCCTAGGTTCATGGCTCATGTCCGACGGATCTGGTTCGTCTGTAATTGAGATTCCAGCAGGAGGTGTTCGCGTCCCCCTGGGGTCTGTTGGATTCGAGGAAGGGATGCAGTACTTCCACATGGATGGCAGGGCGGTATGGGACTTCGCAGTTGAGGCGTTCCCACAGGCTGTGAGATCTGTGCTGGAAAGGGTAGGCAGGGATCTGGGCGAGGTCGACCTAATCATCCCTCACCAAGCAAACATCAACATCATCGAGGCTGGCATGGAGAACCTGGGGCTACCTATGAGTAAGACCTTCACAAACTTGCACAAGTATGGGAACACGGCCGGTGCGAGCGTGCCGATCGCCATGCGCGAAGCAATGGACGAGGGTTTGATCGGCCCGGGTTCCCTGGTTGTTACTGCTGCTTTCGGTGGCGGCCTAGCATGGGGTGCGAATGCGATGATATTCTAAATCAGACCATAGGGTAGGCTTTTATCCGAAACTCAGGGCACGGCGAATGATGCGTTCACTAGCGGTAGTGCTAGCCCTTCTGATGATTTCCACCGCACAACTGGGAACTATAGGGGGCTCAGAGTGGCTCGGCGATGGGGAAAATACAGTGCTCTCAAGCAGCTCTGATTGCTCAAACCAGACGCATTCTGGCGGTCATTTCTACGTAGACGCGGAGAATGGTAACGATTCTTGGGCGGGGACCCAGGAGTGTCCCAAGCTAACTATCCAATCAGCAGTCGACTCAGCCTCACAGGACGATACCATAGTCGTCGGAGCCGGGAGCTACCACGAGACCATCACCCTAGACGAGGAGGGCATGACACTCAAGTCGGCCGAGGGCGAGAGGGCTATTCTGGATGGGAGTGAGAGCGTGACTGGGGACTTGGGGGGCACATGGACCGTCCATGACTCATCGACCTACGAGGGTACTGTCTGGAAGGCAAACCTGTCGAAGGACGCTTGGCAGCTATTCGTTGACTACGAGGAAGAGATGCCTGCGAGGTGGCCGAACGCCAACTTCTCGGATGGCACGGCCCTTAACGACGAGGAATACTGGGCCCATGGTAGCGTGGACTCGAATGACTACGAGACCAACGCATCCAACGACTGCAGCGAAGGGATGGTGAAGTACCAAGACGGGAGCGATTACTACTGCCTGAACTACTTGAACGGGGAGTTGGAGGATAGCAACGGCACCTACCAGGGCCACAGTGGGTTGAATTCAAGCGGCATAAACGCAACTGGGGCCATAGCGGTCCTGAACATAGGGTCATTCAGAACCTGGAGCAGGAACGTTACCTCGCACAACATCAGCAACGGCTCCTTCACCTTCGACCCGGTCCCCAGCGACGAGTGGAAGTACAAGCACCACATGTACTTCCTCACCCAGAAGCTCGATCTCCTGGACACGCCTGGGGAGTGGTTCTTCGACCACAACTCCACCGGAAAGACCGTCTACTACATGCCTAGGGGTGGGGAGGACCCCAACAACCTGAACATCAGGATGAAGACCCAGGCCTACTCAATCCTCTGCGAGGACGACGACAACGTCGTAGTGGATGGCTTCGACTACTTCGCTGCGACATTCAACCTAGACGACTGCGACGGCTCGAAGATCCTCAACTCCACATTCCTCTACCCGAGCACCTCGAAGAGGTCACTGGGGCACGCGGGAGAGGACATGGACAACAGGTACGTGTCTAGGGTGAGTGACTGCATAGGATGCCTGATCGACCGGTGCGAGTTCCTGTACACGGACGGCGCTGCCTTCGAAGCGCACGGCGGGGCCTCCAGCTCGATGAACAACCAAATCAACAACTCATACTTCTACTACATCGACTGGTCGGGTTCTGACCAGAAGAGCCTGATGACTACCATCATGATGGACGGGACATCGAACATGTTCACGAACACCACGATGCACAAGACCGGTACTTCGGCCACCATCAGGATCGGTGAAGCGCCGAAGATCATGTTCAACGAGATATACGACACGGCACACATCCAGTCCGATGGGACTGTTGTCCAGATGATGCAGGCGGAGCAGGAGGGCGCGATAGTGGCTTACAACTGGATCCACGACGTCCCTAAGTACGGAATCAGGATGGATGGGCCCCACGGGGGCGTTAACTCCGGAAGGAACGCAAGCGTCCACCACAACGTCCTGTGGAACGCGAATGGCGCCATTGTTGCGAAGGGCGACTACCACAACGTGAGCAATAACACGGTACTACTGGGCTCGGATGGGGACAGGAACCACATCATCGTGCTCTACGACAGCACCGGTGGCAACGAGAACTCGACAATAATGTCCAACGCGGCGGACTCCATCAGCGGTCATCGGACCAACTCGAACAGCACATCCCCGATACCCGTCAACTCGACGACCATAGGAAACAACTGGAACGGGTACGATAACGAAGATACGAACGTCTCCGAACAGCTCGAATCGACCCACCTAGGCGAGCTCCCCGCCCCTGGTTGGAACGACTTCAGGCCGTTGGCTAGCTCCGATATCGACCTAATGGGTGCGGGAGCCTACTCCTCTACCCAGAACGCCACTGCCCCCTCCAACTTGTCCGACTTCGACCCATCCACCTTCTACTGGGTGCCGGGGATAAAGAGGAATTCTTCGGACCCGTTCAACCAATCGAGCTACGACCTTCCTTGCTTCGGCGGGACATTCAGAGCGATCGAGGGGGGCAACTGCTCCTTGGCCCCTGCCGGTCAGTTCGTGGGAACCTGGGGCGCTACGAACTCCACTATCTGCGCCCCCGGGACCTGGCAGAACCAGACGGGGCAGACCAGTTGCATCGACGCCGATGCAGGGCACTTCGTTTCATCGAGCGGATCCACTGGCCAGTCCCACTGCCATCTGGGGACATGGCAGAACCAGACGGGGCAGGCCAGTTGCATGAACGCGACTGCGGGGCACTACGTTGACACTAACGGCTCGGCCTCTCAGACGCCTTGCGCTGCTGGTACTTACAACCCGAGCAACGGGTCCAACTCATCGGCTGCATGCATGAACGCGACTGCTGGTCACTACGTCGATACGGACGGGTCTACGACGCAGACCGCGTGCCTCGCTGGGACATACAACCCCAACTCGTCCTCCAACTCCTCATCGGACTGCCTGACGGCGCCTGCTGGCAACTACTCCGGATCAGCCGCGGCTGCTCCTATCCAATGCCCAGTTGGCACATGGCAGAGCCAGACGGGGCAGGCCAGCTGCATGAATGCCACTGCTGGGCACTACGTGGGCACGAACGGGTCCGCGTCGCAGACCGCGTGCGCTGCTGGGACGTACAACCCCAACTCGTCCTCCAACTCATCGGCCGCCTGCCTCGTTACACCTGCTGGTAACTACTCACTCGAAGGAGCGGTCTCGCCCACTATGTGCTCACCGGGGACCTGGCAGGACCAGACTGGTCAGGCCAGCTGCATCGATGCTAGTGCTGGGCACTACGCCAGCGGGAGCGGAGCGACATCGGAGACGGCCTGCTCTCCTGGATCATATCAGCCCAACACGGGGCAGTCGACTTGCATTTCAGCCTCGCCCGGACACTACGTGGACATGGTCGGTTCGACTTCCCAGACTCCGTGCAACGCTGGCACCTACAACCCCAACTACTCCTCCAACTCTTCAGTGGACTGTCTAGATGTTCCTGCTGGTAGCTACTCTCTCGACGGTGCCCCATCACCTACTCTCTGCGCTCCTGGGACCTGGCAGAACCAGACGGGTCAGCCGAGCTGCATCGTTGCTGGTGCCGGCCACTACGCTAGTGGGAGCGGTTCTATATCGGAGACACCTTGCTCACCTGGATCTTATCAGCCCAACACCGGGCAGTCCTATTGCATCTCAGCCTCTCCCGGGCACTACGTGGACACGAACGGTTCTGCGGACCAGACGCCATGCTCACCGGGAACATACAACCCGAACACCGGTTCCAGTTCATCGGCTGACTGTATTGACGCAAGCCCTGGCTATTACGTGGACCAATCTGGGCAAGGCGGCCAGACCCCATGCCCCACGGGCACCTACAATCCCAACTCTGGATCCAGCGCATCAACTGACTGCGTATTCGCCAGCCCGGGGCACTACGTGCCTACTCAGGGCTCCAGCGGTCAGACCGAGTGTCCCGAGGGAGAGTACCAACCATCAACCGGCCAATCCGCGTGCATTTGGTCTGATCCGGGACATTACGTGGACACTAAGGCCTCAGCTAGCCAGACCGCTTGCCCGCCGGGACAATACCAGCCTAACTCAAGGCAGAGTGGATGCATTCCCGCGAGCAGAGGATACTTTGTCGAGTCGCCAGCTTCTACTGGGCAGACATCGTGTTCCCCCGGAACTTACAATCCCAACGAAGGGTCGATGGTAGCCACAGACTGCCTAGAAGCGGATCCTGGGTACATGGTTTCGTCTTCTGGAGCTTGGCAGCAGATACAATGCTCTATTGGCACCTATCAGCAGCTTGCAGGTCAGTCATCCTGTGACATTGCAAGTCCCGGTAACTACGTGGACTTGCCTGGAGCGACCAATCAGAAAGCTTGTGACTATGGCGAGTACCAGCCAAGCTCATCTAGCTCAAGTTGCCTGACTGCGGAGATTGGTCACTATGTCGACACAACAGGGTCAAACGGTCAAACCCCATGCACTGCTGGGAAATACAACCCTAACGAGGGTTCCATTTCATCGTCTGAATGCATAGATGCCGAAGCTGGTAATTTCGTTCCCTCGCAGGGACTTGGTAGCCAGACACCTTGCGGGGCTGGTAGTTTCCAGCCGGCAGTGGGAAGGGATGTCTGCATTCCGGCTAGTCCTGGTTACTACGTTGAGAGCACTGGCGCCACAGATCATATCCCCTGTCCTGCTGGAAAATACCAACCGGATGCCGGGAAGATAATCTGCGTGGATGCAGACGATGGGCATTATGTGGGAGGAACTGGGCAGGCGGAACAAACGGCCTGCCCAGAGGGAACCTATACCCCTGATGTGGGGACTATTCAATGCCTGGACACGGAGCCAGGCTACTTCGTGGGTCTTGATGGTTCCACGATACCAAGCCCGTGCCAGGCGGGCACTTACCAACCGGCTGCAGGGCAGTCTGGTTGCGTGGAAGCTGAGGCTGGATTCTACGTCTCAACGACCAAAGCCACCTCACCAGTGCCTTGTGACCCTGGGACTTGGCAGAACCAGACCGGTCAAACATTCTGCATCGATGCTCAGTCTGGTTACTACGCGGCTGGTTCGGGATCGTCCGAGCAGGAGATTTGCGCAGAAGGTCAATACCAGCCAAGCTTCGGACAGGCGGAATGCCTGGAGGCCGATGCAGGTCACTATGTGGACACCGAGGGGGCTACTACACAGGAGTCGTGCGCTGCTGGGACCTACCAACCAGGTTCTGGGAATCGGGATGCATAGTCTCGGATGCTGGCTACTATGTTGCTGGGAGCAAGGCGACTGAACAAACGACTTGTGTCTCTGGAACCTGGCAGGACAAGACAGAGCAGACCAGCTGCAGAGATGCTCAAGCTGGGTACTACGCTAGTGGTTCTGGATCGTCCGGGCAGACTCCTTGTGCCCCTGGCACATGGCAAAGTCAAACTGGTAGCTCGGAATGCTTGAATGCTGAGGAAAATCACTATGTCGATACTACTGGGGCTAATGCCCAGATTTCCTGTGCTGATGGGGACTACCAACCGAAAGAAGGGCAAACTGAGTGTGTGAAGGAGCCAATTGACCCCGTTCTAATTGGAGGAGGAGCCCTTGCAGCTATCCTAATCGCTGCTTTGGCGGTCGTAGGATTCAGGACCTATAAGCGGAAGAGCGAGCAGCGAATGCAGGAAATGCTGGATGGCATGGGTGACGAGGACGAGGATCTAGACGACGAGGACGACGAGGACGAGGATCTAGACGACGAGGACGACGAGGACGACGAGGTCTCAGAGGACGAGGATCTAGACGACGAGGACGACGAGGACGAGGACGAGGTCTCAGAGGACGAGGTCTCAGAGGACGAGGATCTAGACGACGAGGACGACGAGGATCTAGACGACGAGGACGACGAGGACGAGGACGAGGTCTCAGAGG
>PVBE010619305.1_pt1 | contig 24968 bp, 19 predicted proteins | sample 1631181 | NCBI WGS metagenome assembly PVBE01 (sample SAMN08397723, study PRJNA350692) | Marine metagenome, whole genome shotgun sequencing project. | isolation source: water | place: Pacific Ocean | collected 2012-04 | reverse complement strand
AGTGGGAGCCGCCACCGGAAGCGGACGCTGGGCGGGAGAGACGTTCAATTACGCCGGACTGGAGAGCATGGGCAGCGCCGTCATCAACGCCACGCAGCCTTGGTTCGATGTAACCGGCGCCGAAGTCAACCGCGCGGCGTTCGGCCAGCAGGAGCTGGAGGACAAGGCCCTGCAAGCCATGGCCACGGGCACGTATTTCGCCGACGCCTTCCAGTTCAACAGCAACTCGGCAGGCGACGTGATGGCCGGCGGCCTTCTGCTGCCCGTCCCGAACTGGGTGAAGGACAAGATCGAATGGGACGACATTATGCCGTTGTTCCGGGAGAAGATCGTCTCCTGGGAAGGCACCGCCTTCTCACTTCCGTACGACGGTGATAAGCATTACATGGCCTACCGCCGCGATCTGATGCTCGATCAGGCTAACGCTGACAAGTTTCAGGCCGAGAACGGCTACGCCTGGGATCCGGAAACCGGGCCAAGGACCTGGGACGAGCATCGCGATATCGCTAAGTTTTTCACGGGTTGGGACTGGGAGGGTGACGGGAGCGAGTCTCACTCGGGCTTTTCCCACATGATGAAGCGCAAGGACACGTTGTGGTGGGGCGCCAACTCTCGCTTCACGGCCTACAACAAGCATCCGGAGGACAAGGGCTACCTCTTCGACGTCGACACGATGGAGCCCCGCGTCAACAATGAAGGATTCATCAGGGCGCTCGAAGAGTGGAAGGAAGAGTTCGAGCTCTACGGGCCGGAGACATCCCTGAACGACGGCTGGGGTAGCGTCATTGAGAACTACGTCACCGCAAAGTCCTTCATGTGCATCGGCTGGTCCGACCACGGCACCGCCGCGCAGGACACGTCGCGATCCGTTATCAAGGGATTGAGCGGCTACTCGAAGAATCCCGGTTCCAAAGAGGTGTTTAACGCCAGGACCGGAAAATGGGAGAACTTCCCGGAGATCAACTACGCTTCATTCATCGCGTTCGGTGGCTGGATCATCGCCGTCCCGTCGAACACGAAGAACGCGGAGATGGCGTGGGACTGGGGTTCCTTCGCCACCGGCCCGCACGTCGCCAACCAAATGGTCACGGCGCCGACTGGTGTGAACCCGCTCCGGTTCAGCCAGATGGACCCTCAGATCTGGGTCGACAGTGCGTTCGAGTGGGGTGAGGATGAAGCCATCCGCATGCTCAAGGGCGAATCCGACACGATAAACGATCCCAACGCCGTGGCGGACCTGCGTGTGCCGGGCTGGGTGCAATACCGTGACGCGTTCGAGCTGCACGTATCCAGGGCGCTGGCTGGAGAGGCCGATGTGCCCTCGGCGCTCGACGACATGGCCACGGAGTTCGAAGAGATCACAGTTCGGATGGGTGGACCTGACAAGCAGCTACCGTTCTACCGATCGGCCATGGGAGCCTCGTAGGACTACTCGAGGCGGGCATCACTGAGTGATGGCGCAAACGGTGGCGGTCGGGTCTTCCCGGCCGCCACCGGCATCGAGATATTCGAATTGACCAATACATTCCGGGTCCGGTATGACGCAGGCTGCTGACGCGACCGTAGCTACGCCCGAGAGCGGTGGCACCGCCACTGCGGTGCCGACGAGGCGCAAGCGGCGAGACGGTACTTTCCGCTGGAAGTTGATCCTTCTGCTGCCGGCGGTGCTCGTGGTGCTGACGTTCACGATCTTGCCGCTCGTGTGGACCCTCGGAGCGTCGTTTACAGACTTTCACCTGTTCCTTCACGGGTTCCAGAAAGACGTACCGGTAAATTTTGTCGGCCTGAAGAACTGGGTGGATGTGATGTCCGACCAGTTCTTCTGGCACACCGCCAAGAACACGATCGTCTTTTCGGTTTCGACTGTCGCGCTTGAGCTGGCGATCGGCCTGGGCGTTGCCCTGTCTCTCCGAAATGTCACCCTCGGCCAGCGTTTCTTCCGGGTGTGGTTCCTGCTGCCTCTTTTTCTCAGCCCCGTGGCCGTGGGCATGATCGTCGGCCGCATGGTGTTTCACGAAGCCGTGGGGCCGGTCAACGACCTCCTGCGGGATGTGGGCTTCCAGGGCATACCCTGGTTGAGTCAGGCCGAGTGGGCCATGTTCACGCTGATCCTGGTCGACGTCTGGCAGAACACATCGTTTATGGTCCTGCTTCTGTACGCGGGGCTGCTTTCCATCCCGGATGAGATGTACGAGGCGGCAAAGGTTGACGGCGCGTCGGACTTACAGGGGCTGTTCAAGATCACCCTGCCGCTGCTTGCCCCCGTCGCGATGGTCGCCATCCTGATCAAAGGTCTCGACGCCTTCAAGGTGGTCGACATCATCAAGGTCGTCACCGGCGGCGGACCCGGCAATTCCACCGAGAGCTTGACGCTCAACATCTTCGACACCAGCGTTCGTAGCGGCGACATATCGGTGGGGGCCGCCGGGGGCTACATCCTCCTGGCCATAATGACCATTTTCGTGCTGATCGTCCTCGCCGTATCCCGTCGATACGTCTCGACTTTGACGGACTGACAACTCATGCGCGCTTTATTTGCACGAACTATCGGATCCGAGCGAAATAGGCGGAACTTTTTTTCCTGGGCCGTCGTCCTGATATGGACCCTGATACTGGCCTTCCCGGCCTACTGGTTGCTCCTGACGACGTTCAAGACTGGGCTGGCCTTCACCAAGGAAGCCACCTATCTGCCCTGGGTCGATTTTGAACCGACGCTTTCCTCGTGGGAGACGGTATTTGTGGGGCGGTCCGACCGCATGATGCGACCACTGCTCAACAGCACCGTCATCGCCACGGTTTCATCAGCCGCCGCCCTCATCCTGGCTACCACGGCCGGGTATGCCCTGGCGAGGTTCCGGTACAACGCCGGGCCGATCACCGGGAACAACATCTCCTTCTGGTTTCTGCAACAACGAATGATTCCCGCCGCCATTCTCGCCATCCCGCTTCTGGTCGGATTCCGGGAATTACGTCTCCTGGACAACCAGCTGGCCCTGATCATCACTTACACGGTGTTTGGAGTTCCATTCGCGGTGTGGATGCTCCGTGAATTCTTTCGCTCCCTGCCCGTGGAGGTTGAGGAGGCGGCGATGATAGATGGCGCCAGTCGTCTGGGCGTCATCCGCCACATCGTATTTCCCCTCAGCGCGCCCGGCATCGTGGCCGTCTTTCTGCTGCTCTTTATTGGCTCCTGGAACGAATACTATTTCGCCCTTGTGCTCACATTTACCCGGTCCGTTACCGTCCCCCTGTGGTTGCAGGGAGAAATCGCCCAGGTGCTCGGAATTCAATGGGGCAATCTGGCCGTCATTGCCGTGGTGATGACCCTCCCGCCCGTGCTGGCGGGACTGGTGCTGGAGCGATTCATACGCCGGGGCCTGACCTTCGGGGCGATCAAGGGCTAACGACCGGCGCGTCGTCCCAGGCTCCCGTTCACCGCGGTTGCGGGACTGGTGGCGCGCCGCCTGAAGCTGGAGCACATGCTGGATCGATTCGATTCGCGGGACACCTTGAAAAAGAGACCCTGCGTGAGAGACCTCCGGTCTCTCGTTGATTCCGAGGCCGTCCCTGCCATCGCGGCGGGTAGGCCAAGCCCGCTCCGGGTAACCACCGGAGAGGGTTTCGGTCCTGCAGCGGCCGCGCTTGGATAAACGACGCCGGATGGCGCTCTCCTGGGCCGTCATCGCTGTCTGGACACTGGTCGTCTGCTTGCCCCTCTACTGGCTCGGAACGGTCAGCCTCAAAACCGGATTGGCTCTCAACCGGGAAACCACCTACGTGCCATGGGTAGACTTTGAGCCCACGTTCGGGACGTGGAAGATCCTCATCAACCAGCGCGACCGCACAGTTCCCCCGCTGCTGAACAGCGCCCTCATCGCGACTGCTTCGTCCGCCATCGCGCTCCTGTTTTCGACGATGGCTGCGTATAGCCTGAGCAGGTTTCCAGATCGTCGAATCGGGCCGCTTTCCGACGGTACCATTTCCTTTCTCTTCCTTGCGCAAAGAATGTTCCCGACAGCTCTGCTGGCCATCCCATTGCTGGTGACTTTTCGCGAACTGCGTCTCCTCGACACGCACGTCGCGCTTATCATCACCTACACCGCCTTCGGTATCCCATTCGCGGTCTGGTTGCTTCGCGAATTCATCCGCCGGATTCCAATCGAGATCGAGGACGTCGCAATGGTCGATGGCTGCAACCGGCTAGAGGTCATTCGCTTTGTCGCGATCCCGCTGGCGGCGCCCGGACTGGTGGCCGTATTCATACTTCTGTTCATCCTCGCGTGGAACGAATTCTATTTCGCATCAGTTCTCAGCTTTTTCCGAGTTGTGACCGTGCCGCTCTGGATCAGCCACGTTGGCGGCAGGATGTTGGCGGCGGTTGTGATAGTCTCCACCATCCCCCCGGTCATCGCGGGCCTTCTATTGGAGCGTTTACTGCGCCGGGGCCTCCTTGCCGGAGGGGTCAAAGGCTGACTTCCGCCAGACGTGTGCATTCTTCTGGCGCCCGTACTCCGGGTTCACGCCCGTGCGAAACCCCGTGCCCCGCTCCAGGTGCCATAATCCGATGTCGGATCGGAGTCGGATCGCAGGATGGAGGCTGGCCGCTCTTGCCACGTGTGAAGCTTGCCCTCTCCAGCAGCGTGGTTCTTCTTCTCCTATTTCTGCTTGCGGCCTGCGGCGGTGGTGACGATCAATCTTCGTCTGACGCGGAGGTTCCACCGCCGGATGGCGTGAGTTCCGGTTCTTCGGCTGGAACTTTAGTTCGGTCGGAGGGCAAGGACAATCCGTCAGTCATTTTGAACAACGTCCTCGCAGGCTACGTCGAAGGCTTCGACGGTTCCGACGGCGCACGGTTCGATCTGATCTGGGAATCGATATCCAACAGCTTGCGGTCGAAGGCGATAGAGGCCGTCGGCGAGTCAACGAACAAGGGATTGCAGTTGATGATGGACCTTCCCGGGGATGAACCTGAAGGCTATGCAGTCCTTGGAATGACCGAAGACCTGCTCCTGCGTACGGCGTCATTCGATGTAGAGCTTGCGTATGCCGACGGGACGAAGCTGATTCGAGTATTCGAGTTGGAACGGGTCAACTGTACCGCCATGGGAGGCGTCCACGGCAGCGAGGGTAGCGTCGAAGCGTGTGAGGCTGAGAACGTGGTCCTCTGGAAAATCGTTCGTGTGGCCACTCGCTGACGTGCCGCCGCGATTGGTCACACGTCCAACCCTGCTTGTCTGAACAATTCTTGGGGACGCGCCCGCCGGCGGGGACCCGGAACCCGTACGGCGTTTCAAGCATGGCACTGGCAGAGGAGGCGTTTATGCAGGATAATCGCTCCGTATGAACGCATCTTCGCGATTCCGAAGAGTCCAGGTGGCGATCGTTACCGTTGGCATGGCCGTTGTCCTCGCCGCCTGTGGAGACTCCGCGACCACTGAGGCCGGTTCGGCCGCCTCTGAGCCCGCGGCAGGTGAGGCGGCGCCGCCCGTGCAGCCGGCCACCAGTCAACCCGTCGGTTCGAGGGGCGAGGCTCAGGCAGGAGCGGATCACTTCTTCCGGAACCTCATCGCCAGCGCGCCGCCAGCCAATTCCGACGGGCCCGAGGCGCTGGCCGCCTGGGACCACTTGCCCAAGAGCCAGCAGGCGAAACTCAGCGACGACGGTTCGGGCTCCCTGCATGCGGGATTGGCCGGTTTCTTGGAAATTGCATTGGGTCCCGATGACACGTTCACGGCGGAAATGCAAGAATTTGACGAAATGATCCGGCAGGCGGTGTTCTCGGTTTCAATATCCGGTCCCGGCGGGGCTACCGAGCTAAGCGTCACGTTCAAGCGCACCACCTGCGACCTGGCTGCTTCCACAAGCGGTGCAAGCTCCACCAACGTCGCTGGCACAGAAGCATGTCAGAAACAAAACGTTCAGCCGTGGAAGATAGTGAAGTTCGAAAAGCTCGGGTGACCCGGGCGGATGCCTGGTCCTGGTCGAAGGGCCAGGAGTCGCGGGCCCTGCCCCGGGCAGGTGTGGCTGACTGCCCTTGAACTCGCCCTGAAGCGGTTGATATTTTGAAGTTTGGTAGTGGAAGCCCCCGCGGAAGAGTCCGGGCGCCGCGAACGGCCCCTTCGCCGCCGGAGTGCCGGGCCGGGCGATCTATCCGCCCGGCTCCATGAAGGACCGGCCGGCCGGCTGAAACCCTCTCACCGGCAAACCCCCACCCCGGCCGGCGGACACGGGTTGCGTTTTCGGCGCGCTGGTCAGCCGCCATGGCAAGATCCGCTGCCTCACCTTGCGCCTGCCTGGCGGCGCCTTCGCTAATCCGTCAGCCCGGGCGCACTCCTGGCGGCGACTAGCCTTCCACCCACGGCCCGATGCGCCAACCAATGCCGTGCTGGATGTTGGTCGAGACCGTCGCGTCCCGGCCCAGCTCCGAAAACGCCTTCCCGAGCGCGTCCTCGAAGGAACGCGAAGAAAAGGCGAAACCGTAGGCCGCCGCGTCTTGCGCCGAGATTCCTTCTGAAACCAGGAACACCCGGCGGCTGGTGAGCGCCTTCTTGGCCAGATACATGATCGAATTATCGCGAACATCATCGTCCCGCCGGACAAGCATGCGGGCGAGTTCTTCCAGGCTCAGATGCATGCCGTCCGGGGCGCTGGCGTGCTGGCCGTTCGGACCGGCGGCGCTCCAACCATCGATGGCCGAGAGCACCAGGATCACGGTCCCTGATTCCACCGTCGCGTACTGCCCCGCCTCCAACGAACAGAACAGCGACGACCCGAGCGCCCGTTCTCGCCCTTCGCCCGGGTAGACGACGGCGATGTCCGTCGGGTCCATTCTGGTTGTCCAAATCTCGCGCGCTTTCGGCATGGCGGCGCGATGCTCTTGCCTGAAATCGCCGGCATATACATCGACCACTTCCGCCTTACTGTTCACCAGCACGTCCAGCTTCATCTTGAGACCTGCCATCTCGGCGGCGTCATCCATGTCCATGCGCATCTGGTTTCCCTCGAGGAGAAGGAAGCTGCTCCTGGGCCACAGGACCATGGCGTGGTTTTGCTCTATGGACAGTTGCCCGGCTACCCCCGGAAGCATGATCTTGCCGCCGCCGCACCAGCCTCCATGCACCGTCGGGCTGATCTCGCCGATCCCGAGCGAGAAGTCCGCTTCGGCCACTGCCGTGTTAATCCAGAGAGGAGTCCCGCGCGCCGTGACGCCGCAATAAGTCAGGCTGCTTTCGTCGGCCGGGTCGTGGACGATAGTCCTCACCCGGTCCATCAGTTCGTCGCCGAGGTGGTCATTGACGAGGGTATTCCCGTGCATGCCGCCAGCGTAAACCAGGGTTACATCCTCGTCCGAAATGCCGAGACTGTTCAGGTGGTCGAGCAAGACAAAACCCACGCGGTCCTGCACGCCGAGCATCTTGTCGGTGATGCGGTCGCCGGTCATGATGGCGACCTTGTCCCCCGCCTTCACCCGCTCCGAGAGCGGGGCACAACCGATGGGACGCTCCAGCGCGTCGATGATCGCGCCGGGAAGGTCGGTCACGGCTGGAAAATCAGTCATCTGAATTTCGGCGCGGACATTCTTCGCGGGAATCTCCAGCACGCGCTTTCTTTCACCGTATTGGATCCTGTAGGACTTTATCGCCGTCATCGTCGCCATCTGGTGAATTTCCTTGAGATATCCTGGCGCGTCGGTCACGCGGCCCCGGAACGGGTCCGAGCGTCTGTGCACGGGTCGATCCGCCGAGGCCGGAAGTGACGCGAATACGCTTCGATGCCGAAAGTGTACATGCCAACACGCCGGGCCGGGTGGTACGGGCGTCGACGTAGAATCGGGGCCAACTGAGGACCCGCGAACCCTGCACGGTTTTGGCCGCGGGCGGCGGGGTTCGACGTGCCGCCCCGGCGCCTGTAGCATGGGCCCGTTCCACTCGCGTAGCGAGGACCCCAGACGCTCGTGGCGATCCTGAATTACCTCAGAAGAGCGAGATCTCCCCCTGCCGTTTGGTGTCGCGCCGCCGGTGATGAATCCGCGAGCGGCAGCAGGACATTCAGTAAGCGAGAGAAGATCCTCGACTGCGGGGATCGCCCGCGACATCGTGCCCAAATGTCAGCAAAGGAATTGGACATGGGATTTCAAGTCTTCGATTTCCGCAAGGACATCCGCAACGTCATTATCGAGCCGGAGATCCGCGCCAGATTCATGCGACTGGAGCCCGGCCAGGTGGCGCAGGCGCATACCCATGATCTGGGGCAGGAGGTGTTCCTCATCCTGCAGGGACAGGCGGAGTTTGAAATAGAAGGGCAGAAGGAAATCCTGGGGCCCGGGCAGATGTGCTTCGCGGCCGTGGACGAATCGCACATATGTCGTTGTGTGGGCGACGAGCCGATGATCATGTATCTCTCAGTCACGCCGCACCTCGAACCCACGCACACGTTCTGGGACGAGGATGGCAACAAGCTGCCTCCACGCTACGGGCTAACGCTGCGGGATCGCGATCCCTCCCCGGGAACACCCGAGGAAAAGGCCGATGCCACAACGGCCGCCGCCGAAGTCCTTGGCCGTAGCGCCGCTGACAATGCCACCGCCCACGCGAAGGGCGCGACCCTCGTGAAACAGGCGCTGGCCGGCGGTGACCGGAAGGCGGCAAAGGACGCGGTGGACGACATGTGGACCGCCCTGTACGCAACGTTTCGGAGCCTGCGCGAGCTCGAACTGGCCTGGAACGAACTCACCTTCCTCTTCGCGGACGAACAGGAAGCGTAGAGCCGCCCGTTCAGCTCCGTGGAAGCCCGACGCCCGCCATCGACCTTTGCGAACGCCCCCTGACCTCAGATTCGTAAACCCGTCGCGCTGCGTCCAGTCGCGTTTGCATGGCGCGACCAGACGCAGCGGAAAGCCCTCGTGGTCGAGCAGACAACTGATTAGGCGCGAATTGTAATCGCCGTCGACAGATATGACTCTCGCCGATGGCCGGCCGGGCTCTTTGATAAACCTGTCAGACGCCCTTGAGGCGGGACCTCGCTCCCGGCTCTCCATCAGTTCGCGCAAGCCTGGCGAACACATAACAGGAATATCTCAACATGGCACCGATGAATCGGGACCCGCGTCACCCAGCCAGTTTCAGGGAAGGAACTTTATGCAGACCGGCGCCGGTATCTCGATCTGGTTGCCCGTGAACTCAAGTTGACCTGTTCCTGCGTCCACCGCAAACGCCACTATGTTTCCGGAATCCTGGTTCTCCGCGAGCAGGAACTTACCATCCGGAGATATCGCGAAGTTCCTCGGGTTATTCCCTCGCGTCGGCTCGTGACCAATCAGAGTCAATTCACCGGTTCCCGGGTCGATTGCGAACACAGCGATCGAGTCATGCCCGCGGTTAGAGGCGTAGAGGAAGCGTCCATCGGGGGATACATGGATGTCAGCGGTGCTGTTGAATCCCTCCCAGCCGTCGGGAAGCGTGGAGATCAACTGCTTGCCGGACAGTCGCCCGGACCGTCCGTCGCGGTCGTACACCGCCACCGTCGAGCCGATTTCGTTCAGCGCGTAGCAGTACTTCCCGGAGGGATGGAAATCGAAGTGTCTCGGTCCGTGCCCGGGTTCCGCCCGCACCGTGAGAGCCTCGTCCAGCTCTAAACGTCGATCCTCATGATCGATGCCGTACACCACAATCTGGTCCATGCCCAGATCGCATACATAAACCCGTGAATTTGTCGGGTCGATCGTCACCGAATGCGCGTGCGCTTCCCCCTGCCGCTCCACGTTTACCGAGGAGCCCTCGTGCTGGATGAAGTCGCATCGCTCTCCCAGCCAGCCGTCCGGGCCGGCGGGAAGCATGCACACGCTGCCACCGAAGTAGTTCGCCACGATGACGTACGAGTCGGTCGCGTCGACCGCCAGGTGACACGGACCCGCGCCTCCCGTGGATTGTCGATTTAGGAAAGTCAACGACCCATCGCCGTTTATCGCATAGGCGTGGACCGCGCCCTCGCCCTGGTTATCCGCGGTCTCCGCCACCGCGTAGAGGTGATCGCCGCCCGGATCGACCGCGAGAAACGACGGTTCCTCGATGCCGCCGGTTACCGCGACCTGTTCCACCGCTCCCGTCTCCGCGTCCATCCGGCACGTGTATATGCCCAGCGAGCCCTGCCTTGTGTACGTGCCCACAAACAACGTTCGTTTCTCCGCCATCCGTCTGGCTCCTTCCTGGTTGCGCCTATGCGGAGTCTGGCTTCGATCGACCCCCGCGCACATCACCGCCCGGTCCCAGCTCCTCTCGGACGGACAGAATACCCGGCCCTCCGTACGCAGCCTGAATTCGCCGGGGATTGGGATGAGCCCGGCGACCCGGCGAGCGCCGAAACCTCATCCGGCCCAGTCCTCCCGGGGCATCCGAGCTGGCCGCCATCGTTGGCAAATGGCAGTCGCAATCACCCGGTCGGATTCGTGTCAGAAAATCAAAGAGAGCCTGCCAGCGTTTCGAGGTCCATTTCTCCGGCCCGCCCGCTATTCTGGCAATATCTCGGTCAGTCGCTAGCAAATTGCGTCGGGGGATAATCGCGTCCGTGTCATTGATGAAATCCCATCCATCGGTCGGGACTAAGCGCGGGCCCTCGGAGTCCTTGACGGCTCGCCACCTCCTTGCGGGAGTGGCCACCGTTAATCGAGGGGCCCCCCTCCTGCCCGAGAGGTTCCGGACAACCAGGCTCCGACATGCCGGCCTCTACCCCGGCGACACCGCCCGGTGACCACCGCCTCGTGATCTACACCCTCCTGGCCTTTGCCGGCAGGCGCCTTTTAAGCAGCGGCTTGGCCGGCCTGAGCACGGCTCTCGGCCTCCTCATAACCGTCACCCTTATCACCGCCATTCCCCTCTACTCAGAAGGCATCAGCGAATTCCTCCTCAAGATCGACCTCGCCAGGCCCAACGCCAATCACATCCAATCGCGCAGCAGCGTCCTCCTGCAGCACTTCAACCGCCCCGACCCCGGCGCCCCCCCAACCTCGCTTACTCAATACGCGGAAGCCGACCTCTTCTTCTCCCAGTACCTGCCCACCATGATAGAACTGCCCGAGCTTCGCCAGGTCAGCTTCCTCCAGACGGCCGTCATGCCGCTCTTCCCTCTCGGCGAAGACACCACCAGCGGTCTCCGCCGCCGGCTCGGTTACGGCGTCTTCTTCACCTCGCCCGCCATCCAGGACAATGTCGAAATCATTGAAGGCCGGGTGCCGACATCCGAGGTCGTCCAGGTCTCCGACGGCGCCGGCGGGCAGATGTTGACGATCGAAGTCATGATGACCGACGGCGCAATCGACGAACTCGGCCTCGTCGTCGGCGACCGCTTCAAAGTCCTCTACCGGGATCCCGACCCCGACGCCGACCTCGAAACCCCCATCGGCGTTACCGTCACCGGCCGTTTCATCCCCACCGATCCTCGGTCCACCTACTGGATATATAACGCTGACACCGCCTTCAACGACGGCGCCATGTATATAAACCGCGACATCTACCTCGACAAGCTCGTCCGCCGGTTCCCGGGCATCTTCTACGAAGCCTCCTGGTACTCCGACTTCGATGCGGACCTCATCAGGGCCAGTAATTACCGGGACATCATCGCCAATCTCTACAGCCTGCGCGTCAACGCCAGCAACATCCTTCCCGACACCAAACTCGTCGTCTCTCCCGAAGACACCCTCCACCGATTCAGCCAGAAACTTTTCTTCCTCAAGCTCATCCTCTTCATTCTCGGCGCCCCCATCGTCGCCATCAGCCTCTACTACATCAGCCTCTCCTCCGGCATGGCGGTAGACCGTCAGCGCAACGAGGTCGCCGTCCTCAAATCCAGAGGCGTCGGCGCCTCCCAGATCGTCGGCATCTACATCATCGAAGGACTCATGATCGGGGCCGTCGCCATGATCGCCGGCCCCTTCCTGGCCACCCACGTCGCCCAGCTCATCGGCAAGACCTACACCTTCCTCGTCTTCACCAATCGCGAGGACCTGCGGATCACCCTTACCGCCCAGCACTACCTCTTCGCCGCGGTCGCCGTCGCCCTCTCCATTATCGCCACCCTGGGGCCGGCCGTCTCCGCCGCCCGCCAATCCATCGTCGGCTACAAGCAGGACATCTCCCGCGTCACCCGCCGGCCCCTTTATCAGCGCTTCTTCCTCGATTTTCTGCTGCTCGCCATCGCCATCTACGGGTATCTCACCATCCGGGGTCGCGACTCCCTGCTCGCCTTCGGGCCCCAGGGGCAGCTCTTCTCCGATCCCCTCCCCCTCATCGCTCCCGTCATATTCATCTTCGCCGTCGGTCTCGTTTTCCTGCGTTTCTTTCCCCTCGCCGTCTCCCTTATCGCGGCCGCCGGCGCTCCCTTCTACGGCGTCGGCGTCCACCTCGGCCTGCGCCAGATAAGCCGCAGCCCGGGCCAGCTCACCCGACTCGTGTTCCTCCTCATTCTGACCTTCGCCCTCGGCACCCTCAGCGCGTCCATGGCCGCCACCGTCGACCGCAACATCAGCGACCGCATCTTATTCCGGGTCGGCGGCGACGCCTTCTTCGCCGAAACCGGCACATGGCTCGTTGATGGCGAGCACTGGCGAGTCACCCCCGCCGAGCGCCATTACGACCTCCTCGACGAGGCCGGCGAACCCGAATTCCAGCAAATCGCCCGCCTCTGGAACGCTCAGGCCAACTTTCAGCCGCCCGGCCAGGGCGACACGGACAAAATCACCGTCTTCGGCGTCGATCCCATTCCCTTTGCCAGCACCGTCTGGTGGCGGGCGGACTTCGGTCCCACATCCTTAAACGAACTCATGAACTCCCTCGCCCTCGACGAGCGCGCCATCCTCGTCGATCGCGCCTACTTCCGCGATCGGCTCCTCCTCAACATCGGCGATCCCCTGCGCATCAATATCGGCAGACCCTTTTACCTCTCCGACGAGCTCCGGCGCGTCGGGGAGCGTCAGCGCTACAACATCGGCCTGGACGTGCTCGAGTTCACCATCACCGGCTGGATCGACACCTTCCCCACCCACTATCCCGAAGACGGCCCCTTCGTCGTCACCAACGTCGAGTACATTCACCGCAGCTTTGGCGAGAGCCCCTGGGACATCATCGCCACCCTGGGACCGGACGACAGCGCCGGCGAGCTCTCCAACCGCCTCCGCGATCTCGACATCGACGTGATCAGCGCCGTCGACTTCAGCGAAGAGCTTTTCGCGGCCCGCAACGACGCCACCCAGATCGGTACTTTCGGCATCCTAACCGTAGGTTTCCTGATATCCACCGTCCTCACCCTTCTCGGCTTCCTCACATATTCACTTCTCTCTTTTCGCCGCCGCCTCCAGGAATTCGGCATTCTCCGCGCGATGGGCCTCTCCGTCCGCCAGATGAGCGCTCTGTTCTTTTTTGAAAATGGCTTCCTCATCCTTATCGGCGCCGTTCTCGGCGCCGTCCTCGGCGTCCTCACCAGCACCCTGTTCATCCCCTTCCTGCAGCTCAGCGTCGATCAGTTCGCCGGCACGCCTGCCTTCATCGTGGAAATCGCCTGGGGCGATATCGCCCGCGTCTTCGCCATCTTCGGCGCCGCCCTCTTCATCACCCTGCCCGTCTCCGTCTGGATGCTCCGGCGCATTCGCATTCACGCGGCCACGAAGTTCGGAGGCGAAACCGGCTGACTGGATGGCCCCACCGAAACGGGCCTCCAGTCCGCCGGCCGGCCCATCTCCTCGCCGGCCATTCTCCCTTTACCCCATCATTGCCGCCGCCGCCGCTCGCCCTCAATCCTGGTGGAACACGTTCTCCAGATAGACCCGTTCCCCGCCATCGCTCGAGTCGATGATCTCCGCGTGCAATTCTCCCCACCGCCTCACCACATCCGACTTCGCCAGCGTCGCCTGGGTTTGCTCCAGGTCGTCACATTCCAGGTAGCAGATCACCAGATTCTCGTGCAGGAAGCACGTGTGATTGCGTATCCCCGCCTCCCGGTTGGCATCGATCATCTCCTGCCAGACCGCCCGGTGGGTCTCCCGGTAGGCCTCGATCTTGTCCGGATACAGACGCAGCACGAAAGCGGCCCTTTGCATGATCTCCTCCTAAATCGCCACCAGTTCTCAGTTTTGATGGTGTCCGAGAAATACTAGTCGAGACTCGCGCCGCCATCGCGCCTCGCCATCCGTTTACCGCCGCGGCCCCCTCAAACCCGCGGCAGCTGCCACTCCCCAATCAGCGAGCCCGTAGCCTGCGATGCGCCGGCAAGGGCGTTCAGCTCCCCTTCCTCCAGACTCAGCCCCACCGCATTCACGTAGTCATCCAGATGCTCCGGCCTGTCCGGTCCGGCGATGGCCACCGAAACCGCCTCATTGCCAAGCACCCAGGCGATCGCCACCTCCGCCGGCGTCACCTTTCGCTCCTTGCCTATCCGGTCGACCTCCCCCTTCACCCGTCGAACCTCGTCCGTCAACACCTCACCCAGGCGATCGCCCAGCCGGTCCCTCCACAGCGCCCCCGCCTCAGCGCCGCCTTCTTCGGAATAAGTGCCCGCCAGAAGGCCGATGGCCAGCGGGCTATAGGCCATTACCCCCAGACCAAATCTGCGAGCGAACTCAAATAGATCCGATTCCAGCTTCCGGTTCAAAAGGCTGTACGGATTCTGCAGCACCGCGGGCATTTGCCATCCGCCCGCATCGGCGACCCAGAGCGCCTGGCACGCCTCCCAGGCCGAGTAGTTGCTCAGTCCCCAGTAGAGGATCTTCCCCTGCCTTACCAGCAAATCGAGCGTCGCTACCGTCTCCTCCAGCGGCGTCTCCGGGTCCGGGCTGTGCATCAGATATACATCGATCCTGTCCGTACCGAGACGCTTCAACGAGCGCTCAACCTCCCGCACGATGTGATACCGCGAGCCACCCCGGTCATTGACCCCGGCGCCAACCGCTCCAGAGAATTTGCTGGTGATCACCAGATCGTCCCGCCTCCCGCCCAGCGCCTTGCCCAGCAGAACTTCCGAGCGCCCCGCCAGGGCTCGGTCGTCCCCGGGCCCGTAGATGTTGGCGCAGTCGAAAAAAGTCACTCCAGCGTCCAGCGCACGCGCCACCACGTTAAGAATTTCCGCTTCGTCCCGCTGCCCCCGAAATCCCATTCCAAGAGCGATCCGGGACACCTGCACTCCGGAAGATCCAAGTTTTGTGAACTGCAAATGCTTATCTCCTGCTGGCGAACCGGACCGTGATCGACGGGCGAAAGCGCCCGCTCCATTCGATATCGTCGTGCACGTTTTGCCGAGCGCGCCGCCGAAGCCGCCGCTCGTGAATCTCCCCCTTGAGGCGAGTCATCGTGTAGTAAAACACAACCGGCGAAGCGACGGTCCCAGGCCTTCATTCGGCCACCGCGCCGGCCGCAAACTGGCGCCGGCTTGCGGCCCTACCCGGGGGTCTCCACCCGCGTGATCTTCCACGGCTGCACGTTCGCTTCTTCACACTTGCCCAGAGTCTCTTTGTTCACCGACCCCGCCGTCGCAAAGCCCTGATCGCAGACGGTTTTCTTCAGGGTGAGGATACGCGCCACCGGCGGGGCCGACCCCACCACCTGGACTCGGAATACCGCCACCCGGGTAAGTTCGTCGTATTGCTCCAGTTCCGCCGCCAGGGTCTCGCCGGCTTGCAGCTCGAGATTCAGAAATCCGGCCATACCCGCGTGCAGGGACGCTGCTTCACCCTCGCTCAGCTTTGCCTGGCGACTTTTTGGCAAGTGGTCCCATGCTGCCTGCGCCTCCGGTCCGTCCGGATCGGCCGGCGACACGCTGGCGACGAAGTTACGAAGGAAGTGTTCCACTCCCGCCTGCGCATCGCCCCTCGGCCCCGCGGCCGGCGACGCGCCGTCCGTACCTTGCGCAACGCTGGCCACGGCCGGCGCTTCCCCGTCAGCCGCCCCCGGTTCGCCGCCAACACAGGCGGCCACCACGAAAACAAGAGCCACCGTCAGGAGCGCCGACAGGAACTTACGAAGATACATTCGCACTCTCAATCGCCCGTACCGTGCGCACAGGCTGATCCTCTGAATTTCGACCCGGAAAATCCGCGTTCTCGTGAACCGATCGCCGCCCTGGCCAGGGTGACTGGTTGCGTCCACCGTCAATGAAACCCACAGAGATCGCGACGTCGAACATAGCACAGCCCATCCCCGTTTCGATGGTGGCGCGAACACCCCTCAGCCTCAGTTTGACTCCCCGGTACCGAAAGCCGCTCGCAAAGGTGGACAGCCAGACCCGGCCAATCGTGACGGCGCCCCGCCCAGCGTAATAACATCACCCAAACTTGAGACTCCGTGCGAGGCGTTACGAACATGAACATGCGCAGGTTGATCCCCGCCGGATACTTTCTGGCCGTCCTCCTCGCCGCGCCGGCGGTCCTCGTTGCCTGTCAGGCCGGAGGCGAGCCAGCCGGTTCCAGCGCGCCCGCCGCCGAAGCCCCGGCGTCAGCTCCCGGCGCGACCGACCTCGAAGGAGTCATCACTACCTTCATCCACGACGTAATCGCCAGCGCCCTGGACGCGGACGCCACCGGCCCGGCCGCCGAAAGCGCCCTGAGCCGGCTTCCGCACAGCCTGCAGAGCCGCCTCCGGGACAGCGAAACCTCCTCCGTCCACGAGGGCTTGCTGGAATTTCTCCAGCTTGACGCCGTTCCCGACGCCCTCCTCCTCGTCCAGATACTTGAAGACGACCCCCTCACCAAACAGGCCAGGGCTCAAATAACACTAGCGTTCGACGACCGCGAAGAGCTTCGGATCGTGGAACTCGAACGCACCGTCTGCATCGCCAGGTCACGAAACCAGGGCGGGTCGGACGAATGCAAAGCGGGCAATCTCGCCATCTATGGCGACGAAGAACCCTGGAAAATAACGAACCTGAAACTGCCTTAACCGGACCGTCCAGCTCCAATAGTGAGGGGCTGAAGTTCAGGAGCAATCGCGAGGATACGGACTTTGACTCACGGCTATCACCGTCGCGTTCTGCACGTCGATCTGGGTGAGCGGCGCAGCTGGACCGAAGAGCCCGAGATGACCTGGTACCGGCGCTACGGCGGCGGCGGCGCCTGGGGGGCCTACTTCCTCCTCCGGGACATGGACCCGACGGTGGACGCGTTCGATCCCGGCAACGTGCTGGTGTTCGCGTCCAGCGTCGTGGCCGGAGCGCCAGTTCCGGGGGTCTCCAGGCACTCCGTCATCGCCAGGTCTCCGTTGACCGGCGGCATCGGGGAATCCCAGTCCAGCGGGCCGTTTGGCGCGGCGCTGAAGGGTTCGGGGGTGGACGCGCTAGTGGTGCGCCGCGCGGCCACCGAGCCGGTGTATCTCCTCGTCTCCGACGGAGCGGTTGAAATTCGCGACGCAAGCGGCCTGTGGGGGATGGAAACCGGACCGGCAAGCGACCGCATCGAAAGCGAAGTCGGCCGTTTGGTGAACGTGGCGGCCATCGGTCCGGCCGGTGAGTTGCGGGTGCGATTCGCCAGCATCGTGAATGACTCGCGCTTTGTGAATCAACGCTGCGGGCTCGGCGCCGTCATGGGCAGCAAGAACCTCAAAGCCGTGGCCGGTGACGCGCCGCCCACCGTAGCCGCACCCGATCTTATGCGGGAGGTGATCCAGGACTACGAGGCCCACCAGTTCGATATCCCGATCATGGAGCTGCAAAACCGCCTGGGGCTCGGCATCTGGCAGGACCCGGACTTCCCGATCCCGTTCTCGACCCGGAACTTCCAGCAGGGGGTCTTCGACGGGCTGGCCGGCATCGCCGTTCAGAAAATTTCAGACGAATATCTGGTGGACGCCGGCGGCTGCCACGCCTGCCCCACCGATTGCATGCGGCGACTCGCCGTGCCGGACGGCGCCAACGCCACCGAAGCCCGCTACGGCAATCTGGACCACAACTCGTGCTCCTCATTCGGCCAGATGGTGGGCTGCGGCGATCCCGAGGCGCTGCTGAAGGCGAACGAATTGGTCAATCGCTACGGAATGGACCCGGAGTCCTGCGGGCACACCATCGCTTGGGCGATGGAATGCTACGAACGCGGGCTGATCGACGAGGTGGTGACCGGCGGCGTGGAGCTGCGATTCGGCGACGCGGCGGCGATGGTGCGGATGGTGGAACAAATCGGGCGACGCGAAGGTTTCGGGGATGTGCTGGCCGAGGGCAGCGAACGGGCCGCGGCGCGGATCGGTCGGGGAACGTCGGAGTTTGTGATGTGCGTCAAGGGCAAGGAAATCCCCGCCCACGAGCCGCGCAACAAGCCGGGGCTCGCGTTGATCTACGCCACCGGCCCCATCGGACCGGATTTCGGCGGGGTGGAACACGATCCTGATTTCGACCCCGAGGTCGGCGTTCCCTACGCCCTGGACAAGGGCGGAGCGTTTGGCCTGCTGGAGTGGTTGCCGGAAACGGAGATGAGCGCACGCAAGGTCCGCCAGACCGTGGTGCTGAAGCGCTGGTGGTCGGGGGGACTGGAATCGCTCCTCTTCTGCCTGTACGCCACCGCCCCAGTACGGTACATGCCGCCGGCCATGATGGCCCAGGCGGTTGGGGCGGCGACCGGCTGGGACTTCAGCCTGTGGGAGTTCATGCAGATCGGCGAGCGGCGTCTCAACATGTTCCGGGTGCTCAACCACCGGGCCGGGCTGACGGCCGCCGACGATGTACTGCCGGATCGGTTTTTCGACGAGCCGATAGCCGGCGGCCCCTACGGCGGAGTCAGGCTCGACCGGGGCGAGTTCGCCGAGGCCCGCCGGCTCTATTACGAAATGGTCGGTTGGGACGCGGAAGGCCGGCCAACCGCGGCGAAGCTGCACGAACTGGAGCTGGGCTGGCTGATCGAGGAGTGATCTCCACCGCCGGGCGAACTGGTTGACCGGGGCAGTACCGCCGTCTTACAACCGGTAGAACCTCGCCGCGTTCTCGCCAAACAGCTTCTCCTCCTCCGCAACCGAAAGCTCACCCATGCCCTCGAGGGCGGAGCTGACCGCATCGTCGTAGTCCCCCGCCATCAAAACAACCGGCCAGTCGCTGGCCCAAATCAGGCGATCGATACCGGCCTCGGCGCGGATGAATTGCGCGAACGGCGCCACCGCATCCTCGGCGGTCCAGCCGTCGTGGAAGGCGCCCCACATCTCGATCAGCGCGGAGACCTTGAACACCACGTTCGGGCACTCGGCGATCGCCGCCATGCCCCGTTTCCACTCGTCCAGCGTGCCGTCGGGAACCGCCGGCTTCGCCAGGTGATTGATGTTGATCCTCATCTCGGGATGGCGTCGCGCTATCGCTGGGATGTGCGGCAAATGGCGGGGGCCGACCAGCAGCTCCAGGATCAGGTCTCGCTCCGCGAGCATGGCGATCGTCTGCCTCACCGAGTCCCGCAACACCCAGTCAACGTCGGGTTCCTCCTCCAGCATCGGCCTCACCCCTAAGAACTTTGAGCTCTCCGAAAACTCGTCCAGCCACTCCACGGCCTGCGCAGGATTCGTGAAATCGACCCATCCAATAACCCCGAGCACATACGGATACTCATCTGCCAGTTCCAGCCACCAGGCGTTGTCGGCATGAGTCCGTCCCGCCTGCACCTTGACCACGCCCTCGATGTTGTGGCGGTCGATGTGTCTTTTGGCGTCCGGCGGGAGGAACGTGTGATAAAGGGCCGGTTTGATCTCGTCCGTCATCCAGAACAGATCGTTCTGCCCCGGAACCCAGAAATGCACGTGCGGGTCTATGCGCCTGGCCATCTTCGCCCTCCTCTATCCCAGTACGCGATTGTCGCAACGAAGATTCTGACCATCAGCGCCGGGCAGCGTCAAACCCCGAACCACGTTTGCCACGGTATGACCGCTGTGGTAAACCCGATCTCTGACTCCAGCCCCGGGACACCGAAACAGATCTCATGATCTGGCTGTTTGGAGCTTTCGGCAGTCATAACGTCAGCCCCGGCCTTGCGGCCGGACAATCCGTCGCCGGAACGCCACCTTCCATGATTCCGGCATCGCCGAAGGAGCGGTTGAACATCCTCAACTTGCGACCGAACGGAGTTGACCCGTGCCCCTGGACGAGCTGAACCTTTACCAATCGCCCGCCATTCCGCCAAAACACGACTACGGAATCGGCATCGTCGGCGCCGGCGCCATCGTGCGGTTCGCGCACCTGCCGGCTTACCGCAAGGCGGGTTTCAATGTGGTGGGCATTTACGACCGTTCCGCGGACGCCGCGGAAACCACCGCCGCCGAATTCGACGTTCCGACCGTCTACCCGAGCATGGATGCGCTGCTTGAAGATCCGCGGGTGGAAATCGTCGATATCGCAGTGCCCGCGCCGTTTCAGCCGGAGATTGCCCACCGGGTCATCGCGAGCGGAAGCCCGCTGTTGTGCCAGAAGCCGCTGGCGGAAACGTACGCGCTTGCCGAGGAGATAGTGGTGGCGGCGGACGCGGCGGGGGTCAAGATCGCGGTGAACCAACAGATGCGCTGGGCGCCCTCCATCGCTACATCTCGCGCCTTCATCGAACGGGGGTTCCTAGGAGAGCCGCTGGTCTCCACCATCGACGTCAGTATCCTGCTCGGCTGGGACGCCTGGCCCTGGCTGGTGGTGAACGACCACCTGGACCTCATGTATCACTCGATCCATTACCAGGACGCCACCCGCTTCCTCTTCGGCATGCCGGATCGGGTGTTCACCAGTGGCGGCAAGTTTCCCGGTCAGCCCGAGAAGGCGGAAACGCGCACGCACACCGTCTTTGAATATGATTCCGGCCTCACGGCGATCGTGCGTTCCAACAACTGGAACTGGACCGGAGAACAGCATGCGATCTTTCGATTTGAGGGGTCCGAAGGACGGATCGAGGGCACCATCGGGCTTCTTTACGACTATCCCCACGGGCGTCCGGACACAATCCGCTACATGTCGAAGCGACTGCGACCCGACCACTGGATTGACGTCGTGGTGGACGATCTCTGGATACCGGACGCCTTCGTGGGTCCGATGGCGTCATTGATGGAGGCCGTACAGACTGACGGCATCCCGGCCACGGCGGCGCGTGACAACCTGGACACCCTGCGGACGCTGTTCGCCGCGTACCGATCGATGGAAACTCACCGGGTAGTGCCACTCGACGATATCGGCTAGTTCCGGCGCCCCAAGTCGCGGCAACCGATCCCGCAGCGCAGCCTGCACTTTCCGTCTGCCCCGGTCCCAGTACGTTCGCGGCAACCCAAGCGCAAAGGCCCCCTTCTCCCAGTTCAATTCAGGGTGAGCCAGGTGGGATTCGAACCCAGGACCCACGGATCAACAGTTCGAGCCAACTAGTCCGCCGTTCTTCGTGGAGGTTCGTCCACAGATAACCAGGGCTTGGTCGAGCTGCTGGTGGTCGACGACGTCAGCCATGTCATACTGGGCTGTATCAGCGCGTCGGCGCCCCATGCTGGAGCTTGCTACGAGCGACGGTCGTCGAAGCCATACGCTTACGCAAAGGAGCGATGGGTGAGAACGGACGCGGACTCCATATCAGGTGTCGTCCCGGTCATGCCGACACCGTTCGTTCCTTGCACCGAAGATGTCGACCCCGCGGCGCTGCGCAAGCTCGTCGACTTCGCCGCCTCCGTGGGCTTGGGAGCCGTGTGTCTCCCGGCCTATGGGAGCGAGTACTACAAGCTGACCGACGAAGAACGGCTACAAGTTGTGGAGGTGGTGGTTGCTCATGCTGCAGGTCGCTTTTCGGTTGTAGCGCAATGTAATCACGGCGCGGCACGGGTGGCAGCGGCCTTGGCACGCCAGAACGTGGCGAGCGGCGCGGACGTTGTGTCATTCGCGCTGCCTCGGCAGATGCCTCTGGGGGAAACCGACCTTCTGGAGTACGCAGCTCGCATCTGCGATGCCGTGGACACCCCGGTTCTAATTCAGGACTGGAACCCGGCGGGTCCGACGGTCGGCGCCAGTTTCTGCGCAGAGCTTCAGCGTCGCTGTCCCAACTTCCGCTACGTGAAACTGGAGGAGCCTCGCATGGCGCTGAAAGTGCGAGCCATCCGCGAGGCGACCGGCGACCGCATCGGGGTGTTTGAAGGGTGGGGAGGACTCTACACGCTGGAGCTCTTGCCGGCCGGAATTTGCGGAATCATGCCCGGACTCGCGGTGTCAGACTTCCTGGCTGAAGTGTGGCGGCTGGGAGGCAGTGGCGATCGTGCCGGAGCCCTTGCAGTCTTCCAGCAGATCCTGCCCTGGCTGACTTTCGGCCTCAGCGACATGGAGTTCTTCAATCTCTTGGAGAAACGACTGCTCGTAAGGCGGGGCGTTCTTGAGCACGACACCCTGCGTAAGGCCACGCTTACGCCCGATGCCGATACGTTGGCCTATGCTGATTTGCTCAGTGAGGCGCTGGTCGAGGCGGCGGAGACGCTGAACGCCACGCGCGCGCAGGCATCGGATTCGGTAGGCAACGCGAACAAGGCCGTCCGGCGGGTCTAGCCGTGTCCAAACGCGACCTCTAGGCGCTGGCAGGCTTCGCACCGTGATGGCTCGACTCAAGAACGAGCTTGCGGGTATCGCCGGCGCATCACTCGAGTCCCAGGATGGCCAGTGAATCGCGATTAATAATGCTGTCGATAACATCCTCCGGGATTCGCGGGAGGTTGGTGCCTTCGACCTGATCGTTCAGACGCCGCATCTTGGCTATGCCTTCTCTCGGTGTCCAAAAGGGGAAATCCGAGCCGAATAGGAGTTTGTCGGTCACGCCCCACTCCATCATCAAGATGAAGGCTTCCCACGCTTGCCACGGCCGTACCCAGCCGGAACCCGACACGTCGGCATAGACATTCGGGTGCTTGCGCAGCACCACGGCGCAGTCGCGCTGCCAAGGATGCGCCATGTGGGCTATCACGATCTTGAGCTCCGGGAACGCTTGGGCGATCCCGTCGAAAAGCAGCGGCAGACTGTTCTTCAGGGTGGCTCGTGAATCCGGATGAGTCCCTGCGTGGGCGATGATGGGCAGTCCCAGTCGCTGGGCTTTGTCGTAGAGCGGAAACAGCGTTGGGTCGCTCGGATCGTATCGACCGAGGATCGGATGCAGCTTGATGCCGCGAAGCCCAAGCTCAGATACGCCGTGATCGACTTGATCCAAGTGATCATCCTCGGTAGGGTCGATCGCCATGAATCCGATGAGTTTTTCAGGCGCTCTCGCAACCCATTCTGCGGTGTATTCGTGCGGAGTCAACGTGCCAGTGGAACGCGCTCTTACACCAAAGACGATGGCCCTGTCCACAGGCTCCATCTCTGCCATGAGGTGGTCGAAATGAAGTGGCTCCATCGGTGGGTAGCCGCCGCGTTCCATTGCGCGGTGACCTGCCGCGGTCACATGCTCCGGTTGAATGCAGTGTACGTGTATGTCGACGATCATCGCGCAACCCCTTAATTCACTAGTGTCTTTGCCAGCTTTCCAACCATGATCTAATTCTCTTTCCGGCGGTGACGGCAGCTACCGATGTTGCAGCCCCGTCATTTCGTCGAACTTGGTGACTGCACCGGAGAACTCCGGACGATGCAGGTCATAGAGGTCGACGGGCTCGTACGGATGTTCCAATGCAGCCTCTTCGTTGAACTCCACCCCAAGTCCCGGCCGATCAGGCACCGTCAGCCAGCCGTCTTCTACCTGCATGGGGTTCGAGCAAACGTCGAAGCGCCACGGTTCCGGCGCGAAGCTCTCCAAGGCCAGGAAGTTGGGCACGCACGCCGCCATCTGCACGGCGGAGGCGTAGGAGACCTCGCCGTTGGGGTTGTGCGGCGCGAACACCGCGTAGTGCGTATCGGCAATGGCGGCGATCTTGCGCGCCTCCAGCATCCCACCACAGTGCGCCATGTCCGGCTGTACGATGTCCGCCCCGCCACGCGCCAAGAGCTGCTGGAACTTGAAACTGGTGAAAATCCGTTCACCAGTAGCGATGGGGATGTCGACCTTACTGCGAACATACGCCATCGCATCAAAGTTCTCGTGCGGGACCGGCTCCTCGAAAAAGCCGATGTTGTACTCCTCCACCGCTTTGCCGGCCCGAACAGCATTGCCCACGTTGTTGAAGATTCCGTTGCAGTCGATAAATAGGTCGATGTCCGGGCCGACCGCTTCCCGAATCGCCGCCACCGCATCAACACCGACGTTCAAGATCTTGTTTTCGAGTCGATGAAAATCGATCCCCTGACGGCCGCCCCAGGGATTGAATTTCAGGCCGGTGGCGCCCAGCTTCATCATCGCTTTGGCCGCTGCCGCGAACTCGTCCGGACTCATTCCCTGCCGGTACCAACCGTTGGCGTACAACTTGATGCGATCGCGGGTGCGTCCTCCCAGGAGCTCATACACAGGCACTCCAAGCGCCTTGCCCTTGATATCCCAGAGGGCAGTTTCAACGCCGCTGATAGCACTCGTCAGAACCTCCCCACCAGCGTAGAACGCACGTCGATACATTTCCTGGAAGTGCTTCTCGATCGCGTACGGGTCCTTCCCGACCAGGTAGCGTTTCAACTCGTGCACGGCCGTTTCGACCGTCTTCGATCTGCCTTCAAGGGTTGCCTCCCCGACTCCATGAAGACCCTGGTCGGTTTCGACCTTAACGATCAACCAGTTGCGCCAGGATCCACCTACAAGGAAGGTCCTGACATCGGTAATCTTCATTCGTTCCATCGACCATCAACCTCCTTGAAGAGGGCTCCATATCTACGAAAACCGTCAGCGTCGTTCAATAGAGGCTATTGATCATTCAAGCCCCAGGATCTCAAGCGAGTCGCGGTGGATGATCGCGTCGATTACTTCATCAGGAATCTGCGGAAGATTCGTCCCCTCGACTTGCTCATTGATTCGGCGCATCTCTTCCATGCCCTCTCGAGGCGTCCAGATCGGAAAATCCGAGCCGAATAGGAGTTTGTCGGTCACGCCCCACTCCATCATCAAGATGAAGGCT
>PVBE011184431.1_pt1 | contig 24970 bp, 23 predicted proteins | sample 1631181 | NCBI WGS metagenome assembly PVBE01 (sample SAMN08397723, study PRJNA350692) | Marine metagenome, whole genome shotgun sequencing project. | isolation source: water | place: Pacific Ocean | collected 2012-04 | reverse complement strand
GTGCCGTTTTTTGTCGACAAAGTATATACTGGCGGATGTGGCACCGGGGCCCCTGTCGACCACATAGGTTTTCGCGTTGTAAGAGACACCCATGCCCTCCAAAGTCGCTCGTAATTTGCTAATTGCCCTGTTAAGTTTCGCACCCCTAGTCTTGTATGTTTGGGGATAGAAGGCTTTACGGTAGCCTAATTGTTTCAGATCGTGGCGACCGTCGAGTCTTACCCAAAGTTTCTTCCGTTTTGTATCGTCGCGCGTGTACTGGAAAAAAATAAGCCCGATCAGCATCGGATTTGGAACAGCACTTCCTTATATGGCCTGTTAGATGATGGCTGTAGCGGATCAGGTGCGGCCTAAATATATCTGGCGCTTTTAGATGGGCACCTTGGTCGTTCCGTCAACCTCTGGCTCATCGATGATCGCTCCGCCGATTTCTATTTCTTCCTCGGTGGCGTCGCGAACATTCAGAACTTCCAGTTTAAAAATCACAAAACGGCCGCAAAGCGGGTTATTGCCATCGACCGTGAGGGTCTCGTTGTCTATACGGGTCACGATGAAGTTGCGGGGTTCGCCCTTTTCATTTTCCATCGTGATGGTGGTGCCGATTTCCCGGTACTCTTCAGGAACATTTTCGAGGCGATCTGTAAAGACCAGACCTTCATCCCTTGGTCCGTAGAGCGTATTGCAATCGATGGGTATCTCGATGAGGTCGCCCGCTTTTTTGCCTTCCAATTCCGTCGTGACGCTTTCGTCCAGGACGCTATCCATGCCGTGCACGTAGCCGATGGGATACTCGACGGCAACCAAGGAGTCACCGGTTTTTTGGTCGATCACCTTGTAGCTTAGTTCGACGAACTTGTTGTCTTGAATGGTTCCGCTCATATCACGTTACAGCCCGGATGTCAGAAGACTGAGGCGCCATAAATTTTGATCTCATCTTCGTCATTGGAACCGAGGACCAGACGGCCGAGCCATTCACCTTCTTTTTTTGTGCTGCGAACACGATAAAGAACCGTCACATGCTCGCCACGACGAATGATGCCGAGATAATCGTAGACTTCGGAAAGGCTCCGGGTCAGCTCGCTCTTGGCGAATTGCTTTCCAACTTCGACTTCATTCAAGCCTTGAATCAGACTGTAGTCAAAATTTCGGATGAATTTACCGTATTCGCCTTCATTGGAAGCCCTGACGAGTTCTATCCACATCGGTTCGGCAACGGTCAGAATTTCATCATCCGTGAGTTCGATAATATTCATAAATGCGATTCCGGTTTTATGCCGTTTGATCCAGAAATGCTGATCCTTTTTCAAACCCCCGGCAGAAGTTCGAAGTGAACTCCTGCCGGATGTCTTGAAGATTACTCGGCCGTAGCAGCCTCTTTTTCGTCGACCAAGTGATACAACGGCGCTTTTTCCATGGTGTAGTCGCCGGTTTCCGGATCGCGACGGGACACCGTAAGAACGTGCCAGCTGTCGTCGTCCACCTTCATGGCGTCACCACGGTAGTAGTAACCCGGCCAGCGGGTTTCCTTGCGGAACAGAGTATGCTGCATAACGCTTTCGGACGCACGATGACGGTGCTTGACTTCCCAGGCACGCAACAGTTCGTGGAGATCCTGGGCCGCAATCTTTTCAAGATCTTCTTCCATGATCTTGAGTTTCTTGAGACCGATGCTAAGCAGCTTGTCATTGGTCATGTAGCTGACCGTCACACCAGCGCAGTATTCGTCCATCAGCTTTTGCAGGCGGTCGAGAGACTGGCGCGGGTTATGGTAGTTGGGGTTGACCGTACCGGCAACGATTTCGTTGTGGTGGACCTTGTAGTGTTCCATCGGCCTGAAGACTTCTTCTTTCAGCTTTTCGATGGTCGCGTTGGAAACACTGATACCGTCAGCCTTACCATCGTCGATGTACTTACAAGCGGCCTTCGCAGCGATGCGGCCTTCAGTGAAGGAACCGGAAGAGAACGCGTGCGGTGTGCCACCGACCGCGTCACCGGCGCCGAACAGGCCTTCGACCGTCGTCATGCGGTTGTAGCCCCACTGGTATTCGGGCGGGGACAGATCTTCCGGACCGGAGCACCAGGCGCCACAGCCCGTGGCGTGAGAGCCCATTACGTATGGTTCGGACGTGGTCAGTTCCGGGTTTTCGTACTTCGGATCAACGTCCGTAGCCGCCCACAGAACGGCCTGACCAACGGTCATGCCCAGGAAGTTGTGCCAGCCAATTTCTTCCAGGTGCGGGTCCTGGAACGAGTGCATGGTAACCATGTGGATCGGCCCGCGGCCCGCGTTCACTTCGTTGATTATAGCGTGGTTACGCAGGCAGGTCGGAATCGGACGGTGAGTGGCGTGCGAAAGTTCCGGATCCAGATATTCCTTGCCGACCATTTTCTGCAGTTCAGGGAACCACTTGGATTCGTATTCTTCCCCGTAAGCGTTCTGGGTGTAGGTCTTCAAGTGCAGGAAGTACGCGCCCACCGGGCCGTAACCATCCTTGAAGCGAGCCAGAACGATACGGTTTTCCATCTGGGTCATCTTCGCGCCAGCGTTGATCATCAACGCATAAGCGGAACCGGACGACCAGGGAGCATACCAGACACGACCGGCGCCTTCACCAACGGAACGTGGCTTGAAGATGTTGGACGCACCACCCGCACCACAAACAACGGTTTTGGATTTGAAGACGTGGTAGTTGCCCGTGCGAACGTTGAAGCCAACGGCGCCCGCGACGCGGTTTTCCTTGGCATCGTCCATCAGCAGGTGGGTGATGCAGATACGGTTGTAAACCTTGTCCGCCGATTTTTTCGCGGCATCGGCGACAAGCGGCTTGTAGGATTCACCGTGAATCATGATCTGCCACCGGCCTTCACGCAGGTAAGCCCCCTTTTCGTTGTCGCGCATGATCGGCATGCCCCACTCTTCGAACTGGTGGACTGCGGAATCGACGTGGCGGGCCATGTCGAATAGCAGATCTTCACGGACCATGCCCATCAAGTCGATGCGCGCATAACGCACATGGTCTTCCGGGTTGTTTTCATTGAAGCGGGTGCCCATGTAGCAGTTAATGGCATACAGGCCCTGAGCCACAGCACCGGAACGATCAATGTTGGCCTTTTCGGCGATCACGATCTTCTTGTCCTGCCCCCAGTAACGGGCTTCGAAAGCCGCGCCGGTACCGCCAAGGCCTGCCCCAGCGACGAGGATGTCGATATTGTCTTCGACGATAGTTTTGTAGGCCATTAGTACTGGACCCCTTTTTGCATCTTGAGTCCGTTGGACTTCAAGGTATGGATGTCGCCGTCATCCATGCGGATGTACTTCGGCTCGTTATACAACAACTGGCTGTCGCGCTGTTCCTGAGTCGGCGCCGGAGCATCCTTCAGTTGCGGGGTGTGTTTGCCCCAGGGCTTCGTCGTGATCGGAGCCAGCAGGCTCAGATCCTTTTTGCCGTTGCGAAATTTGATGCGCCAGGCAATGACCCCCTTTTCTTCGTCACGGTCAACGCGCACACTGTGTCCAAGCGGTGCGAAGTCCGCGTAGCCACGCACATCAATTGCGTTTTGCGGGCAGGCCTTTACGCAGGAATAGCATTCCCAGCACATGCTCGGTTCGATGTTGTAGGCACGACGATAGGTCGTATCGATGTGCATGATGTCGGACGGGCAGATATCAACGCAGTGTCCGCAACCGTCGCATCGTGTCATATAGACAAAAGTAGGCATATTTAGTTCCTTTCCCCGTTAGAAAGAATTTATCAAATTTGATTTAATAGTGCTTAGGCTGCTCACGCTTTATGCCGAGCCCCATATAGCTGGGGTTAGCGCCCATGTATTCCGGAATATCCGGGAATTTTTTCTGCAATTCGGAATCTGTCAAGTCAACCGGTTCAGGCAGGTTTTCACGAGAACCATCAGCCTTAATGACCCGCTTGTTGAACGCGGCCGCTGGCTTGAAGAACATGTGTGCGAATTTCGACCACATCACACCAGCAAACAGGACCGTAGCGGAGACGATGAACAAGGCCAGGAACACGGTGGTCCACGGGGCAACGCCACCGGACTGCATGATCGACCAGAGCAGCCCAAAGGTCGTCGTGCCCAACAATGACAGGATAAACAGGTCCGCTCTCACGATGCGATACCAGGGAACAGCTTCGGCCGCGACGTCGACGCGGATGAAGAACCAGAACCAGTACCCGCCGAACATAACCATCGCGGCGCCCAGGTGCCACAACTGAGAGACAATGCCCGGGGCTTCGTTAGGCTGATAGGCGAATAGCAGGGCGATAGTGCTCACGAGGAACAGGATAAACCCATACATAGTGAACAGGTGCGAAACCCGGCGCTTTGGATTGCAAAATTCACCAGATGTCATCACATCAACGACAACCGTGTTGACGGCAATGCCGATTTTTTCGCCCCCACCCAGCTTACGTGTGCGCGAGGCTTCAGCAGCTTTGGCTTTGGCGAAAAAGTACTTGGCGCTTTTCTTGTGGATCATATCGATAACTGTGCCGCCAACAACCAGGATGGCCATCAAAATGACATAACCCTGGATAACGTTGAGCGGAATGATCGTCGCAAGATCAGCAAATGGATTACTGGCGAACATTAAATCCTCCCTGTCGCAATCGGTGATAGTTGAATAGTCTATCGCAAGTTTCTTATATTAGCGAGAAATTATATTAGGGGAATTTATTTTTACAAGTAAGTTATTGCCCACCTGTTGACTTAATGATTTTTGAGATTTTATTTTTGTTTTTCAATAACTTATTAGCTTGTTTTTAATTTCTGTAGTCTGAAATGTGCATTTTCTTACACATCGAATGCCATACTGGGCTCATTTGAGTCGGTTGCTATTCTTCGAATCTTGAGTCCTTCTGGGCATAGTTTCCAATCCATTTCCATCGCCCTACCCCGCAGTTTTCGCGATTAAGCAACCTGGCATTCCCATTTAATATATGCCTTTTCGGCGCTGGCCCATTTGTCGTTGATTTAGACGATAAAGTCGCTTCCCTCTAGCAACATCTTCGTGTATATTCCATTTTCCGAATATGAGGAGGCATTAATCCAGGGTGAGGTTTTTTGTGGATTTGCAAGGGACTATCCCGGTTTGTAACTTAAGCAATGGGTGAGTTGAATAATGGGTAACGTTAACGCTAAAGATCCGGTTCCTGACGGAAAAACTGAGTACTACACAACGAAACAGCAACCGCAGAACGAAAAAGGTTTCGTTGGTTACCACACCGAATGGGTTGAGTGGCAAAAAGAAATTCCTTACGAGACCCCGAAAAAGCCATAAGTTTTTTTGGCTGGTCTTTGAGACCTGAGAAAGAAGCAAGAAAGGGAAGCGCTGGACGCTTCCCTTTTTGCATTCTAACGCTGTATTGAGCCATATCTTGCAAATAACATGTCACATTAAGTGAGAATAGAACCACTTTCTGGAACCATAAAATGAGAAAGCAATGTCTGCTTTTCACCCGGTTGTGTAACCTGATGTATGTCAAAGGTGTCTAGTGTGATGCTTCTGTGTTCAAGAGTAAGAAAACGCGTCCTTTCTGACCCTTTTTAGCCTAGTGCCCTGCCCCTGAAATACGGCTCATAATAATGAGCCGTATTTCAGGATCATCACACTAGGTAAACACTTTATTAATCCTGTAAACCCCATAATATCCCATTGCTTCCCATGTGTGCCCATGCTATCTCATGACATCCCGTCAAAAGCTTGGGAGGGAACGAAGTCTGTATACGTCGAGTGCTGGGGCTGTCGATGAACTGAGCGGGCTGAATTCCCAAGATAATGACGGGATGGGAGAGCAAAAACCTTATCGGGGACCGACATGACGCTGCTGGTAGGCAGACACGTCAACAAGATTGACAAAAAAGGACGGGTTTCCGTCCCTAAGCCTTTTCGCGACGCTTTTGTCGCCGAGGGGTTTTGCGGTGTCTACGCCTACCCTTCAATCCGCTTCAACGCTATCGAAGCCTGTGGTGAAAGTTATTTCAGGCAGCTGACCCGGCGTCTCGACGACTCTCTGGAAATGTTTTCCCCCGAGCAGGACGACCTTTTGGTCGCCATTCTTGATAATGCCCATGCCCTTCCCTTCGATCCCGAAGGCCGTATTGTCGTCCCCGGAGAATTGCTTGAAATGGCTGACGTTACGACGGAAGCCCGTTTTGTCGGTCGTGTTAATTTCTTCCAGATATGGAATCCTGCGTCTCACGAAGAACACCGTCATCGCGGCCTCGATCAGGCCCGTGCCAGGGGCGTCACCCTGCCGCCCCGCCCAGCATCAAGTCGATCCCCCGGCGGAGAAACGTGACCATGACCACTCCCTCCGGTGCCTCTGCTCACACCCCGGTTCTCCTCCACGAAGTGCTTGAAGCCCTGGGCTCCGATGGTCCCCGTGACGGTGCGACTTATGTAGACGGGACTTTTGGCGCAGGCGGATATTCAACCGCCATTCTGGAAGCGGCAGACTGCAAGGTTTTTGGCATTGATCGTGATCCCCTGGCTTTAAAAACCGGCGAAGAACTGGCGATGCGTTATCCCGGACGCCTTAGAGTACTTGGCGGTTGCTATGGTGACATGGTCAACCTCTTGGCTGAAATTGGTGTCGATAAGGTCGATGGCGTCGCCCTTGATATCGGCGTCTCGTCAATGCAAATTGATGACGCCGAGCGCGGTTTTTCCTTCCGCTTCGACGGTCCGTTGGATATGCGCATGGGGCTGCAGGCCGATGCCAGCGCAGCCGATGTCGTCAACACAATGAATGAAGAAGATCTGGCCAATATTATCTACATCTATGGCGAAGAGCGGGCATCGCGCCGGATTGCGGCGGCTATTGTGAAAGACAGGGTCGAGCAGCCCTTTACCCGCACCTCTCAACTGGCCGGGTTAATCCGGCGAATTGTCAAAAAATCGAAGGACGGTATTGATCCGGCCACACGTACTTTCCAGGCGTTACGTATATTTGTGAACGATGAACTGGGTGAATTGTCCCGTGGCCTCGAGGCGGCGGAAAATTTGTTATCGCCCGGTGGACGACTTGCCGTTGTCTCTTTTCATTCTCTTGAAGACCGAAAGGTCAAGGAATTCCTGCTCAACCGTAGCGGTCATGGACCGCGCCCGTCCCGACATTTCCCCGATGACGGTGGGACGCAGCGCGAACCCAGCTTTCGCATGATCAAACGTGGTGTCGTCAAGCCCCGGCGGCACGAGTGTGAAGTGAACCCACGCGCCAGATCGGCCAGGCTCAGGGCGGCGGAACGGACCAGTTCCCCGTCCTGGCCCGGCGATACGTCTGGACTGGCGGCATAAGGGAAGGAGAAAAAAATGCGACACACAACCCCCCTTTTCCTGCTTCTCGCGGGAGCCCTTAGCATCGCCTTGTTTTCGGTCAAGTACCAGGTCCAGGACCTGGAAGAAGAACTGGTCGATCTGAATAGATCAATAATTGACGAGCGTCAGGCCATTCATGTCCTGAAGGCGGAATGGAGCCATTTGAACAATCCGGAACGCCTGGGCAATCTAGCCGGGCGGCATCTTGGAATGAAACCCGTCGAACCTTCCCAGTTATCCAGTTTCAAAGATATCGAGCGTTTGGAGTTGCCGCATGTGTCCGAAAATTCGACCTTTGTGGAATCCGCATTTCCGGCTGTTTCAGGTGAACGGCGGCAAACCCAATGACCCGAAACGATCCCCATACAAACACCGATCTACCATCGCGCCTGCAGGATATTCCGGTCGATGAGACCGTGTGCCTGGAAGGCAATAACAAACAGGCGCTGGAGACGGGGCGCAACAGGCTCCTGGTAACTGGCGTCATGTTTATGATCGCCTTTATTTCCATCGCTGTTCGACTTATCGATCTGACGGCCTTCGGACCGGGCGGGGAGCCGCGCATTGCTCATGCCATTCCTTCTTCAGCAGTGGCTGCGGGGCGGGCGGATATTGTTGACCGCAATGGCATTATCCTGGCGACATCGCTTCCCACGGCGTCTCTTTACGCAGATCCAAAAGATGTCATGGACCCTGACGAGGCGGCGGACAAGCTTGCCAGGGTTTTCCCCGAGATCAACCGCAACGAACTCCTGCTGAAGTTGAAATCCAGATCTCGGTTCGTGTGGATCAGCCGTAATCTGACCCCTAAACAACAATATGCCGTCAATCGGCTGGGGATTCCGGGTGTATCTTTCCAACGTGGTGAACAACGTGTTTATCCCCATGGGCGTGAAGCAGCGCATATTCTTGGGTTAACTGATGTTGACGGCACGGGCATCGCCGGAGTTGAAAAATATTTTGCCTCCACCCTGAATAAAAGTGAAGAACAGCTTGAATTGTCCATCGACCTTCGCATCCAGACTATGTTGCGCCAGGAGTTGACGGCATCGATGATTGAATTCAAGGCGATTGGAGCCGCGGGTGTGGTGCTGGACGTGGATACGGGTGAAATTATCTCAATGGTTTCCCTGCCTGACTTCGATCCAAATATTCCGGGTTCCATGCGCGGTACGGTCGGTTTCAACCGGAGCACCAAAGGCGTCTATGAAATGGGATCGACCTTTAAGCTGTTCAATACGGCTATGGCTCTGGACAGTGGCGTGGTCAGTATCGACGATGCTTATGATGCGTCCGAACCAATCCGGATATCACGCTTTACCATCACCGATTATCACGGAAAAAACCGCTGGCTCTCAGTGCCGGAAATTCTGGTTTATTCGTCCAACATCGGGTCCGCGAAAATGGCAATGGACGTGGGTTCCAAGGCGCAAAAGTTTTACCTCGATCAATTGGGACTGTTGCATCAATCGGCCGTTGAATTGCCCGAAATTGGACAGCCCCAATACCCGGCTCGTTGGGGCGATATTTCAACGATGACGATTTCATATGGTCATGGCGTTTCGGTCAGTCCGCTACAGGTGGCCGACGGCGTCGCCTCTCTCGTAAATGGTGGTCTTCGGATGCCGGTCACCCTGCTTAAACACCACGGTTCAACACGACCTTCCGGCACCCGGGTTCTATCCGAACAGACATCAAAACAGATGCGCGCCTTGATGCGGCTTGTCGTTACCAATGGTTCCGGTAAGCAGGCCGCAGCCAAAGGCTATTTTGTCGGCGGGAAAACCGGCACGGCGGAGAAACAGGTGAACGGCCGGTACGCGGAAAAATCCCTTATTTCGTCTTTTGTCGGCGCGTTTCCGGTCGACAAGCCCCGATTTGTCATTCTGGCAATGCTGGATGAACCGAAAGGAAACAAAAAGACATTCAACTATGCGACGGGCGGCTGGGTTGCCGCCCCCGTCGTCAGCCGCATGGTTTCCAGGATCGCGGCCCTGTTGGGAATTTTACCCAGGAAAGGCGAAATTCCGGGTGGTGTTGAAATGAAGACCGGGAAGCCACGTTTGGCGTCGCTGGAGTTCTCTCCCGCCGTTGCCGGGGGTCAAAATCTTGCGACTTTCTGATTTAGTGGATGGAGATTTAAAATACGTGCTTAACGCCCAGGCCATAAAGGGATGCGAAATTTCCGGTTTGACGTGCGACTCGCGCAAGGTCGCCCCCGGTTTCCTTTTTGCCGCCATACCGGGTTCCAGCGTTGATGGAACGGCGTACATCAAGGACGCAGTGGAAAATGGCGCTCGCGCCATCCTAGCGCCCATTGGAACTTCTGCGGACAATTCAGTCGCGCTTATAACTTCGGAAAATCCCCGTCACAGTTACGCTTTGCTGGCGTCCCGGTTCTATGGGTTGCAACCCGCGAGCATAGCAGCCGTCACTGGCACCAATGGAAAAACCTCGGTGGTTTCCTTCGCCCGCCAGATTTGGACCCATCTTGGCCACCGGGCCGCCAGCATGGGGACCCTGGGAATAACCGGGCCTGGTATTCAAACGCCAGAAGGGTTGACCACACCAGATCCTTCCGACCTCCATCAAAGCCTGAATGATTTACACAGACATGGGATTGAGAAATTGACCATGGAAGCTTCTTCCCATGGGTTGTCCCAGAATCGGCTGGATGGTGTCAACGTCCAGGTGGCCGCATTTACCAACCTCAGTCGCGATCATCTGGATTATCACGCCTTGATGGAAGAATACCTCGGTGCCAAACTGCGCCTGTTCAGCGAAATTCTGTCAGATGATGGCGTCGCTGTGCTCAATGCGGACGACAGGGTTTATCCGGAAATTACAACTGCGGTTAAAGGCCGAATCCTGAGCTATGGCTGGAATGGCGAGGACATTCATCTGGAAAGTCTTACGCCGTTTGAAGGCGGGCAACGCCTTTCCTTAACGGTAATGGGAAGGCCCTATTGCATCACGCTGCCGCTTTCGGGCGCTTTCCAGGTTGAAAACGCCCTGTGCGCGCTGGGACTTGTTATGGCGGACGGTGCCGACGTCAAACAAGCCATTGAAGGTATTGAGTTCCTTGAGGGGGTTCCGGGTCGTTTGCAACATGTCGCGACATGCACCAACGGCGCTGCTGTTTACGTAGATTACGCCCACACCCCAGATGCTCTCGTCAATGTGCTCAAGGCCATGCGCCCCCATGCTACTGGCAGGCTAAATGTCGTCTTTGGCTGTGGTGGCGACCGGGATGCCGGAAAGCGACCGGAAATGGGTAAAATGGCGAGCGAATTCGCCGACGCCGTAATTGTTACCGATGATAATCCTCGCGGTGAGGATGCCGGCGAGATCCGCAAGCAAGTACTCATGGGTTGCCCAACGGCGGACGAAATAGGTGATCGGGCGGAAGCTATTGATCGCGCTGTAAGAGAACTGGAAAACGGTGACGTTCTGGTCGTCGCAGGCAAAGGTCACGAAACGGGTCAGATCATCAGGGGGAAAGCACATCCTTTTGATGACGCAGATGAAATTCGCCGTGCCATCCGGGAGGCCGTAATATGATGATGGCCGACAGAATTTTGTGGACGTCAAAAGAAGCTGCGGAAGCGACCGGCGGCTCGTCCACTTCGGATTGGAGCGCTATGGGGGTCTCTATCGATTCCCGCACCCTGAATGAAGGCGATCTGTTTATCGCACTGCATGGGCCTAATTTTGATGGTAACGGTTTTGTCGCGGACGCCCTGTCGAAAGGCGCCGCCGCCGCTGTTGTTGACGGCGATATGCACGAAGCAGCCTTTTCGCTGAAGGTCGACGATACCCTGGCGGGGCTGGAAGCCCTTGGCCGCGCCGCGCGGGCCAGATCGCGTGCAAGCATAATCGCCGTTACCGGAAGTGTCGGGAAAACTGGATCGAAGGAAGCACTGAAATACGTTTTGTCCCGTCAAGGCAAAACGACTGCCAGCGAGGGTAGTCTGAACAATCACTGGGGCGTCCCGTTAAGCCTGTCGAGAATGCCGGCCAGGACGGATTATGGAATTTTTGAGTTGGGCATGAACCATCCGGGCGAGATTAACCCGTTGTCCAGAATGGTACGCCCGCATGTTGCTTTGATCACGACCGTTGAAGCCGTGCATAGCGCTTTCTTCGATTCCGATGAGGCAATAGCAGACGCCAAAGCAGAAATATTCGCTGGTCTGGAATCGGGTGGAACGGCCGTTCTCAATAGAGATAACAGGCATTTCCATCGTCTGGTCGCCGCCGCCAGGGCAAAGGGTATCGATAGAATTATTGGTTTTGGAACCTGGGATGAGGCCGATTTCAGGCTTTTGAATGCGGTTCCCGAAAATGGTGGAACGGTTGTACAAGCCGACCTTGGCGGTTCCTTGATGACCTATCGGCTTTCCATGCCGGGTGAACACTGGGTCGTTAACAGTCTTGGCGTCCTTGCCGTCGTTGCCGCCGCCGGAGGCAATGTCGAAGAAGCCGCAGATGCCCTTGGGGGAATGGAAGCGCCAAAGGGGCGGGGGCGCTTCCATTTAGTCCATACGAGTGGCGGCGAAATCACAGTGATTGATGAAAGCTATAATGCCAGCCCGGTTTCCATGCGTGCGGCGATAAGCGTTCTGGGTCAAACCGACCCGGCAAACGGTGGCAGGCGGATCGCTGTTTTGGGCGATATGCTGGAACTGGGAAACAACTCTCCCGGACTTCATGCGGGTTTGGTGGAAGTGTTGGAGCGAGAAAAGACCGATCTTGTTTTTACGGCGGGTCGCGATATGACGCACCTATATGATGCCTTGGCCCCTGATATGCGTGGGGGTTGCACCGCCAATACAGAATTGCTGGAACCGATGGTTCACGAGGCCGTCAGGCCGGGGGATGTCGTCGTCGTCAAGGGGTCGGCGGGAAGCAAGACGGGCGTTATCGTCGATATGCTTCTCGCCCTTGCCAACGATGCCAACGGCAGCCCAAAACGCATCGTGAACGGGGATTAGGAAGAAACATGCTTTATCATATCCTGTTCCCCATGGCCGATCAGTTCGCCATCCTTAATGTCTTCAGGTATCTGACATTCCGTACCGGCGGCGCAATGATTACCGCCCTGATCATCAGTTTCCTCGTTGGACCGATTCTGATTGATGCGCTGCGTTCGCAACAAAAGGGAGGGCAACCCATTCGCGACGATGGACCGGAAGGGCATCTGTTGACCAAACAGGGTACACCTACCATGGGCGGTTTCATGATCCTTTTGGCGCTTGGCCTGGCGACCCTGTTATGGGCTGATCTCGGTAACGGATATATTTGGGCCGCTATGGGCGTGACGATGGCCTACGGAACCATTGGCTTCATGGATGACTATCTTAAAGTCCTTAAGCGCGACAGTTCCGGTCTGTCAGGCCGGGTGAAATTACTCCTGCAAGCGATCATCGCCGCCGCCGCCGCACTTTGGATCATGAAATTGCTTCCGGGAGAATTGGGGACCACCCTGGCCGTACCGTTTTTCAAGAACATCCTCATTGATCTCGGGAACTGGTTTCTGATTTTTTCCATCGTCGTCATGGTCGGAGCATCCAACGCGGTCAACCTGACTGATGGTTTGGATGGTCTGGCGATTGGGCCGGTTATGATCGCGACGGCCGTTTTTGCTCTTATCGCCTATTTGATAGGTCATGCGGGTTTTGCGTCCTATCTGCAAATTCATCATGTCCCGGGGACGGGCGAGTTGGCGGTGTTCTGCGGCGCGTTGATCGGCGGTGGTCTTGGCTTCCTGTGGTTCAACGCTCCACCGGCAAAGGTGTTTATGGGCGATACTGGTTCCCTGGCGCTGGGTGGAGCCCTGGGCGTGATCAGCGTTATCACCAAGCACGAACTGGTGCTGGCGATCGTCGGCGGACTATTTGTTCTGGAAACCGTTTCCGTCATCGTTCAGGTGGCTTCGTTCAAACTGACCGGAAAACGCGTCTTCGCCATGGCGCCGCTACACCATCACTTCGAAAAGAAGGGGTGGGCCGAGCCGACCATCGTCATCCGTTTCTGGATCATCGCCTTGATATTGGCGCTGATCGGCCTATCAACATTGAAGCTCAGGTAAGGGGGAATATGAACATGCCCAATATTCCGTCTTTTACCGGTAAAATCGTCGCCGTCTTTGGTCTTGGGCGCTCAGGTTTATCAACAGCCACCGCGTTGAAAAGAAGCGGCGCAAATGTTTTAGCCTGGGACGATAATGAAAAAAGTCGTGATCAGGTGCGCGCTGTCGGCATCGAACCGGTCGATTTGTACGCAAGTGACTGGAGTGCTATCGAAGCCTTGGTTTTGTCCCCAGGCATTCCCCTGGATTATCCGGTTCCCCACCCTGTCGCAAGATTGGCCCGTGACGCCGGAGTGGAAATAATCGGCGATGTCGAACTTTTGGCGCGTGGCGGTCTTCGCGCAAAAACAGTTGGTATTACCGGAACCAACGGAAAATCCACGACGACAGCGCTCATCGGTCACCTGCTTTCTCAGGCGCAGGGCAAGGTTGAGGTCGGCGGTAATCTTGGCGTGCCGGTACTTGATCTGGAATCCCTGAACAAAGACGGCAGTTATATTCTGGAGATGTCGTCCTACCAACTTGAATTGGCAAATTCTCTGGTTTTCGACGTCGCACTATTGTTGAACATCAGTCCCGATCATCTGGATCGCCACGGTGGTTTGGATGGATATATCGCAGCAAAGAAAAAAATATTTTTAGGTCAGGAAAGCACGCATACGGCCATCGTCGGCGTTGATGATGAGCATTGCCGCAAGATTTTTGAAGAAATTGAATTTTCGACAACCGGCAAACTTATTGCGATATCTGGCGAAAGAATTGTCCCAGGCGGTATCTACGTTGAAGGAAATATTCTCTTTGACGATACGGGGGACGGGAACGCGAAAGCCATCCTGAACCTGAATGATTTACCGACATTGCCCGGCGTCCACAATGCCCAGAATGCGGCTGCGGCTTTTGCCGTGGGCCGATCCATAGGGCTGGATGCTAAAACCATAATTGCGGGTATGCGCACTTTTCCGGGACTCGCCCATCGTCAGGAATTACTCGCCGTTATCGACGGCGTTGCGTATGTCAATGACAGCAAGGCGACCAATGGCGAAGCGGCCGCCCGTGCGCTGGCCTGTTACGGTAATGTCTACTGGATCGCGGGGGGCCGTCTTAAGGAAGGCGGTATTGATGCGGCCAAGCCTTATCTGGACCGGGTCCGTCATGCCTATCTGATTGGCGAAGCAGCCAATGATTTTGCAAATGTGTTGAATGCAAAAGTGCCGGTCACGATGTCTGGAGAATTATCCGACGCCGTCGGCGAAGCGCATGAAAATGCGCTCAATGAAACAGGGGACAGCGCCGTGGTGTTGTTATCACCGGCCTGCGCCTCCTTTGATCAGTTTGATAATTTTGAATCCCGTGGCGAAGCCTTTCGCGATTTGGTGGAAGCTCTTCCTGGCGAACGCAGAGAGGTCGGCGCATGAGCACCCATTCCCGCACCGATAAAAGCCTGTTTGGCCGCTGGTGGTGGACGGTCGATCGCTGGATGCTGTCGGCCATTGTCGCTATCGCCGCTATAGGGGCATTGTTGACGTTGGCGGCTTCTCCCGCCGTCGCCGAACGTATCGGTTTCGATACGTTCCATTTCGTTCGCCGCCAATTTGTCTTCCTGCCGGTGTCACTGGTCTTGATGGTTCTTGTTTCCTTGATGACACCACGGGGTATCAGGAGACTGGCCGTCGGCTGCGCAGGTTTTGCCCTATTGGGCATGTTGGCAACGCTCTTTGTGGGCTCGGAAATCAAGGGCGCCAGTCGTTGGATACATATCGCCGGTTTTTCGTTGCAGCCTTCGGAATTCATTAAGCCGGCATTTGCCGTGATCGCCGCCTGGTTATTCGCCGAAAGCCGCACCAAAGCCAATATCCCGGGCAACAAACTGGCGACGGGATTTTTTGCCGTCATCGCATTGTTATTGCTGTTGCAGCCCGACTTCGGGATGACGTTCGTTGTCGCGGCTGTCTGGGGCATCGAATTTTTCCTGGCCGGATTACCTTTATTATGGGTGGTTATGATCGTCGTCTTGCTCATGGGTGGGATCGTCGGGGCGTATTTTACTTTTGGTCATGTGCAGTCCCGAATTGATCGTTTTTTGGACCCTGCCGCAGGCGAGGGTTATCAGGTGATGCGCGCCCTGGAAGCTTTCCGCAATGGCGGCCTGTTTGGTCGCGGCCCAGGCGAGGGACGGGTTAAGGAAGTTCTCCCCGACGCCCACGCAGATTTCATTTTCGCCGTCGCCGGAGAGGAATTCGGATTGATCGCCTGCCTGGTAATGGTCGCCTTGTTCGCCTTCGTTGTTCTGCGCGGGTTTTCGCGGGTATTGCGCGAAGACAATTTGTTTATCTTGCTGGCCGTCGCTGGGCTCCTGGTGCAATTCGGTTTGCAGGTAATCATCAACATCGCCTCGAACCTGAATATGATTCCGCCCAAAGGCATGACCCTGCCGTTCATTTCCTATGGCGGTTCATCGACTTTGGCCCTGGCTATTGGTATGGGCATGATGCTTGCCCTGACACGAAAACGCCCTGGAATGGGTGGTATCAGGCGGCAACGCCCTTTAAGAAAATCCCGTTCTGACTTGCCCGGAACCCTCGCAACGGGAGGGATTGGATGACGGGTAATTCAGATAACCTGATTGTTCTGGCAGCCGGTGGCACCGGGGGGCATGTCTTCCCGGCTGAAGCCCTGGCGGCTGAAATGACAGGCAGAGGGTTCATGTTGTGCCTGATAACCGATCAACGCGGAGACGCCTACGGCGGAGCGTTGGGAGATTTAGAAACTTTCCGGGTTCGCGCCGGGGGTGTCGCTGGTAAACGGCTGACGGCCCTGCTTCGCAGTGGTCCCGAACTTGCCTTTGGCACCCTGCAATCACGTTCGCTTTTGAAACGAATGAAACCGCGCGCGGTCGTTGGGTTTGGTGGTTATGCATCTGTTCCGACAATGTTGGCGGCGACGTTCGGCGGATACAATACGCTAATTCACGAACAAAACGCCGTTCTTGGTCGCGCCAATCGACTGCTGGCGACACGGGTCAAACGGATAGCAACATCATTCGACGGCACCCGTTCCATACCTGAAAGTGCTGCGGTAAAAGTTGTCCATACCGGCATGCCAGTGCGGCCCATTATTACGGCGATGCGAAATGCGCCGTATCCTGAATTGAACGACAATAGTGAAATTCGATTGCTGGTGCTTGGCGGCTCGCAGGGAGCCAGCATCCTGAGCGACGTCATTCCCGAGGCGATAGAAAAACTGGATGATAGTCTTCGTTCGCGACTGAATATTACTCAGCAATGCCGGGTGGAAGACCTGGAAAAAGTGCGAAGCGCCTACCAACGGCTTTCGTTAAATGTCCAGTTGGATAGTTTCTTTGACGATATCCCGGAACGCCTGGCGAACACGCATTTGCTGATCGGAAGATCAGGCGCGTCCTTCATATCCGAAGCTATGATTGTCGGCAGGCCGACGATATTGGTTCCCTATCCCCATGCGATTGATGACCATCAATCCTTCAACGCCCATGCCCTTGATGAAGCTGGCGGCGGCTGGTTGATGTCGCAGGATACTTTCACGCCTGATGCCTTGGCCGAACGGTTGCGGTCCCTGCTCAGTTTGCCCAGGGTATTAACCCGCGCCGCCCAGTGTGCACGGGCAGCAGGACACCCGGACGCGGCAATCAGGCTGGCTGACGCGGTGTGCGAATTAATCGGATCAAACGGTGAAAACGACAATGGCAGGGGGACCGCATGAGGGCGTTATCCCTATCTATCGGCACAATCCACTTTGTCGGCATTGGCGGCATCGGCATGAGCGGCATTGCCGAAGTATTGCATAATCTTGGCTATTCAGTTCAGGGTAGCGATATGTCCGATAACGCCAACGTTAAACGGCTCCGCGATATGGGCATTAATGTCGCAATCGGCCACAACGAAGCCAATGTCGGCCATGCCCAGGTCATTGTAATTTCATCCGCCGTTAAAGATGACAATCCGGAAGTCATGATGGCGCGCAACAAATTGATTCCTGTCGTTCGCCGGGCTGAAATGCTGGGCGAGTTGATGCGCCTGAAATGGTCGATCGCGGTTGGTGGTACACATGGAAAAACCACCACCACATCCCTGGTCGCGGCGATGTTGGAGGCCGCCGATATGGACCCGACGGTTATCAACGGCGGAATAATCAACGCCTGGGGATCAAACGCTAAACTTGGCGGTGGCGACTGGATGGTTGCTGAAGCCGATGAATCCGACGGTACGTTCCTGAAGCTCCCGGCGACAATCGCCGTCGTCACCAATATCGACCCCGAGCATCTGGACCACTACGGTGATTTTGATTCACTTCGGGCAGCCTTCGACGCCTTCGTTCAGAACATTCCGTTTTATGGCTTTGCCGCGCTTTGCATTGATCACGTTGAAGTTCAGGCAATGATTCCACGTGTTTCGGACCGCAAGGTCGTGACCTACGGTTTTAGCCCGCAAGCCGATGTGCGCGCGACCAATATCAAGCGTCAAAAAGACGGTGTGTCAATGGATGTGACGATTAACGACCGTAAGGGTGCGGCCGTGCGAACCATTGATGCGATTGATCTGCCGATGTTCGGCGATCACAATATTCAAAACGCCCTGGCCGCCATCGCCATCGCCAGCGAGATGGGGATCGAAGACGAAATATTGCGCAAAGCCCTTGCCAATTTTGAAGGGGTCAAGCGACGCTTCACCAAAACCGGGGTAGTCGACGGCGTCACCGTGGTCGATGATTACGGCCATCATCCGGTAGAAATCTCCGCCGTTCTGGCTGCTGCGCGCGCGGCGAGCGAAGGACAGGTAATCGCCGTCGTCCAGCCTCATCGCTATACCCGCTTGCGTGATCTGTTTGAAGATTTCTGCACCTGTTTCAACGATGCCGATGCAGTACTGGTCGCCGACGTTTATCCGGCGGGTGAAAAACCGATTGAAGGAATAGATCGGGACGCCTTGGCTCAGGGGCTTAGCGAGAGGGGACATCGCACTGTAATGCCTTTGGTTGACGTCGATTTGTTGCCCGAAATCATCAACGATTTGACGCAGGAAGGAGACTTGGTTGTTTGTCTGGGCGCCGGCAACATCACCCAATGGGCGAACGAACTTCCCGAAAAATTGCGGATGCTCCGCCATGGATCAGTGGGAGGCGGCGAATGATGGCGGCTGAAAACATGAGCCCCGGCCTGATGGATCGTTTGCCTAAGGTGCGTGGTCGCCTCAGCGCCAATGCGCCATTGGACAAGATCACCTGGTTCAGGGTTGGCGGTCCGGCGGAAATAATGTTCCGCCCTGCCGACACGAAAGACTTGATTTCGTTCCTTTCAGCGTTACCACAGGAAGTTGATGTCACCGCTATCGGGGTTGGATCAAACTTACTTGTTCGCGACGGCGGCATTCCCGGCGTTGTCATTCGCCTGGGGCGAGAATTTGCCAAAATTCGGATTGACGGCGACACATTGATTGTCGGGGCAGGGGCGCTTGACATAAATGTCGCCACCGTTGCCGAAGAAGCCGGGCTTGCGGGGCTCGAGTTTCTTTGTGGAATTCCCGGCACCGTTGGCGGCGGTCTCAGGATGAATGGCGGGGCGTATGGGTCGGAATTCAAGGATGTTTTTGTCAGCGCCCGCGCCGTTGATGCCAAAGGCGAAATTCATGATCTGAAATCGGAAGATATGGGTTTCGGGTATCGTTCTACAACACTTCCCGACGACTGGATGTTTATCGACGCTGTGCTTCAGGGGTATTCCGAGTCAAGGGATGAAATTTCCCGGCGCATGTCGGAAATCAAATCGACACGTGAGGATAGTCAACCTGTGCGCACGCCAACCGGCGGTTCAACCTTCGCCAACCCAACAGGCGCTAAGGCGTGGGAGTTGATCGACAAAGCCGGATGCAGGGGCTTGGTGCGCGGTGGCGCTATGGTTTCCGAAAAACACTGCAATTTCCTGATCAATACCGGGAGGGCGACGGCTGCTGATCTCGAAGGTCTCGGTGAAGAAATCCGCCGCCGGGTATTCGAAACGAGCGGAATCAGGCTGAAATGGGAAATTCGCCGCATTGGCGTTCCCCTGGGTGGGTTGCGAAAGGAGGGTGGACAATGAGTAAAAACGTCGCAATCCTGATGGGCAGCTGGTCGGCTGAGCGGGAAGTTTCGCTGGTCAGCGGCGCCGCAGTTTCCATTAGTCTGAAAAAAGCGGGATTCCAGGTCACCCTGATCGATGTGCAGCGGGACATGGGCGCCTTGTTGACGCAACTCTATCCAAAGCCCGATGCGGTTTTCAACGCCCTGCATGGACGCTTTGGCGAAGACGGTTGTGTCCAGGGACTGCTCGATATTCTCAATATCCCCTATACCCATTCTGGTTTGTTGGCGTCGGCCATTGCCATGGATAAACCGATGTCGAAACGCCTGTTTGCAAATGCCGGCATTCCTGTCGCCGAACACAAGATCGTCAGTCGCGCGGAAGTTCTGGCTGGCGACATCATGGCGCGACCTTATGTCATCAAACCGACCAACGAAGGATCCAGTGTCGGCGTCAATATTATCCTGGATGGCGACAACGAAACCCCATTCGAAGAGGATGCCTGGCCTTATGGCGAAGAGGTTATGGTCGAAGCCTTTATCACAGGGCGAGAACTGACGGTATCGGTGATGGGCGACCGGCCTTTGGCGGTTACCGAGATTACGACCAATCATGGCTTTTATGACTATTCAGCAAAATACGAAGATGGCGAATCGATTCACGTTTTGCCGGCTGAAATTGACAAGGCCGTCTATGACGAGGCCATGAGACTGGCGGTCATCGCCCATGAAACGCTTGGGTGCCGGGGCGTTTCCAGAGCCGATTTCCGGTATGACGGCAAGACCCTGTACATCCTTGAAGTCAACACCCAACCCGGGATGACCCCGACCTCACTGGTTCCCGAACAAGCCGCCCATGTCGGCGTTTCGTTCGAGGATTTGGTTATCTGGATGGTTGAAAATGCGGAGTGCGATTCATGAGTCTATTCAACTGGTTTGCAAAAAAAGAACCGAACAGTAAAAAGCGCGGCCAACCCCTGAAACGGGTCGTTCCGATTTGGCGTCAACGTGGAACATTGGCGGCTCTTGCCGTTGTTATGGTGGCAGGCCTAACCAGTGGCGGTGTTTGGTTGTGGAGCAACGATTATATCGAGCGTGCCGGCGATCAGTTGAAATGGAATCTGATCGCCTTTTCCGGAAAGATGGGTTTCACTGTAGAAGATGTCCTGGTTGTCGGGCGTTCACAAACCACGCGTGGTGAATTGTTGTCGGCCGTTCGTTTGGCCCGGGGCGCTCCCATTCTGGCTTATGATTTAGATCAGGCAAGGCAGCGAATCGAGGTGCTTCCGTGGATCGATAGCGCGTCGGTCGAACGCATGTTACCGGACACAATCCTGCTCAGTGTTGTTGAGCGCCAGCCCTTGGCTCTTTGGCAAAGTAAAGGACGCTTCGAGTTAATAGATCAAAAGGGTGAGGTTATTTCCAGACAAAGCATCGAAAAATTTGCCGATCTTCTTGTCGTGGTCGGCAGGGATGCACCTGAAAATGCGGCGAAACTGCTCAGCATTCTTGAAACCCAGCCGCAGTTGATGGACCTGGCGATGTCTGCGGTTCGAGTCGGCGGACGACGCTGGAATGTTCGCCTTAAGGGCGATATCGACGTTCGCCTTCCGGCCGAACGTGCAGACGCCGCATGGTCACGGTTGGCGCAATACGAACGCAGCCACGGCATTTTAAGTCGCGACGTCAAGGTCCTCGATTTGCGGCTTCCCGACCGGTTGATCGTCAGAAAAACACCAAACGGTCCGGAAGTGAAATTGTTGTCGGGAAGGGAAACCTGAGCGATGGCGAATTTGAACGATAAAGAAGCGATTAGCGGAGTTGACCCAAACAAAGTCAAGTCCGGTTTGGTCGCCGCCATTGATCTGGGTACGACCAAGGCCTGCTGCCTGATCGCCAAGCCTCTTGGTGAAGGTGGGTTTGAAGTCGTCGGTATCGGTCATCAAATTTCCCACGGGCTGCGTTCTGGTACCATCATCGATATGGAGCAGACGGAAGCGACCATTCGTTCAACCGTCGAGGCTGCCGAGCAGATGGCGGGTGAAAATATACGCAATGTTATCGTTAACGTATCATGTGGCGAACCCCATTCACGCCTGATTGCCTACGAAGTTTCCATCGCCGGACATGAAATTGGCGACAATGATCTTCGGTGCCTGCTTGACTCCGCCGGATTGCCGGAAGGCGAAAAGCATGAGCGCGAACTGATTCATCTGATTCCCGTCGGCTACAGCATCGATGGCAACAAAGGGGTGCGCGACCCGCGTGGCCTGCATGGCGAGCGCCTGGGCGTCAATATGCACATCGTCAGCGCTGGGATCGGTCCCTTGCGCAATCTCGAACAGGGGATATCGCGCTGTCACCTTGATGTTTGCGGCAAGGTCGCGACACCCTATGCATCGGCGCTTTCAAGCGTTTCCGAAGATGAAAAAAACCTTGGCGTTACCTGCGTCGATATGGGTGGCGGGACGATCTCGATTTCGGTTTTCTTCGACAGTGAACTGGTTCACATCGACTCTATTCCCGTTGGCGGCGTACATGTAACAAATGATATCGCCCGTGGTTTATCAACGCCGCTGATTCATGCCGAACGTATGAAAACGCTTTATGGCAGTGCTATTCCGACAGCGTCCGATGATCATGAAATCATCAAGGTGCCACTGATTGGGGAAGAGGAAACGGGCGAAACCAATCAGGTGTCCCGCTCTGTTCTAGTTGGCATTATTCGCCCCCGCATAGAGGAAACTTTCGAAATGGTTCGGGGTCGTTTGCAGGAAGCCGGTTTCGACAAGGTCGCTGGCCGCCGCATCGTTTTGACAGGCGGGGCTTCGCAGCTTCCCGGTGTGCGCGAGATGGCCGGGTCTATCCTCGACAAACAGGTTCGATTGGGTCGCCCCTTGCCCGTACCGGGCCTGGCGGAATCAGTTTCCGGTCCGGCATTTTCGACGTCTGTCGGGCTGCTTCATTTTGCATTTAACAACCCGGCCGAGGAGGCAAAAAGCGCCTATCGGCCGATAGAAGAACCCGGCGGTCGATTTGCCCGCCTTGGACAGTGGTTAAGGGAGAATTTTTAATGGTTTTTCAACTATTTAATGGAAGTATGGAAACATACGGTCCGGAAAATAATACAGGACGAATTACCTTGGCAAAAATCTTTAAGGTTTCATCGGAAATCGGAGTCTGACATGAGCATTAATCTGACAATTCCAAACAGCAATACGCCTCAACTCAAACCCCGGATTACCGTAATTGGCGTTGGTGGCGCCGGGGGTAATGCGGTCGATAATATGATCGAGAAACAACTGGAGGGCGTTGATTTTATCGTCGCCAATACAGATGCCCAGGCACTGTCCCAGTCGCAGACCGACAGTCGCATTCAACTGGGGGCAACCATCACGCAAGGTCTGGGAGCCGGATCAAAGCCCGAGGTCGGTCGCGCTGCGGCGGAAGAGACCCTGGCCGAAATCGAAGAGCAGATCAAGGACTCCCACATGGTGTTTATTGCGGCTGGCATGGGCGGTGGAACCGGCACCGGCGCGGCCCCTGTAATCGCCAGGGCGGCTAAGGAAAAAGGCATTCTGACCGTTGGCGTCATCACCAAGCCATTCCAGTTCGAAGGCATGCACCGCTACAAACTGGCGGAAGCCGGTATTGAAGATCTGGAGCAGTTTGTCGATACCCTGATCGTCATTCCCAACCAGAACCTGTTCAGGGTCGCTAACGAACAGACAACCTTTGCCGACGCCTTTAACATGGCCGACGAGGTTCTGTATTCGGGCGTTCGTGGCGTTACCGACTTGATGGTGATGCCGGGCCTGATCAACCTTGATTTTGCCGATATCCGTTCAGTCATGAGCGAAATGGGCAAAGCCATGATGGGAACCGGTGAAGCTGAAGGCGAACGCCGTGCACTTGACGCCGCCGAAGCGGCGATCTCGAACCCCCTGCTGGATGATTGCTCCATGGCAGGCTCCAAAGGTGTCTTGATCAACATTACTGGTGGCCAGGATATGACCCTGTTTGAAGCCGACGAAGCGGCCAATCGAATTCGTTCTGAAGTAGATGCCGATGCCTATATCATTTTCGGCTCGACCTTCGACGACAGCCTGGAAGGTCGCATAAGGGTTTCCGTCGTCGCCACCGGAATGGACCGTGAAGCAATGGAGGCCCCGGCTCCGACGTTCCTGTCGGTTTCGTCCCCCGTCGCCCGTCCGGTTGTGGAAGAAAAGAAGCCGGAAATCAAAATGCCTGAGCTTGTCAAACCGGTAGCGGCCGAGACCACTGAGCCCGAAGTCGCCGACTCCGAGGCGATCATGGAACTTGCCGGGTCGGCTACTGCGTCCACCCCGACACTGGATGTGCCGGAGGAAGAGGTGGATATCGATATTCCAGGCGCGCAAACACCGCAGGAAACTGAAGAAGAAGAAATCGTCGCGGCTGACACCGAAGCGGAAGTCGTCGGGGAAATCCAGGACGTAGCTGAAATTCAAGGTGAACCCGAAGTCGCCGAAGAAGAAGAAGCCATCGATAAAGGCGAACCGGCGCCAGCGACGCCGGGTACGAATACGGAAGATGCTTTCATCCCGAAACAGCCTATGAGCGCGTCCGGCGATGAGGCGGCGGCGACACCCGATCCGTTTGCGGCTGCGGCCATGACCAATGGAGCTAAATCGCTGGAAGAAAAACCAGTTGCCAGTGAACCGAAGGCGAAAAAACAGAGCTTGTTTGGCCGGATCACAGGCCTTGCCGATAGTGCTTCAAGCGAAGCCGGGGCTCCGGTTCCATTCAAGCCGAAGGCGGCAATGCCTGCTTCGGTTCCAATGCCAGAACCGGTTCCGACCCACGCTCCCGCTGTAGCGGAAGACCAAAGCCAACTGGGTGGATTGGATGAGGCGGACCGTCTTGCTTCCGCCCAACAGGAAGAAGACTTACTCGACATTCCAGCCTTTCTGCGCCGCCAGGCAAACTGACCGGTTTTGTCGCAAACTTTTGAGTTTATCCATCGTGTGAAGGAAGTATCGTGCGGCCATCGTTGATTTGAAAACACCTGGGGACATGATGATCGATTTCAAAGGCACCCATTATCCGAAAGATGTGATCCTGAAGAAATAATGGAGAAACGCGGCGTCAATGTCGGTCAGTTCTTTCAGGTATCCCATTTCCTTGATGGGACGGGGGCGCGGTGTCGTCAAATGCTGATACAGCTCGTACAGCATCAGCGCCTGCCAAACAGCTTCTCGATATCGTTCAGCTTCAATTCAACGTAGGTAGGTCTTCCATGACTGCATTGGCCAGAATGGGGTGTCGCCTCCATCTCGCGCAGCAGGGCGTTCATCTCGGTTGCGTTCAGGCGCCTTCCGGCGCGCACGGAGCCATGACAGGCCATTTTCGCCGCCACATCTCCCAGGCGATCCTTCAGGGCCAGCGCCTCGTCGCCTTCGGCCAGATCG
>PVBE012935816.1_pt1 | contig 24971 bp, 20 predicted proteins | sample 1631181 | NCBI WGS metagenome assembly PVBE01 (sample SAMN08397723, study PRJNA350692) | Marine metagenome, whole genome shotgun sequencing project. | isolation source: water | place: Pacific Ocean | collected 2012-04 | reverse complement strand
GCCACCAAGTACCTCAACGGCCACAGCGACATCGTGGCGGGAGCGGTGGTGGGCAGCGCCGAGCGCATCCTGGCCATCCGGAAGCACCTGAACCACCTTGGTGGCTGCCTGGACCCGCACGCCTGCTACCTGCTGGAGCGAGGCCTCAAGACCCTGCCACTGCGCTTCCGTCACCAGACCGCCTCGGCCACAGCCATCGCCGACTGGCTGCGGGAACGCGTCGAGGTGGTCCATCATCCGGGCATCGGCGGGGTGGTCGCCTTCGAGATGGACCAGGCCGACGCCATGCTGGCCAGCCTGAAGATCTTCCTGGTGGCGCCCTCGCTGGGTGGCGTCGAGTCGCTCGCGGTGCGGCCGGCAGCGAGCACCGCTCTGGGGATGACCCCGGAGGAGCAACAGGCGGCCGGGATCAACCCGCGCCTTGTCCGCCTCTCGATCGGTTGTGAGGACATCGGCGACCTGCTCGCGGACCTGGCCCAGGCCTGGCCGTCGCCCTGACCAGGGATCCGGTCAGCGCTGGCCGGGAGCGCGCCGGGCGTCCACGTGCCAGCCCCGCCGTCCGTGGGTCGTAGCGCACCACGAGGTCCGAGATTTCGAGCCGGTCGCTCATCACCAGGGGCTTACCACGCTGAGCATCAGTCCCAGGTGACCAGCTGGGCGTTGAGCAGCGCCACGACCTCGCTGCGCTCCGAGGCAGCCACGATGCTGCGCACCTCGCGGTAGAAGCCGCGCTGCAAGGCGCGAATGTGGTCCAGGTCCGACCTGGAGCAGGCGAAGAGGTTGAAGCTCAGCAGGTCGCGCTCCCGAGGAGCCGCGATGCGATCCGCCCCAGCTCGTGCCCAGTGCTCCTTCAAGATCCGTCCGGCGTCGGGGTGGGTCTGCGTGTCGATGGTCAAGGAACCGCCCGGAACAAGGCGCCCGTTCTCTCGGGACAGCACGCCGGCCTTCTCCAGGAGCACCACGCACCGGCCAGCATGGGCTGGAGAGAGCCCCAGGGCAGCAGCGAGTCGCTCCTCCTCAATCCCCGCTTCCACCGCGAGCAGGACCGCAAGGGTCCAGGGTTCCTCCACCCCCACCCGTCGCGAGGCTTCGGCGCGCTGCACCCTCTGGCTGAGTGCGGGCACCTCCTCGATGTCCACCAGGGCGGCCACCAGGTCCTCCACCCGCCCCGTGAGGGCATCCACGATGCGCAGCAGGTCCGGCAGCCTGGGCTGGGTTCGCCCCGCGAGCCAGCGACCCACCGAGTAGCGACTGCGCCCGCAGCGATCCGCCAGCTCCTGTACCGAGCTGCTGCCTCGGAGCACAGCCAACCAACGCCACGGCGCTTCCGGGTCGAAGCTGGCCAGAGCCGGCTCGTGAAAACGACCCAACGCAGCCTCCAGATCCACACCCGCGACAGCGCAGATCCGCAGGAACTCCACCGAAGACGGGTAGCGAAGCCCCTGCTCCCAATCGGCCGCGACCGTGCTGCGATAGCCCAGCCGACGGGAGAACGCCGCCTGCGAGCGCTGACCGCGGAGGGCGCGAAGGAGTTGCCGAGCTATGACCTCCATACCCCTTTATTGCACACTAATGCGCAGATCAGGGGCGTGAATTGTGCATCTACGGGGTTGTCACCCCCTCCAATTGGGAGAATGATGAGCACCAGGGCCAGCGAATAAGGACGACCCCATGAGACGACTCAGCTTGATGTGTGCACTCGGACTGGTCGCCTGCTCCGAGCCGGAAGGGACCGACGCCCCGTCCCTGGACTCCCTGGTGGAGACCGGTGGATGCAGCGACCTGACCATGTACGCAGCCTCCGAAGACGGCGATCTCCTGCTCGTCGTGCGCTACGACGGGGAGCTCGCGACGACCGCCTACGAGGAGGAAGTGCCCGTCACGGTGGAGGTGGACGCCGAAGGCACGGTGGAGTTGGTGCAGGGCCGCGAGGTCCTCAATTACTACTGCAACGACGTGCTGGAACAGGGAGCACAGGAAGTGGAGACCACCTGGGAGGCGGTCTCGGGCTCGCTCACCCTGACCGTGACCAACCGGGGGGACGGGGAGTACAGCGCCGACGCCGACGCGGAGCTCCTGGATGTCCACCTCCAGGCCGAAGGGGCCGAAGACGTGCACATCGACCGGATGGACTGGAGCGCTGTGGTCGGCTGGTGGCCCGGCTAAGCTGTGATCGTGCTCCTGCTGATCGCCTGCATCCGAGGCCCCAACGACACCGGGCTGCCCCCGTGGTCCGGCACGCAGATCGGTGAGGAGGGTGACGGTTGCTCAGCGTCGGCCGAAGAGAACGGGGAGGATCTCGCGGAGCTCCGTGGGGCGCTGGCGGTCTCCACCACCGGCACCCTTCGGAGCGAATGGCAGGGCGAAGCAGCTCTCCAGCTGATCGTGGACCCCTCCGGCCCGGCCTGGACGGTCACCGCCTGTGGGGAGGAATACCCCGCCGTGGACGCACAGTTCACGCTCCAGGCCGGCCCCCTGCTCATCGTTGACCGCACCCTGCGGCTGTCCGGCCAACCGCAGACCGTGGAGATCGCCGAGGAGGACCTGAGCGGCAGCCTCTCTCCCGGCGCCCTGCCCGACGATTCCCTTCGGTTGTTGCTCCGCTTGAGCTTCTCACCCGAGACCTGGGAGGGTCAGGCCCGATGGCTCCTGGAGCGCGATGGGCACTGGGAGCACGCGCCCGCAGCCACCTGGCAGGTGCCCTAGAGGCTCATCACCCGGCCCTATAGGGGCTCGAAGAGTTGCTGCTGCCGGGAGCGCAGGCTCTGATCAAAGAGATCCGCCGGGGGCTCGATGTCCTCGATCTCACTCGAAAAGGCACCGGTAGCGCCCAGCAACCGGAGCTCGGGCCAACCCGAAGCCAACACCTGCTCCGCGAGCACCGCCCCGATCAACTCGTGGCCCACGACGGTGGGATGCATCACGTCCAGGAAGAGCTCGTCCTGGCCCAGGCCGGAGTCCGCGAACACCGTCCCTGCATCCACCATCGGCACGCCGTGGTGCTCGGCCAGTGCTGCCATCTGCTCGAAGTAGGGCTCCCATGTAGGGGGGGTCTCGTCTCTCCACTCGTGAAGGAGGCGTTCGTTCGCATTGCGCACGAAGGCCACCCCGATCCCCTTGGAGCGGGCCTCGCCGATCAGCCGGTCAAGCAGGATGGCGTAGCGCTCCACGGGCACGCGGCGGACCTTGTCGTCCGGCCATTCTCCCAGGCCACTGACGGTGACGATGCGCCCGGTCTCCTGCGGCATCAAGCGACCGAAGGCCGTGGCCAACAGGCGCACCGCAGCGCTGTGGGCCAGGGGGTTCTTCTGGGCCAGCGCCCTGGACGCGAGCAGATCCTCGTCATGGAAGGCATCGAAGGTGTTGTCGCTCCACAGGTTGTTGATGACCAGAAGCGTCGGCTCCATCGCCCACCCCTGCTCCTCCATGAAGAGTCCGGACTGGGCGATGGAGTAGCCAGCCACCCCGCCGTTCACGACATCCACGTCCAGCCCCGACTCAGCCAGGATCCGCCCGGCCACATTCACGAAGGCCATGCCGTCCGGCACGCCATGGCCGAAGGCCGTGCTGTCGCCGATCACCATCACGCGCTCACGCTCCGCAGGCCGTGGGAGCTCCGGCAGCTCCCCGCGCAGACCCTCGGAGTTGATGAGCGCCGTGGTCTCTCCCGTCTCGCGGGCACCGCCCGCATGGTTGCACCACAACCGGGTGGGGTGTCCCGCCATGAGCAGGCCCCCCTCGGTGGTCAGCGGCACCGCCATGCCTGGAAGCTGCGGATCCACCACACGGGCCAGGCCCTCGATCAACAACAGCCCTCCAAGCAGGAGGAGCACGCCTGGAAGCAGGCGCCGCCGGCGTGACCGAGGGGACATGGGCCCGATGGTAGCCTCGCTCGGTGAGGACGCTGCTCACAGCCCTGCTGAAAGAGCGCTGGTGGGCCGCCATCCTCGTGATCGGCCTGCTGCTCCTGCTCGTGGTGCTCACCGCGCTCCAGATGGCGCAGTACGCCTCCCCCTTCGAGTACGCCCAATGAGCCGATGATCGGCTTCCTGCGCTAGGGTTGCTCGAAGAGGAGCTGCTGCACCCCGCCGTCGTGCGCCAGCCCCACGTCGTGCACATCCTCGGGCGGCTCGATGTCCACGATCTGACTGGAGAAGGCCTCGGCCGAACCCACCAGGCGGGCCTGGGGCCAGCCCGCACCCAGGAGCTGCTCCGCCAGCACCGTCCCGACCAACTCGTGACCCAAGACGGTGGGGTGCATCAGATCCAGGAAGAGCTCCTCCTTCTCCAGCCCAGAGCCCACAAACACGGGCCCCGTGTCCACCATCGGCACGCCGTGGTGGCCGGCCAGCGCCTCCATGAGCTCGAAGTAGGGCACCCACGTCGGGGGGCGCGGCTCCCTCCATTCAGTCAGGAGGAGTTCGTTCGCATTGCGCACGAAGGCCACCCCGACTCCCCTCGCCCTGGCCTCGCCGATCAGCTCGTCCAGAAGGGCTGCGTAGCGCTCCACCGGTACGCGGCGCACCTTGTCTTCCGGCCAGGGCTCCAGCTTGCTCACGGTGATGAGCCGACCACCGCTGGGATCGCCAGCGCCCAGTGCGGTGGCCAACAGCGTCAGCGCGCGGGAGTGCGCCAGCGGGTTGTGGTGCGAGAAGCTCTGGCTGGCCAGCAGGTCTTCGTCGCGGAAGGCATCGAAGGTGTTGTCGCTCCACAGGTTGGTGATGACCAGAAGCGTCGGCTCCATCGCCCACCCCACCTCCTCCATGAGGAGACCGGACTGAGCGATGGAGTAGCCGGCCACCCCACCGTTCACGACATCCACGTCCAGCCCCGATTCAGCCAGGATTCGGACGGCGACGTTCACATAGGCGGCGCCATCCGGTACGCCGTGCCCGAAAGACGTGCTGTCGCCGATCACCATCACGCGTTCCCGACCAGCGGGTCGGGGGAGCTCGGGCAGCTCTCCGCGCAGACCCTCAGCGTTGATGGTCGCCGTGGTGTCTCCTGTCTGGCGCGTGCCGTTGGCGTGGTTCCCCCACAAGCGGGTGGGGTGCCCCGCCATGAGCACGCCGCCCTCGGTGGGCGGCGGCTTCACCATGCCCGGCAGGCGCGGTTCCGCCAGGCGAGCCCCTCCCTCGATCAGCAGGAGCAGCGCCACCACGGAAGCTGCGCCCGCAAGACCTCTCTGCAGGGCGCGGCGTGAGCGACGGGACATGACCCGATCATAGCCACCCTGTGAGAAAGCCTGCAGGAGTGCGCCACGTACTCAGCGAGCGGGCGTGCGAGAACGCCTCCCGCTTCGGCTGCGTCCCAGGAGCAGAAGACCCGCGGCTGCGATGCCGTAGGTCAGCCAGCCCGCGGTGGCGGCCTCCACGGAGTAGCCCACGATGCGCGGGCTGAAGCTGTAGGGGACGGTCGCCAGGGGGCGTAGAGCACCATCGTCCTCGACGAAGGCCACGTGATCGCGAGTGGACATGGCCGTGTACCGACCCCTCCAACCCCACGCGCCCTCGACCGTCACCTCGAGCTCCAGGGGACCGAAAGGGACCTCTGGGAAGTGCGCGATGTAGACGTGATCGTGGCCCCAGTCACCGGGGCTGGCGCCATCGTCCGCCAGCCTCTCGGAGGCGACGACCTGGCCCTTCTGGTAGAGGACAGCCGTCGCCTTTCGCTCACCGCGGTCCACGGCCTTGAGCTCCACGGTCAGCGACGCATCCCGAACGGCTTCTCCCACCCCGACCGAATCGACGACCTCATCGAGATCCGGCGGCGCCCCCTCTCCGGCCAGTTGGACCAGGAGCACACTCTCTGCTCCCCCCTCCTGCGCGATCACCGTGCCCAGCTGGGGAATCAACGCCTCGACACGCTGTCGGTCCGCACGGCGAAAGGCATCGGTGTGTGCGGCCAGGGCCGAGAAGCCCAGACCGACAAGGCCGCTGCGAGCACCCTCGGTGTCACCCACGAGCAGACGTCCGGTCAACCACCGGGAAAAGCGCATCCGCGGTGACTTCAGTGAATCGCTCTGGTCCGCCAGGACCTTCCCAGGCCAGAGACACAGGTCGGCGATGGGCAACCCATGACTGGACTGGTAGAGACAGCCGATCCCGGTAAACCAGGCGTCCTCTTCCCCGTTGGGGTTGAGGCTCTCGGGGAAGTAGTCCAGGACCGCCCCGCTCAGCTCGGCATAGGCCGACGGCAACTCGGCAGGCCGAGCCGTCTGGCGCGCAGGGACGCGTTGAACCAGGAAGGCACCGAGCACTGCCAGCGGCAACAGCATCCACGCGTATCGGCGTCCCTCGAGCTCCGTGGCCACCCTCGCGGCGAGGGCTCCACCGCAGAGAGAGAAGACCCACAACAAGCGAGCCGGAAAGCGCAGCAGTCCCGCACCGGGCAAGTCCGCCACCAGGGCCATGGGAGTGGGCAGGGAGAACTGCGGGCTCAGCTGGAGGGACGGCCCCAGCGACAGAATCAGAGCCAACAAAGACGCTCCGAGCAGGAGACGCCAGTGGCGAAGCACCCGCGGCGCCAGCATGCAGAGGGCCAGCGTCACGGCGCACAAGGCCATTCCCGTGGAGTGCTCCAAGCGGTCCAGCTCACCCGTCGGCCCCGCAAGACGCATCAAGCTGGCGCTGCCCAGTTGGAGCTTCTGAGCGCTCATGTCCCCGTCGACCCCACCCATCTGAAACAGGTACCAGACTCCAACGGGGGCCACGAGAAGTGCCGCGGCCATCGCGGGCCTCCATGCCCGGCGCGAGCCGATCAGGAACACCACGGCGACCAGGGCCGCGGACACGCCCAGGTAGCCGGTGGTGAGCAGCGCCCCGCAGAAAGCCAGGCCTGCCAGGACGCCGTCCAGCACCCGTCGGCGCGTGTGCAGGGCCCGCCACCACGCCCAGGCAAAGAGAGGCAACCACGGGTCGAAGAGGTGATAGACGTGTCCCTCGAGCAGGCCCCACGAGGCCACGCCCGAGAAGGCAAAGCTGATGCCTGCGAGCAAGGTCCAGGGACGTCGTGCCCCGACCTCCCGCGCGAAACCCTCCGCCGCCCACGCTGACAGCGCCACCCCCAGGATCTGCAACGCGCCGTGCAGACGCACCGCTCCCAGCCACGACAGGAGCGCCCCGATCGGTAGCAAGGTGAAGCTGTCCAGAGCCCCGTAGTCCGCCCCGTAGGGGAAAGCGGTCAGGGGGTCCTGGAGCCCACCCGACACGAGTCGAGAGGCAGCGCCCAGCACCCAGACGGTGCCGGCGGTGTCGAAGTGTCGCCCCACCACCACCGAACCGGCCCGGGCCGCAGGCCAGGTCCACGCCACGGCCAGGGCGAACCAGAACACGGGTGACCATCCGCGCCGCCACGGCAGCACTCTGCCGCCACCGCGCGCCGACGGAAGCCACAAGACGAAGACGAGCACCGCCAACGCCCAGACGATGCCCAGCAGCACCTGCGCCGCCTCGAAGTGCTCGGCCGAGCGCATGGTCGGCTGGGACGAGCTCCGCTGGATCCCCCGAACGCCGAGGGTGTAGCTGAGGGTCTGGTCGCCTCCATCCAACCACTCCAAGGACTGGTATCGGACCTCCAAGGGAGTCGTCCCCACGGAGCCATCCCCGAGGTAGCCCGTGCGCAGAGTGAGGGGCAGATAGGTCGTCGGCGGCCCGGAGAACTCGCCGGACCAGATCCCAGCCTCCCTCTGCAGAGTGACGACCTGCGTCTCACCCAGCCACGAGACCTCGGCCTCGGCCGCCCGTGGGACCACCTGCGGGTGGGACTCGCCCACCTCGATCCGCAGGTGCCACAGGTCCTGCTGCTGAGCGCAGGCGAGATTCAGCAGCAGCAAGAGCATCAGTCGAGGGCCAGAAGCCTACTGGAGCACGATGTCCACACCGCTCAGGGTTCCGTCCGCGGAGATCTCGAAGGGGTTTCCGCTGTACGCCCCCCAAACCTGGTCTTCAACGGTGGTCGGCTCACCATCGAAGTCGATCATCCCGAATGCGGCGATCTCCTGGGGATCGGCGGTCAGGCTGATGATGGCGTTGTAGTCGATGGGCGAGCCCGATTGGGTGGGGCAGTCGATGATGAAGAAGCCGAGCGGCTGCGCACCCCCCGAGAAGTCCGGCAGATCGTTCTTGATGTCCTCCGACTTCCAGGCACTCGCCAAACAGCCGGCAGCCCCGCTGAGCTCTGAGCCGTTGTAGGTGAGGGAGCCTGTGAGCGAGGCCTCTCCGACGACATCGGTGTCCGCGTCGGAGTCGGCGTCGGCGTCGGCATCGGAATCGGAATCGGAATCGCTGTCACCGTCACCATCGGAGTCGCTGTCCGTGTCGCTGTCCGTGTCGGTGTCGGCATCACCGTCCACGGCTGTATCCACAGCTTGAACACAGAGACGTCCAACCTGGACGAAGCCATCGGGGCAATTGGGGGTACAGGCCAGTGGGAGGAGTTGAAGGAGAAACATGGCCGCATGGTAGCTTGCGGTGTGCTCCTGCAGGCTCTGGTCAGCATCGCGGTCGCGCAGCAGACCGGCCTCGTCGCCCGCGTGGAGGGGGAAGGGATCGTCGCTCCCGTGATGGTGCGACTCGACGGAGACGAGGGCTCCTTCGAGTTGACCTTGAACGACCAGGGAGAGCCCCCGGATGTACTCCCCGACGACGACCGCTGGGCCGGTGATGTCTACCTGAAGGGCGACACCTTCCAGGTGACGCTCACCATGGGGGAGACGCAGCACGTCGTCGGCGAAGTGTCCTGGCCGAGTGAGGAGAAACCACAGCCCAGAGACCTGATCCTCTCGGTCCAGGGGGGCATGGTCACCGCCGAGGCACGCACGGCGCGCACGACGGTCTCACCCACCCGCGAGACCGGAGCGCGCGAGCCCGTCGTGACCCTGCCCGGCGCGGCGCAGCCCAAGAGGGACTACTCCCCGTGGATCATCGTGGTGGGGGTGGGCTTCCTGCTTCTCGCGGGAGTGGGGTTCGTGTGGAGGCGAAAGAAGCGCAGTCGGGGCTACGCGGTCAAGACCAACGCGGACCTGATGCCCGAGCCCCCGCTCCTCGGCCCCGGAACACCCTCTGTCTCCCAGGGCACCTCGATCTGGAAGCTGGACAAGGAGGAGCACTCCCCCTTCATCGCCGCACTCATCACTCGGCTGTCCCGTCACCACCGCGTGCTCGTGGTCGGTACGGACGCTCCAAAGGTGGAGCGCGGCCCTGTCTACCTCGCCGACAGCGACAAACCCGTACACGTCGGCGACGCCGCAGAAGACCTGCTGGCAGGGCCTGGGCTGCCTCTGCTGGTGGTCCTGGCAACAGACGAAGTCGACACCTACGAGGCGCAGCTTCCCGAGTCGGTGGGGGTGCTCTTCGTGACGACGGCTCTCCCCCAGGAGACGGACGCGATCTGTCTGGAGGTCGCACCGATCGAGGAGGGATGGTCGATCTCGGCCGGTGAGACGACCCTGCGTCTCGATCATGTCCTGGAGCCGAAGCTTGGCGCGATCGCGTAGGGGGCGCCTGGGCCGACGACTTGGGCCACTCGCCGACCGGATCGGCGCCCGCGTGGTCAAGGAGCGCCTGGTGCTCGGCCCCCTGCTGCTGCTGCTGCTCGGGGAGCTGGGCGCACGGGCGATCGCACCCAAGCTGCCCGAGTGGAAAGGCTTCGATGGGCGCTCGGTCATCCTCACGGGCCATCCGACGCGGCTGTGGGGGCTGTCTCCAGGGGAGCGCAAGAACGTCACCACCACGGCGACCATCAACGAGAGCGGCTACCGGGGCAAGGAAGCGACGGACCCCAAGACCGCCCGGCGGGTGCTGGTCCTGGGAGACAGCAGCTTCTTCGGACACGGGGTGTCCGACGATCAGACCCTGGGTGCCGTGCTCGAGCAGGAACTGGACCGGGTCGAGGTGCTGAACCTTGGCGTGCCCGGCTACTCCAGCGAGCAGATCCGCACCCAGATGGAGGAGGTGGGATGGGCTCTGGAGCCGGACCTGCTCGTCCTGGGCAGCTTCTGGAGCGACTCGAACTGGGACGCTTTTCGCGATCAGGATCTGCTGCGAAGCCAGGGTCTGGCTCGCTGGAATCCACTCGTCTGGTCGGCGCTGTTCCGCCTGACGGCCACCACTGTAGCCAGCCAGTGGCCTGGGGAGGGCACCCGGATCGTGTCCTGGTCCGAGCGGGACGGCTGGCCCGAGGAGGGCGTCCGCCGAGTCCCTGTCCGGCGCTACGCGGAGAACCTGGACGCCATGGCGAGCCGAGACGTGCCGGTGCTCTTCGTGACGCCCTGTCCTCGCCTGGAGATCCTGGAGCCGGACAGCCCCAGGGACTGGGCGCCCTATGCGGAAGCGCAGGCGGCGATCGCCGAACACCATGGAATGCCTCGTCTGGAGCTCTGTCCGATCCTGGCTGGCGACGTGGAGGCACTCTTCATGGACGAGGTGCACCCCACCACCGCAGGCCACGAGATCATCGGCCAGGCCCTGGCACAGCTGCTCCGAGACTCCTGGCCCGAGCCCTCGACCGCCGCTCCCTTCGAGGACTACCAGGACTGGGACACCTGGGAGTCCAAGACGCCCAAGGAGGGCTCACCCATGTGGAATCTCTTCCAGCAGGTCGAGACCGTCGAGGGCTGGAGTGAAGAGCCCGCCTGGAGTCTCACCGGCAGGGTGGAGTCCAGCGAGGGACCCGTGCAGGTGCAGGTCTTCCACGAGGGCCTTCCCGTGGCCGTGCACACGATGACGCAGGACGGGAACTTCAACCTCCCCGTGCCGGAGGCCTACGAAGAGGTCCGCGTGACCGTGAGCAGCCCCTCAGGGCGCGAAGAGCTCACCGTCCGACCCGGGGACGACCTCTACGTCGTCCTCGGCGACTGAAAAGTCCAGGGGCTCGCGCTCCCCCAGCAGCACCTCGGCCGCCTCGACGACCCCCTCCTCGGAGAGCGCCATCACCGTGATGGCCTGGACCTGCAGGGGGCGCAGGTAGTCGTCAGGGTGCGCGCGGTAGGGCTCGCTGCTCCACAGCCCACCCAGGTCCATGCCACCCCCTTCGTCCTCCTCCCCCGTGAAGCGAAGGCTGTCGAAGTCGCCCGCATCCCACTGACCACCGACCACCGTCTCGTAGCCCGTGGGATTGACCAGGGGGGCGAGGCGCTTGCGGAGGAAGAAGCGACTCTGCACCAGGATCTCGATCTGCTCGGGGGCGAGGGAGCTCGTCCAGGTCGCCACCACCTGGAGCATGGAGCGGATGCGCTCCCGCTGACTCTCCACCGGGTCATCGACCCCCTGTCGAGCCTCCTCCAGGCGAAGGCCCAGTCCCTCCCAGTCGGGCTCGGACTCGCCGGCAAGGCCCAGGATGATGTCCTCGTAGACCGGGGCGAGATGCTCCTGCTCCTGCTCGCCTACCTGCCGGGCTTCGGCGGCCTGCTCCTCCCGAAGCCGCAGCAGCTCTTTCGCTGCACCGATGAGCCCCTGCAGCTGCTCCTCGCTGAACTGCATGGAGCGCATCCAGGCCAGGATCCTGGCCCGCTGGCCCGCCGGGCGCGCCTGTTCGCCCACCTCGTCCGCAAACAGGTGTTGGTAGAGTGGTTCTCCCTCCGCGACTGGCGGAGCCGGAGCGGTGAGCTCCGGGCCCACCAGCTCTTGGTGCGGTCGGGCCTCGTCCAACCGCGAAGCATCGATGGCGCAGGAAAGCAGGAGCACCAGCACGGCGTCATGGTAGTCCGAAGACACCTCCCCGCCCTTCTCGCCATCCTGGCGCTGGCCCTGATCCTGGTTCATCCGGTGCTGCTCGATCCAACGAGCCTGGCGCTCGGTGAGCCCAGAAACGACGTCTGGAACCACGTCTGGGGCTACTGGTACGTGGCCGATTCCCTGGGGGATGGTCAGCTTCCCGTGCACACAGACCTGCTGGTCTGGCCGGGTGGAGGCTCGCTGTGGTTCATCGACCTCCTAGGGGCGCTGGTGACCTTGCCGGTGCAGTGGGTGGCCGGGCCCATCGCCGCCTACAACGCGTCCTACTTCCTGAACTGGATGCTGTGTGGCCTCGGTGCCTACGCTCTGGGGCTTCAGGTCACCGAGTCTCGTGCGGCCGCCCTGGTGGCGGGCCTGGCCTACATGAGCACGCCGCAGCTCCTGGGGCAGGCCTACAACGGCATCTCCGAGACCCTGGCCGCCGGCTGGCTGCCCCTGGCCCTGCTCGCCCTACGACACGGGTGGGAGAAACCCAACTGGCGCAGCGGTGCGCTGGTGGGACTGGTCTACGGCATCACGGCCCTGGCCAACTGGTACTACGGGCTCTTCGCCGCCCTGGTGGCACTCGGCCTGCTGCTGCGCGAGCCCTTCACCCGCCGACGCAGCCGGTGGAAGGGGCTGGCATGGATGCTCGGAGCAGCAGCGATGGTGGGGACGCTGGTGGTCGCTCAGCCCTTCTGGGTCTTCCTGTCCACCCTCGGCGCCGAGGACGCCATCGTGACCCGGGAGAGCACCTTCAACTGGTCCACGCTGGTGCTGCACAACATGACCGACGTGCTGGCTCTGGTGCATCCGGGCAAGTTCTACTCCCCCGACCTGCACGAGTCCTTCGGCGAGAACCTCATCGTGGTGGTCTACCTGGGCCACGCCCTGCTGCTTCCCGCCCTGGCAGGGCTGTGGCTACGGTGGCGCCGGGCCCGGTGGTGGGGCGCGATGGCTCTGGGCTTCACCGTGCTCACCCTCGGCCCCTTCCTGTACATCAACGGGGACTACCTCCAGATCGCAGGAGGCTGGGTGCCCCTGCCCTTTCTGGCGCTCTTCGAGCACGCGCCGGGCTTCTCCACCATCAGCCACGCCTACCGCTTCGCAATCGGTGCTTCGCTGGCGCTGTGCGTGCTCGCCGCCGTGCTGGTCGCCGAGCTGGAATCGCGAGGCATCAACGGCTGGATGCTGGCGATCCTGCTCTCGGGTGCGCGCATCGCCGAGAGCTTCTGGGCCTCTCCTGCGTGGTTCCCGATCCCTGCGGCCCGAGCCGAGATCCCCGAGGTCTACACGGCCCTGGAGGGCGGGGCGGTCTGGGACCTGCCCATCGGCATTCCGGTCCTGGCGCGCTCGGAGTACAGCCTCTTTCAGATCACCCACGGACAACCCGTTCCCTACGGTCTGAACGAGCACATGCCCAAGCTGCTCTGGGCCAACCGCTTCTCCCGCTACCTGGTGGAGATGGAGTGGAGCGACGTCGCCACCATGCCGGCGCAGCCGCCCTGGCTGGACCTCGAGCTCGGCCGAACAGCCCTGATCGACGACGGCCTGCGCTGGATCGTGCTCCACAAGGCGCTCTACGCGGAGCACCAGTACCCTCGCGTCGCCAACTTCCTGGATCTCGTGGCCGAAGCGGTCCACGACAGCGAGGAGATCAGGGTCTACCGTCTACAGTGAGCAGCGGCTCGAGCTCATCGGCCAGGCGCAGACCCAGGCGACGGTTTCCTTCCCGGGAGAGGTGATTCCGGTCCACCAGCATGTCCGCTGCGAGGGTGCTCCGAACATCCACCGACCACACGCCGTCCAGCTCCGCAGCGAGCCGATCGCAGAGCTCCAGGTAGAGATCCAACGAGTGGGCCATGTCGGGACTGACGTACTCGGTGACCAGCACCAGGGGAATCCCCGTGGCGGCCACGAGGCGTAGGTTCTCCTCCGCATCGGGCAAGGGCACGCTGGAGGGGTTCTGGCTCCGATCCGGCACCGCTCGCATCCCCAGCCCGAGTCCCGTCACCAACCGGGAGCTGCGGGCCAGGCCCAGGAGACCTCGCGTCGAGGCCGTCCGGGCCTCGTAGGCGGCCTCCCGCTGCTTGCGGGTCTGGGCGTGGTTTCGGGTCAGCACGTCGTTGACACCCACGTAGAGCACCAGCAGGTCCGCGCCCTCGCTCAAGCGGTCGATGGTTCGGGAGATGGTGAAGGTGTCCCGATCGCTGAAGCCGTGGTTGATGGTGCTCAGCGACAAGCCCCTCTCGCACAGGGCCTCGTGCGTCTGAGCGGGGAAGAAGGCCTCCGGATCCCCGCCAAACTGGTAGGCACCGCCGGTGGAGCTCCCCCCCGCGAACACGACCGTGGGTCCCTGGCCGCAGGACCCGCTCCAGCCCGCGACCGGGTCGCGCCACCCGTACTTGTCGTAGGACTCCAGGCTGATCCGGCCCCAATCCCACACCTCCTCCAGGTAGCTGCTGCGAAGCCCCAGTTCCAGGCCGATGGGCAGGAGCAGGACATGCAGCAGGAGGTGGTCTGCCGCCGCTCGTGGATGGCGTGCGGCGTGGTCCTCGACCACCAGACGCGCCAGGCGCCACAGCCCGGCCACCAGCAGTCCCCAGCCCCAGCCGAGCAGGCCCACGGCCAGCAGGGAGGGCAGATCCCCCTTGAGCATTCGAAAGGTGCCCGTGCGTCGGAGGAGCAGCGGCTCGAGCAGCAGGGCGGGAACCCCGAGCAGGGCCATCCACGGCTCCTGCCACGAGGCCAGCCCCGCGGCGACCAGGGCGGCCAGCCCCCACGTCCCGCGTGCCCGAGGCAGGCGAGGCAGCGCGTCCAGGCCACGCGAAATCCCGGCGAGGACCACCGGGAGAGCCGCTGCCCCCAGGACCAGCCGCGCCAGCTCGTGCGTTGGCGTGCGGGTCAGATAGAAGCGCTCAGCCACGATCAGCCAGGTCTCGGGAGCCACGAAGGCCAGGGCCAGCAAGGGCAGCCCCCAGAGAGCTCCCGAGCCCAGCAGGCCCGCCACGGCGCCCAGCGTGCCGCCGGCGATCAACCACGGCAGGGTGGAGGCCCGCGTGGAGCGAAAGTCCTGCTCCAGAAGCACGCCATCGGCCCCTTCCAGGCGGATGGACTCGACGCGGGCCCGCCGATCAGGACCGCTGGTCAACTCCACGTCGCCCGGACCGGTCTTCCCAATGACGACGGCCTGCCCTTCGTGCTCCAGGCGCAGGCTGCCGTCCTCGATCCAGAAGCGGCTGGTACCCGGCTTCACGCTGAAGGCCTCGTTGGCCAGGTGCACCTCGACGGGCCCGCTGTCCTCCGCCACGAGGAGCTCACCGGAGAACACAGGCCCGACCATGCAGACCACGGTGTCCGCCTGGAAGAAGACGTGGGGCGTGATGGTCAGGGCCCCATCGACGACGTGGGTCCCCCCCACCAGGTCGGGAGCCGACATGGACGTGGTGCGAATCGGGGAGACCACGTGCCAGATCTCCCGGTCGGGGAGCAGGGGCTCCGTGACCACGCGGGCGGCCTTCCACCCGGCGAGCAGACCCAACGCGACCCCCACCACCAGGGTGAGTCCTCGAGGCACACGAACAAGGCGGGCTCGGCGGCGCCTCACTCAGGGGCAGCCGCGCGGAAGTCGTAGCCGTTCTCGCGGAGTTCACGAACGAACTCCTCGCTCAGCTGAAGGTCGAGGGGCGTTCCGGCTCGAGCCTCCCGGAAGCCGGTCCACCGCCTCTCCAGATCCTCGACCACCTCGGGGTGGAGGGCCGCCACATCGTGCTCCTGCTCGGGGTCCGAGGACATGTCGAAGAGACAGATCGGGACGCTGCCCTCAGGCGACGGTCCCAAGGACCCACAGCCCCGCTGCTGTTTCATCAGAACCCAGGGCGGACTGATGACAGCACCCGTCAGCTCACCGACCTGCCGAGCGACACCCCCCTCTGACAACGCCGTGCTGCGAACGGACTGCAGCGCGTTCGTGAGCAGCCCGACCAGGGAGATCCCGTCGATGCCCGCGGGCTCGACGGCGCCGACCAGCTCCAGGATGGTCGGCAGCAGATCCACGTGGCTGACCAGCGCAGGGATCCGGCTGGGCTCCACGCCGGGCACCCGAATGACCAGCGGAACCCGGATGACCGAGTCGTAGTAGGCATCGCCGTGGAGCAGCTCGCTGTGGTCGTTCAACGACTCGCCATGATCCGCCACGACGACGATCACCGTCCTGTCGAGGCGTCCGCGCTTCTCCAGCGCCTCCATGACCCGTGCGATGTCGTGATCCATCAGACGAACCGCCGAGGCGTAGTGCTCCTTCCACATGTTGACCGCCGCATCACCGTGCTGGTTGACCAGCTCCTGGAGCGGGTCGGTGCCCACGATCTGCACCACGCCCTTCTGCGCGGTCCCGCCCGCCATGCCGGGCATCGACTGCTGGGTCTCGTCGTTCTGGCCCGCATCCCACAGCCCTTGGGTGATGCCGGTGGGATCGTCCTCCGCTCCCTCGTCGCCGATGACGAAGGGAAAGTGCGCCGTTCGGCTGTGGAACATCACCATCAGGGGCGCATCGTCCGGCTGATCGTCGAGCCACTGCACCACCGGGGCCGCGCTCTCGCCGGGCTCTCCAGGAGTCCCTCCGCGACGGCGCCCGTCCGGTGTACCCCGCGGACTGGCGACGATCTCCATGTGCTGGAAGCCCCGGTCCAGGCCGTAGTCCGGCCGGAAGCCCGAGGGCGCGTCGGTCGTGAAGGCTGCGGTGCGGTAGCCGTAGTAGCTGAGGATCTCCGGCAGCGTGGGCACATCGGTGGTCAGGCCCTTGTCCCACCCGGTGACGCCCGTGGTGCTCGCGAAGCGCCCCGTCAGCACAGCGGTCAGCCCCGCCAGCGTGAAGTTCGAAGCGGCGTAGGCCTGCTCGAAGAGCGCCCCTTCCGCAGCGATCGCATCCAGGGCTGGGGTCAGGCCCTCGTGCTGGCCGTAGGCGCTGACGCGGTCCTGCCGAAGAGAGCAGAGGGTGATGACGACCACGTCACACCCGGCGCAGAGAGCCTCACCCAGGGGCTCTTCGGTCTTGCCAGGGGCACGGTTGGTGAAGGTGCCCGAGCCCGACGAGACCATCGGAAGCGGCTGTTCTCCCCCGCCCGGCGCTGCATCGGCAGGGACCGGGACCGGAGACCTGGCGGCGCGGTCCGAGAGCCCGTACACCACCAGTCCGACGCCGCTGAGGGCCAACACGACCAGGACGAGGTTGGGGAGCAGCGAAGAGCGGGACATCGGCCAGAGCCTATACTGGCCGCATGGCCGAAAGCGGGATCCAGGCCTTTCTGAAGAAGTTCGGCACCCTCGGAGAGCTCCTGGCCGCCGCAGCAGCAGACGGGCGGTGGTGGGTGATTCCCATCACGCTGAGCCTGCTTCTCGCGGTGCTGGCGGTACTTGTCTGGCAAGCAGCCCAGGTGGTTCTTCCCTGGTCGTACCAGTGAGTCAACGGGGAGGGGAAGCATCGAAGAGCGTGGTCTGGGGGCTGCCCATGTCCTCCTCATCCGCCTGAGGCTCCGGAGGCCGCACGTCACGCAGCCCGCTCGCGTCGAAGACCCCTCCCTGGGGGATGGCGACGCCCTCGAGAACGGCCTCCGCCACAGCCTCCCCCAGGATGCGGTGCCCCGCGACGGTGGGGTGCATGCTGTCCATGAAGAGATCGTCTGGCCCCAGACCCGAGTCCCGGTAGAGCACCTTCGCATCGATGATGGGGATGTCGTGGTGCTCGGCGAGCGCCTCCATGGCCTCGTAGTAGGTGTCCCAGTCCCCAGGTCTCCCCTCCAGGCTGATGCGGTTGCTGGGCTCGATGATGAGCGCCCCGACCTCGCGACGCCCGGCTTCTCTCAGCAGCCCGTCCAGGAGCTCCGCGTAGCGCTGGAGCGGGACACGGCGCACGCGTCCTTCGGGCCAGGGCTCCAGCTTGCTCACCGAGATGACCCGCCCGCCCTCCTCTCCGCCCGCTCCCAGCGCGGTCGCCAGGAGCGTCAGCGCGCGGGAGTGCGCCAGCGGGTTGTGCTGCGAGAAGCGCTGGCTGGCCAGAAGATCCTCATCGTGGAAGGAGTCCCAGGCGTTGTCGCTCCACAGGTGCCCGATGACCAGAAGCGAGGGCTGGAGATCCCAGCCATCCTCTTCCATGAAGACCGTGCTCTGCGCCACCGAGTAGCCGGGGACCGCGCCGATCACGACGTCCGCATCGGGCAAGAGCCCCGCAGCCACCGAGCCCAGGTCCTGGCCATCGGCCACCCCGTGCCCGAAGAAACTGCTGTCTCCCAACACGAGCAGGCGCGTGCGCCCTTCGGGCCGCGGCAGCACCGGGATCTCCCCTCGGAGACCCCCTTCGTTGATGAGCGCGGGCACGCCCGCGGTGTTGCGTAGCCCGATGCCCAGGCCCCACAAGCGGGTCGGGTGCCCTGCGAGCACATCCGTCCCGGTGTCCGCCTGGCGCCATTCCGGCAGCACAGGTGCGGCGAGGCGAGCCACGCCCTCGACGAGCAGCAAGACCGCCACCGCGGCAGCGGCGCCCGCGAAGCCTCTCTGCAAGGTGCGATGACGCATCCGGCAATGCTACCGTCCGCGGGTGTTGTGGCTCTCCTGGGCGCTCGCCTCCGAAGGCGGCCTCGTCGTCTCCTTCAACGCCGGGGACCTGAGCGTCGACGACGAAGTCGTGTGCATGCTCACCACCGATGCGGGCTCCACCGAAATCGTGCTGAGCAATGACGGCACCAACCCCGACGTGATCGCGGACGACAGCCTCTGGGCCGGATCCGTCATCATCGCGGGCGACCGCTTCGAGGTGGTGCTCCTGGTAGACGGCGAAGAGCTGGGACAGGGAGTAGCCGAGTACGGAGAAGACGAGGAGGCCCGGGACCTGCGGATGGCCTGGAACGGAGACACGGTCTCCTTCGAGACCGGCGTACCGGCAAGCTCCGCTGAACCGGAGGACCCAAGCGTCGGAGGCATGCCCGTCGATCCCGGCGAGATGGCACCGCTGGACCCCAGCGTTGGCGGAGAGCCCCTCGACCCCACCGAAGGCGGCGAGCCGCTCGATCCCCAGCAGGGCGGACAACCCTCCCCCGATCTGCCACCCCTGGCCGGTGGCGCTCCGAGCGACGACAACCCCGCTCTCCTCATCGGCCTGGGCCTGGGTCTGCTCGTCCTCGCAGGCATCGTGTTCGCGTGGCTGCGCAGCGGGGGGGGAGCGGGCTACCGCGTCAAGACCCGAGCCTCCCTGCAGGACGAACCCCCCTTTCTCGGTCCCGGCGGTCCAGTACTCAGCCAAGGCCTGCACCGGGTCAAGGTCGAAGGAGACGCCGCCGAGCTGGCCCGAGCCCTTCTGCCCACCCTCTCGCAGCACCACCGCGTGCTGGTCGCAGGCATCGACTCCATCCCTGCGGTCTGGGGCGGACCTGTCTACCTGACCAGGGCGGAGAAAGCCGTGCATGTGGGTGACGCCGCCGAAGACCTGCTGGATGGACCCGGAATGCCGCTGGTGGTGCTGTCCGTGGGCATCGCGGGTCTGGACGAGCAGCTCCCCGAAGGAGTGGGTGGACTCTGGCTGGGCACCGAGGGCGACGTGGTGGCCACGAAGGACGACGCGGGCTGGCTCTTGGGAGACCACCCGGTGGTCTAGATCTGCCCAAGAGCGTGTAGCCCGTTAGAATCAGGGCCCCGACTGCCTCGGTAGGACCATGTCACCAGTCTTCTTGACCCTCTGTTCGTTCCTCGGATGCTCTCTCTTCCTGAACGACAACAAGCCCTCGGATCCCGCTCCGGTCGACACCGGGAACGACGATCTCGACGACACCTCCGACCCCGGCGATACGGGCGATACGGGCGAGTTCAGCCCGGACGACTGGGCGAGCCCCGACCTCTCCTGCGGCAGCGACAGCGACTGCCTGGACGGTGAGATCTGCAAGGACTCGGTGTGCCAGATGGATCGCTGTTCAGCCGGCGACTACAGCTCGCTACCACCCATCGGCGAACACTTCCTGTTCTTCGCCAACGACGAAGTCGTGGTGGCAGATGGGACCATGGCCAGCGACTCCTACTGGCTGGATGGCTTCGATCCGGAGTCCTCCGACGTTCCCTACGGTGGCTCCTACGAAGCCGGCGGTGATGTCATCGTTGACGTGGCCGGCGGCGACCCACTCGCCCTCGGCTACGGCACCTACGTCCTGGCGATCGAGGACAGCAGCAGGGTCCAGATCGTCGGAGACTCAAGCCTCGACGTGGGCCTGTACGCAACAGCGGTCGGCATGGGAGACATCGACGGAGACGGCATCGATGAGATCCTTTCCGTGGCCGGTGAAGAATTCACGGCCTGTCACGCCGACACCGAAAGCTGCGACGGGTGGACCTTCGACGCGAGCATCACGATCCTCGATGTCGACCTCGCCGATCTGGACGGGGACTACTTCGAAGAAGCGGTGATGATCCTCCAGAGCGGCGACGATCGCTACCTCTTCGTGCACAACTTCGACGCGGAACAGACCGGCCAGCCCGAAAGCGCGTCACTCTATGTTGGCGACGACGAACCCGCGCGCATCACCGCAGACGACCTGGACGGCGATGGACTGGCCGAGATCGTCACCCTGGTCGATGGTGGGTGGGCCGACGTCGTGGACGACCATCTGGTGGCCTACTCACTCACCTGGGTTGACGGCGAAGGCAGCCTGTCGATGCTGTGGAACGTGGGCACGGACTACGGCCGGCTGATCGATCTCACCTCGGGAGATGCCGACAACGACGAGAGCAAGGAGATCATCGTCCTGGACGATCACGAGAAGATCGCGGTCTACGCCTCGGACGGCAACGGTGCGGACCGTGTCTGGGAAAAGGAGCTCGGCATCACCCAGGAGGCCACATGGATCGCCTCCGCGGACCACGACGGCGACTCCGTCGGTGCCCACCTGGTCTCGGGGCCCGATCTCCAGATCGGAGCCGTGGTTCCGACCGTCGTCATGCTGGTCCCGCCCTACAACGCCGAGTTTTCGGACGGCGGCGTGGGCTCATCCGGGTACGGCGAGACCGACACCAGCAGCGAAGCCTTCTCGGACACCGTCTCCCTGGGCCTGAGCGTCGACGTCGGTGTGAGCGCGGGTTTCATGAACCTGTTCAAGACCAAATTCAGCGCGAAGACCGGCTGGCGCGTCAGCGAGACCATCACGGAGGGGACCTCCATCTCCATTGGTGAGCGCTCGACCCTGCGCGCGGCCACGGAGCGCTTCGGCTACCAGTACGGCGCGGTCTCGACGGCGTGGGGCTGCTTTCACTCCTACAGCTACGAGATGAGCGATCCCTCGAACCTGGTTCCTGGAACCGACGGCTACGAGATGGTGCTCACGGTGCCGGTGGACGGCGGGACATCCGTCTGGTCGACACCCCGGTACAACGCTCTTGCCGAAGCCTTGGGCGACCTTCCTGTGATCGAGATTCCGTACACCATCGGTGAGGTCTCCAGCTACCCGGAGTCCCCCGAGCGGCTCTCGGGCCAGAAGCTGCAGAACTCGGAGCTCCTCTTCTCCGAGCTCCGCGACTACGAGGTCTCGGACGTCGCGACCGTGAGTTGGTCCTACTCACGTGGTGAGACCACGACCAACTCGCAGAACGTCAACTGGGACATCGGCGCGAGCGCAAACGTGACCGTGGGAAGCGTGAGCGTGGGTGCCTCGGTCAGCCAGGGCTGGGGTCAGGGCTACCGTCTCACGGTGGGCCAGACCGCGCTCTTCTTTGGCAGCATTCCCCCGCTCTACGACGATCTCTCGACCCAGAACGACGAGTACATCGAGAACAGCTACCGCGTGACCCCGGTCGTCTACGTGGAGACCTACACCGACGCCTCGGGCTCAGAAGCCGCCTACTTCGTCTACACCTACGCAGCGGACTGAGCCTCTCTCCGGGCGCTAGAGCTGCTCGAGCAGGGCCTTCGCCGCGGCCTCACCCGCGGCGGCGTTGCCCAGCCCCGTGAGGTGCCCGCGGTCGAAGGAGAAGGTCATCGCGTCGGCCTCCTCCACGCTGCTGCCGCAGCACGCTCGGATGTCGACCACCGCAGCACCCAGCTCATCGGCCAGCCCCAGGGTCTCCTCCACCCCGGGCCTCGGCGGCGACTGCTCCCCCTGGAGATCCTGGTAGAAGGGCAGCAGCCCGAGCACCAGGGTTGCTGAGCTGTCGATAGCGAGGAGGACCTGCTCCCGATCCTTCCGGCTCACCCGGGGCACCCGCGGCTCGCCGTCACTCTCCTCGTGGGGCAAAACGTACTCCTGCTCCGCCCGGCTCCAGATCAGCGTACGCAGCAGCGCGTAGATTCGGCTGTGCTCGGCCAACAACAGCCTCGCGCCCCCCTCGATGCGCTCACGGTCACTCACCAGAGCGCGGTTGTGGTCGGCCATGGGCATCCACACCAGCACCACATCGGGCTGGTAGTCGCGCACCACGTCCTCCCACAGCGCCCCGATCTGCCAGGTCGTGTAGCCCGGCTGCCCGGCGTTGAGGACCTCCCAACCCGGCATGTGTGCCTCCATTCGCGCCCCGAGGGTCTCCTCCTCGTTCACCCCCCACCCGAAGACATTGCTGTCCCCCATCACCACCAACCGCTGTGAAGCGCCCGGCTCGCGCCCGCTCCGTGTACGCAGTCCGTCCGCGTTGGTGCTGACTCGAAAGTCATGCGGCTCGCGGGTGCCCTGCATGCGCTGATCCTGCAGCTCCGCGGCCATCCGCCAGCCCGTCTCGGTGGAGGGCTGGTAGGCCGCCTGAACCCCGCCCAGCCGGAGTCCGATCTCGCTCAGCCAGAGGAGGGTCAGCCCGAAGGCGATCGCCAAGAGCTTCCGACGCACCGGTAAACGATATCGTGTGGCCGTGAACCCTGACGTCGAGGAACTGCCCCCACCGCTCTGGCTCCGTGTGGCGATCCTGGCGATCACCGTCGTCGTGGGCGTGGCCCTGAGCGAAGCCCTGGTGCGGTGGAAGAGCGAAAACGCGGTGCCCCACGTGGAGATCTTCGAGCTCCGCGATGGACTGCTCCGCCTTCAGGCCGACCAGACCCTTCGGCTGATGCGCCCAGACGGAGGGAACTGGACACTCAACACCGACGCTCGGGGCTTTCGGCAACCGGAAGCCACGCTGGACAAGCCCTGGCTGGTCGTGGGGGACTCCCAGGTCCTGGGTCTCGGGGTCGAGGACGAGGAGTCTTTTCCCGCTCGGATCGGAGCGATCAATGGGGGCGTCCCCGGCTACAGCCTGGATGACGCGCTCGCCATGGCGGATGCCTTCGCGAGCCGGATCGGCGGGGTGGTGGTCGTGGTGAACCAGGCCAACGACTGGGAGGAGGTCGGTCGCGACGCCCTGGATCGCTACCAGATCTGCGGAGGGCGGCTGGTCTTGCTGGACAGCCCACCCTGGCGCTGCAGTTGGCTGGGCAGCCCGCTGACACGACTCCGCCTGCTGCACTTCGCCTCCTTGGCGCTCCTGCCCAAGCTCCCTCCCCCCGAGTGGGCCGCGCCCCATCCAGCCATCACCGCCGAGCTCGCTGCGGCGGTCCGCGTCTTCCGAGAGGAGCACCCAAGCCTGGCGGTCCTGAGCGTCTTTCTCCCCGTCGACTACGCCACCAGCGAGCAGCGCAGCACCGAATCACCCTGGGCGGGCCGCTTCGAAGGCCGCCCCTGGGAAGAGCCCTCCCTCAACGAGGGCCTGGAGCTGGACGTGGACCTCCTGCCCGCGCTCACCGACCCCGCGTGCTTCCAGGCCAGGGACTACCACCTCTCTCCCCATGGCCACGAGGTGGTCGCCAAAGAGATCAGAGCCGCTCTCGACTCAGGATTCCCGTAGCGCACCCGAGACCCCCATCGGCCTTGGCGTACTCGTCGAAGTCCAGCTCGTGCACGGTGATGCCCATGCCCTCCAGCTCATCGCGGGTGTCCTGGCATCCAGCGGGCATCAAGACCTCGTTCGGACCCAGTTGCACGAAGTTCAGCGCCATGTCCCACTTCACCTCGCGGGTCTGGGCCATCAGAACGGTCTCGAAGCCGTGGTTCTCGAGCTGTTCACGGATGACGTAGTCCTCCTCGTGTTTCACCACGATGGCGCGCTGACGATCCACGATCTGGATCGCGGACTGAAGGTGCATCATCGAAGGCGGCATGAACACCGGCTCGACCCCGACCTCCAGGCCCATCATCAGCATCGACAGCAGGTACACACCGTCCGGGTTCGTGCGCTTGCCCACGCCCACCAGGAGCAGCTGCTCCTCGACCCACAGAGCATCCGCGCTGCCCTCCAGGGTCGCGTGGCCTCGTGGGGTGGCCAGGATGGGCACACCCAGGTCGGTGAGCGCACGCGCTGCGTGGATCTCCTCGCCCGCGCGCTGCTGACTGGCCATTCGCGACACGACGGCCCCCTCGGGGGTCATCAGGAAGAGGTCACGCATGAACACGATGTTGGGCGAGGCGTCCTGGACCTCGAGCAGGTGCACCTTGATGTCCATCATTTCGTAGAAAGCGACCAGGGTCTCGCACTGAGCCCGCATGCGATCCAGGTCCGGCTTCCAGGACATGAGCTGGTCGGCCGGATCGTCGATCGCGGCGATGGTGTCCGGCGGCCAGGCCAGCAGGACCTCCTTGAGGCGCCCTGGCTCGCAGTTCACGCCAAAGTCAAAGCCCAACTCTTCACGATGGGACGTCTCGCGGGCCCTCCAACCGACCCCGCCGTGGGAACTCTTCATGTCCCCTGGCTAACGCCTGAGTCGAAGGAGCGGGGCAAGGTAGGGGCCGGATCGCCTCCACAGTGGCGACCACGAGCACCTCTCTTTCTGGATGCTCAGCGGTAGACTCCCCCCATGATGATGCTCCTTTCCCTGTCCCTGGCCGCGGATGTCGAGATCCATCCCGGAAGCTCCACCAACGTGAGCAACTGCATCCCCTTTGGGAATGGGTCCAGCTACGGCAACTACCAGGGCTTCGTCTACAAGAACGTCCCGGCCTTCAACCTCGCCCCTGGCGACACCATCGCCTTCGACCTGGGCAACCCCAACGACAACCCCAGCACCATGGACATCGCTCTGGCCACTGCCAGCAGCAACGGCAGCTACGAGCAGAACAGCAGCGGCTTCACCACCGTGGTGTCCTCCGGCACGCCCGCCGACCCGGACGGCAACAGCACCAAGGGCGACTACGAGCTGGAGTTCACCGTGGACACCGCCTTCAGCTTCGGCGGCGGTGGCTTGATCATCCGTTTCGACTCCAAGGG
>PVBE011067781.1_pt1 | contig 24982 bp, 22 predicted proteins | sample 1631181 | NCBI WGS metagenome assembly PVBE01 (sample SAMN08397723, study PRJNA350692) | Marine metagenome, whole genome shotgun sequencing project. | isolation source: water | place: Pacific Ocean | collected 2012-04 | reverse complement strand
CCGCCTGAGACTACGGTGAACCCTGCCCGCCCGAGCATGCGCCCGAACCGATCGGCCTGTTCGAGTCCGTAATGCGTGCACCGCCTGGCGCCGACTACGCCGAGTGCGATCGCGTCGGCCTCGGTCAGTTCGCCCCATACGTACAGAACTGGCGGCGGGTCGTATATCGTTTTCAGACCGGGCGGGTACGCCTCATCCTCCAGACAGACTATCTTAACGCCCCGACGCGACGCCTCGTGAATCTCGCGGTCCACCAGTTCGTCGCTAACGTCGGTTATCGCGGCCACTTTCTTGGGGCCCACGCCGTCAACGCCCCGCCACTTGACCGGACCGGCCTCGATGACCGATTTGGGGTCTCCGAACGCCTCTATGAGCCGCCCGAACGTAACAGCCCCGATCCCGTCAGCGAGACTCAGTTGCAAATATGAACGAACGATATCCGTAGATTCCATGCTCGCGGTTTCACTTTCTGGCGTTGTTCCGGGCCGGGCTATTTGTCAGTGGCTTTCAGGCGGTAGACTTCCACGGTTCCCCTGAAGAACTGCGGCACGTAGACCAGGCGCCGCTCGAAGTCCACGTCGAGATCGGCGGGATACTCCAGACCTTCGGCCAGGAGTTTTACCGTCTTGCGGTCCGCACCGATCGAATAGACCTTGTGTCCGTGGCAGTCGGTGATGATAAACGTACCGTCAGGCAGTACTACGATACCGTCTATCCCGGCGAACTTTGGAGCCAGCCCGAACGGTTTAGGCGCCTCCTTGCCGGTCGGGTCGAGTTCGTACACGTCGGACTTGTCCTTGGCGGTGGTCACCGCGAACAGCTTGCCCTTGAAGCTCTTGATGCCGTTGACGCCCTTGAGGTCGAGGAACTTGTCTGATTTCCCCTCGGCGTCGACGCGATATATTTCGTCGTTTCCGGTCATGTAAACGTAGTTCTCATCGCAGCCGGCGTCGTTGAAACTTTTGGATCCGGGAACGCTCACCGCTTCGACCGGTCCAGAGCCGTCAAGCTTGCGGCGCTTCGGGCCATTCCGATCGTTGAAGTACAGGTAGCCCTTGAAGAAGCACATGCCCGACGCTCCGTGGATCGGGAGATCCGGGGTCCCTTTGATAGACTCGTACTGCGTAAGCTTCCCGCCGGGGGCCAGCGTGGATATGAAACCGTTTGAGTCCAGGGCGCCTACAGTGGTGCGACTCAGCGCGTAAAGGTTCGAAACGTAAACCGTTCCGTCAACGGGACTGACCTCGGCGCATTCGGGTGTCTTGAAACCCTTGACCGAAGCGATCGGCTCGAGACTCCACTCTTTGGCTCCGCCGCAGCCGCAGACAAACAACAAGGCGACGATCGAATACACGGTTGATAGTTTTCTGATACTCATTATGCATTCCTTAAAAGTTCAGTTAGCCGGATAGGTCTGAAAGTATAGTCAATGAATGACAAATACGGAATGATGAAACTCTCAGCGGCCAGAAGAGACTTGCCCGATGCTGTGCATCGGATACACTTTCTGCACGAGCCGTAATGTCTAGACCAAGAACCGTTAGCGGGTTAAGTGGCGCTGCCGGATCGCTCGGTATTTAAATCCCCGTCGTTATGTATAATGACGGGCATGTATAAGTATAAGCAACATGTTCGTCCGCGAGATCACGCCCCGCTGCAGAGGCGGCCGGCTGATGAGTTGGTCGGCGATTTGATCGAGGCGGCCTTTGTCAACAGTATCGGGCCGGTGCTGATTGCTGTCGGCGGGCCTGGCGGAACGGGTAAAAGCACTTTCGCTCGGCGGTTGGCCCGGCGGCTTGGGGACGCCGCTGTTCTGCGGTTGGATGATTATAAGACTGCTCGGGCCCACCGGCGTCAGGCGGGGATCTTCGGGGCGCATCCGGACGCCAACAAAATGGAGCTGATCGCCGAACACCTGGCTGCTATCAAAAACGGAGATGCGATCAGTAAGCCGGTGTACGATGCGACGATCGGCGCCGCCAGCGCCAGCGAGGCGACCTACAGTCCGGCGCGATTCAATCTGATCGACGGCGAAGTGGCCACGTACCGCTGTTTTCGCGACATGGTGGACTTTTCCCTGTTTATCGACTCTGACTGGCGTACGCAGCTTGCTACACGCCTTGGCAGGGACCTGGACGACCGCGACTACTCGCCGGAAAAGGCCATCGCCACCTTTCTGCACAGCAACCTTCGCGAATTCGTCGCCCACGGCTCCGAGAGCAAGAACTGGGCCGATGCTCACCTGTTCTGTCACGAAGACTACCGCCTGGAGCTGGAGTCGCTGTCGCAGGAGTTGTACGCCCGCGTTGGGCAACTGCTGCATGCCGATATCGAGGAAGTCGACCTGGACGGGCTGATCGCACCTGTGCTTACGCCGTTTGCCGAGGATGGACAGATAGATCCCCGAGCGTTTGTGGAGCATCTGGACTGGCTTGCAGTCGCCGGTGTGCGGCGCGTTCTTATCGGAGATGTTACCGGTGAACTGTTTTCTCTTACGGGCGATGAGCGATTGGAACTGCTGAAGTTGGCGTTGGAGTATTTTCCTGGTCTGGTGCTGTTCCAGGCTGGCGGCGGACCACTACGCGAAACGATCGATCTCGCCAGGCAGGCCCAGGAACTCGGAGCCGAGGCGATCTGCTGCACGCGGCCGATCGGGTGGCCCGACGCGCCGCCGGAAGGCCTGGCGGAGTATCTCAAGCAGATCGCTGCAGCGGTCGAGGTCCCGCTGATCCTGTCGGGATCCGACAGGCATTCACCGGCGACTGAGATCCTGGACATGTCCGACTTTATTCGCCCGGGAGCCAATGCAGGCCCGGACTGCGACGATTGCGACATAGCAACTCTCAAGCAACTTGTTCGAGGGAAAATCGAGAGCTATCCGGCGGCGGTGCGCCCCCCGCTGTCGAGTTTACCGTAGACGCGGCCCGGCGGCGGGCGCCGGTTAAACCGCCGAGGCGCCCATTCCCGCCGAAATCTTCGAGCTACTACTGGCATGGCGGATCTTATCGTCCGATGAGAGTTACATGAGAAATGAACTTGCTGAGATCGAAAGTTGCTGCAGAGCGCTCATCGCGGAAACGGCTGGACTGCTGACGTGGGAGTGGGACGACTACATCGGAGCGTTCCTGGCCCAGTTCAGCAGCGACAATGCCCAGCAGATCGAGACTATCTGCGACAAGTACTTCATATCGCGATGGGACACCGACTCTCTGGACAAGATCCCGCCAAGCGTAAACGCCATCGCCGAATCACTGGGTGGGCTGCGTTCAACGCAAAAACTCTTCGTCACGCGCCCGGGTGATTTTGTCATGATGTACGGCGCATGGTGGCCTTGGGGCGATGGAAAAACAATTTCTTTGCGAATTGGAATGGTCACCAACAAAGTGCCCGATCACGCCGGTGACGAACTGTTCGCCGAGTTCTCCGAATGGTTCACTAATCCCCAGCCCATCGAAAGCACTGTTTCTTCGGACTAAGTGCCCAGTCGACCACCGCGCCAAAGCCGGATTTTATATGCAGACGGGCTCCGGTCTTTGCATAAGCGCCGCTGGTCCCCTGTTTACGACAGGTTGTCGCCCCAGCCCTTCGCCATGCTACAATCGCCCGAGCACGCTACTTGTATCTGCTGATTACAGCATATGTTACACACACACCAACCGTCAGGCTCGCCGCCGTACAATCAGGCTTGCACGCCCATTTCCGTCTCGCGAATATCACATATTCTCCGACCTTCAATCGGTCGGATAACGATGCGAATCCCGACCTGATCCGGTTGACATGATCCTCGCCAATGCCTATATTTCATGCGTCGACGGACTCCCCCCGCCGTCGATTATTGGCGACAAGTCGGTCTCCCCCCACCGGCCTGTCGCCTTTTTTTCGCCCCTTTCAGCGGTCGCCTCAGACGTTACAAATCGACACTAATACACATTTTTTTTATTTTCCCCGAAAAAAACGCTGGACGTCTAGCTATTTGGCAAGTAAAGATCATTCATCGAAAGTGAATCTTCGGCGATCCGGATATCGTCGAGACATAAACATATGGTGCTTTTGTTCACCGAGAAAGGATTTGAATTATGGCAAAGATGACCAAGCCCCTCACTAAGTCGGAACTCACCGTCGCAATCGCAGACGAATGCGAACTGTCGAAGAAGCAGGTAACCGCCGTTCTTGAATCGCTGGCTGCCAAGATCGACGACAGCCTCAAGGGTTGCGGGCGATTTGTCCTGCCCGGTCTGCTGAAGATCGAAAAGAAGGAAGTGCCTGCACGTCCGGCGCGTAAGGGCGTTCCGAATCCGTTCAAGCCCGGCGAACTGATGGACATCAAGGCCAAGCCGGCCACGACGAAGATCAAAGTGCGTCCGCTGAAGGCCCTCAAGGGCATGTAAGAAGCGACAAGCTTTACGCCGTTTAAAAGACCAGGACCGGTCAGGATTACTCCTGACCGGCCCTGTCTTTTATCAATGCAGAAAACGCGACCCTTATTGTCCGCGTGCCTGCTGCAGTCCCAAGCAGTTACTTATCGACAAACCCCGACAGCAATCGCGACAGTCGCCCCTCACCCACACCACTGGGCAGTGAGGCCAGAATCCCGCTGCCGATCTCCGAAGCGTCGCTGGCAAGGTCTCGCATCTCCTGGGCCATTGAGTCGCCGGCAAGCTCCTCAACCGCCGCTAGCGAATCGTCCACGATCACAGGGGCGATTTGAAGGCTGCTCAGAAGCTCCTGGCCCGGTGATTCGGGATCACCCGGGCCGACTCCCCCCGAGTCGACCACTGGATCATTGTTGACCAGCAGACCGATCGCCAAGAGCACACAAGCAGCCGCAGCGCCAATAGCGAAACGACGTATCGCGATCCAGCGGACCCGGCGCCGGGATTCGCCGCGGATCGACTCTACGATCCTGTAAGCCAGTTCCTCGCGCAGCGGTTCTTCGGGAATTACCTCCCGTCGCAGCGCCGCGTCGAGCAATTCAAACTTGTCCTGGTTGCATTGACTTTCCGACATGATTCACCTCGGCGGACCCCGCACGGGGTCCTGATCCTTCATCTTTGTTTTGCCCACGGGCTGGGCGATCTTCAATATCGATGCATTCGGCCAGTTTCTTCCTGGCCCGATGCAACATTACTTTTACGTTACTGACCGAGACACCTACAATATCGGCGATTTGGCTGACGGGCATCTCTTCGGCGTACTTTAACCACAGGGACGCGAACTGCGAGTCGGGAAGCGCGGCTCGTGCGCAGTCCCACAAACCGCAATGGGCCTCAGCCCTGATCATCGCAGCGTCCGGGGCGGCCGCCTGGGCCGTTCCCAACTCATGCGGAGCTGCGACAGACACCTCAAAGCGGCGCCTCCCGTGACTTATCGCCACGCGAGTTGCTATCGTGAATAACCATGTGGTCAGGCTTCTGGAGCAGTCGTATCTTGACAGGGCCCCAAACGCCTTGAGAAATGTGTCCTGAAGCAAATCTTCGGCTGTGTGCAGATTGCCTACACGCTGGCGGATATATCGAAGCAGCCGCGGGCCGTACAGGCCCACCAGTGCTTCGAACGCCGAGACATCCCCGCCCTGCGCCAAACGCGCCAGGGCCTCAGGCTCCGGCACGCACGGTTCAAGTTTTTTGGCTACGCGGGTCACATTGGCATCGTTTCGTTATTCTCGCGTCTGGCTCTTGGCCGGCTCCGATCGGCGATGGCGCCGAGCCTTGCCCGCATCTTCCATGAACGTCAGAACCTTGACCATCGACTTAACGGAAATCGAGGCGTCCACTCGCACTTCCTTGCCCTTGCCGCCGATTTCAATCTTCTCGCCGAGTTCCTGCAACGCCGCGAACTTCTCCTGCTGACGCATCATCTCGGCGAACGCCAGGAACCCGTTGGCCAACTTACGTATGTTGTCGGCGTCGGCTTCGCTGCCGGCGGTCATGCTGGCGTTAAGGAACATCTGTCCGTCGCACTCCCCGCACTGAACGGACATGGCGGTGACACCCTTCAGTATCGCCGCTCGCGGCGCCTTGCCCTCGGGGAATTCGATCTTGTCAGCCGCCAGCACCAGGAACGCCCCTTTAGAGACTTCCGGCAGCGATCCGATAGTCTTGGTTTTGGCCATAGCGTCAGCCTTACCGTCCAGAACGTCCAACGCCGAGTTGAGCGATTTGGCGCCAGTAGCCACGACAACAGTCTTGTTATCGTAGAAGCAACCGTAACGCTTCTGGCCCTTGTCACGAGAATCCTTGTCCTCTGTCCACTGGTGGATCGTGTGCTGCCCGTGCTTGTCGCTCTGGTAAGACTTCTTCTCTTTCAGGAGATCGATAAGTTTGTCAGCGGCGACTGTCGCGTCGATCACGACCACGTCGTCCTGCTGACCGATCTTCGGACCGTAAACTGTTATTCCCCGGATGTCTTCGAGCGGATCGAAGCCCAAGGTCTTCTTTATATCGATCAGGCCTTGGGCGAATCCTCTCTTCTCCTCGGCCCTGGCCAGGAACATCTTGCCCATCTCCGACGACAGCATCGCCTCGACGTCCACGTGAGCAACCCACGTCGCCTCGCCGCCGATCACCCTGGTGTCTAAAGCGCCGCCGAACACTGTCGAGGAAATCAACACCGCCGCTAACGCACTGATAATTACATTCTTCATCTTTATGACTCCTTGCCGCTGAACCAAATTATATCACATTATCGCCGGTGAGCGTCATGCTCACTTGACATGCTATACGCATCGCACCGTCAAAGGTTACACATTCGGAGCCCGGCGAAGCCGCAGGGAGCATCAAATATCCAACGCCAGCGACAGCGATCTGTCGAACTTCAGGCCAACTCCCACGATGGCCCTGCCGCCCGGCTCCGCTGTCCGCATGACAGTAGCCGCCGAAGAGAAACAACTGATCCGCCCGGACCGTCGCGGAATGCTGAACGCCACTCTGACTTCGCTGTCGACGTGCGGAGCCCGACCGGCCGGCACTGCGACGAACATGCCGCCGTCTGAGACATCGCCCGACACCCTCGTCGCACCAAGGCACTCGCTGGCCGAGAAGAAAGTCACCGGGCAGGCCAACTTTTTACGAGAGTGTCTTCGGTTGTCATATGATTCGTAACTTGTCATTTCCAAGTTCTCCTTTTGGCGTTTCATGGTCCGCCAGGGGTTATCGCCTGGTCCACTTGCCATATCGACCCCGAGCAGGAGGGCCTTTCTTAAGTAAAGCAAATCCTATCATCACATAACTATCGCTTGGCGAAAAACTTATGGCACGCCCATTGAAAATATCGAAAAAACTTCCCGACACAGCGCACCGCGCATCTTAACCCATTCCTTGTATTCTCCCTATTTTGCCGTCGACTTAGCCCGGGGGCGTAGTCCCTTGCACGCCCCTTGCGGCATTAATCGCTGCGGGAACCCGCAAAAAAGACGGCAATCAAAAAACGATCAACACTTGCAATCGTCGGAAAAGTCGGGCAGTATTACCCTTAAATGTGCGTTGCGGCACAGAATCTGCTTGCGGCGGTCGCAAGCGGAACTCGCTTGATGAAGATGGGTTTACCTTTCTGGAGTTAATCGATGAACGGATACTGTGGCCAGATACTTAGGATCAATCTCACTACGAAGCAAATCACGACCGAACCTCTCGACCTAGACGCCGCCAAGAAGTTTATCGGCGGACGAGGACTCGGAACATATTATATGTACAAAGAGGTCGACCCCGCCGTTGACGCACTTTCGCCCGACAACAAGTTCATTCTCGCCACCGGTCCGTTGACCGCGTCGCCAGCTCCGACCGCCGCGCGGTACATGGCGGTCACCAAGAGCCCGTTGAGCGGAACGATCGCATCGAGCAACTCCGGCGGTTTCTGGGGACCGGAGTTCAAGTCCGCCGGATACGACATGCTGATCGTCGAGGGCAAGAGCGACGCCCCCTGCTACATCGCCGTCAACGACGACAAGGTCGAAATCCGCGACGCATCCCAGCACTGGGGCGCCCTGGTTGGCGCGACGACCGACGCGTTGCTTGAAGAGTTCGGCAACCCCAAGGCTCGCGTACTTCTTATCGGCCCGGCGGGCGAGCATCTCAGCCCGATTGCTTCGGTAATGAACGAGAAGTGTCGAGCCGCCGGACGCAGCGGCGTGGGCGCGGTCATGGGCAGCAAAAACCTCAAGGCTATTGTCGTTCGCGGATCGGGCAAGGTCCAGGTCGCAGACCCCGACGCCTGCAGCGAGGCGCTGAAGGAGATGCGGGGTATTCTCAAGGAGCATCCCGTTACCGGCGGCGGGCTTCCGACCCACGGCACGGCGGTGCTGGTCAACGTCATTAACTCCAACGGGCTGTATCCCACGCGAAACTTCCAGGAAGCCTTCTTCCCCGACGCCGAGAAGGTCTCCGGCGAAGTGCTCACCGAGAAGTACCTGACCGGCAAGGACGTTTGCTTCCGCTGCCCGATCGGGTGCGGACGAATCAGCAAGGCCGGCGACATCGAAGGCGGCGGACCGGAATACGAAACAATATGGGCCTACACCGCCGACTGCGCCGTAAACGACATGGCCGCGGTCATCAAAGCCAACATGTGGTGCAACGAATACGGGCTGGACACCATCAGCACGGGGGCGACTATCGCCTGTGCGATGGAGATGAACGAACGAGGCCTGTTCACCGAAGAAGAGATGGCGATGGGGCCGGCGTTGGACTTCGGTTCGGCTGAAGCGGTGGTCGAATGGACTCGCCTGATGGGTATCGGCGAAGGGCTTGCGGGCAAAATGGCTCAGGGCTCGTATCGCCTGGCCGACGGTTACGGGGCGCCGGAACTGTCGATGTCCGTCAAGAAACTGGAGATGCCGGCATACGACCCGCGCGGCATCCAGGGCCAGGGCCTGCAGTACGCCACCGCCAATCGCGGCGGATGCCATGTTCGCGGGTACATGATCTCTCCGGAAGTCCTTGGCATACCCGAAAAACTCGACCCGATGAGCCTCGAAGGCAAAGCGACCTGGGCGATCGCCTTCCAGAACCTCACCGCATGCATCGACTCGCTGGGCGTGTGCCTGTTCACGTCGTTCGCGCTGGGCGCCGAACACTACGCCACTATGTACAACACAATCGTAGGCGGCGAGCTTACCGCAGACGACATGGTCGCCGCTGGCGATCGCATCTGGAATATCGAGCGTATGTTCAATCTTGAGGCCGGGATCGACCCGTCACAGGACACGCTGCCCAAACGCCTGCTGAACGATCCGATCCCTGAAGGCGCATCGAAAGGCGCGGTCAACCATCTCGATCAACTGCTGCCTGGATACTATACCGAACGCGGATGGGGAGCAGACGGGATACCGACCGACGAGAAACTCCAAACTCTTGGATTGAAATAGAGACTCGTTCATTGTTTACTAACTGACTGATAGAAATGCCGCCGTCGCGGACGGCGGGAAACGACTTGGATTTTTTAGGAAAGGATTGTGGGAATGTTTAAGATCAATATTAAGACGGCGGTTGGTTTTTCCCTGGCGGTTTGCCTGGCTGCGGGTCTGCTGGTGGCGCCTGGTTGCGATGCGGGCGGAAGCGGCATCGCCAGACCCAAGTTGCTGATCTCGCTGCCTGACTACGCCAACACGCCCGACGGAATGACTCTCGACGAAAAGACCGGGGATATCTACCTCTGCTGCCCGAACCTCAAAGACCAGAAGTACCCCGCCGTGCTCCTGAAGATCGACAAGAACAACAAGGTAACGAAGTTCTACGATTTCCCCAAATCCGCCCTGCATCCCGGTAGCGGCAAGATCGGCACGATGGGCCTGGACATCGGTCCCGACGGCAACCTGTACATCGCCGATAACCAGTACTTCTGGGACAAGAACTACGCATCCCGCCTTATCCGCGTTAACATCAAGGACGGAAAGCCCACCGGCACGGACATTCTCGTTGAAGGCACCAAGCTGTCCAACGCCATCATCTGGAGAGGCAACACCATCTACATCAGCGACACTTTCTTTGACGTGCCCGACAAGCCCGGAATCAGCGGAATCTGGCGTTTCAGCCTGGACGAACTGAACACAGGCAAGCCGGTCAAGCTCGACCCCAAGGCCTTTGATCCCCACACCATCGGCAAGACCGATCCGCACCTGATCGCCACGTTCCAGACGTTCGCCAACCATCGCGGCGACACCGCCGGGGCTGACGGTCTTACGTTCGACAAAGACGGAAACCTGTACTGCGGTAACTTCGGCGACGGCGTGATCTCTAAGATCAGCTTCGACGACAAGGGCAACGTAATCTCCAACAAGATCCTGATCAAGGACGCGAAGATGCCCTCGGCCGACGGAATGTTCTATGACGCCAAACGCGATCTTATCTTCATCGCCGACTCCGAGCGAAACGCTGTTCGATCCTTCACGACCGACGGCAAGCTGGCGACGGTCTGGGAAAATGGCGGTAACACCACAGGCGCCGACGGACTGCTCGACCAGCCCTGCGAAGTACTCGTGCGAGGCGACACTATCTTCGTAGCCTGCTTTGACTTGAGCTTCCCGGGACTGCTGAATCAGACCAATGACAGCGTCCACTCGGTCTCGATCATCGAACTGCCCAAGAAGAAGTAAATACGCTTGAACTCGGCCCGAGATCGTTAGTTGATCTCGGGACAAACATCGAATCGCCCGGCGTCTGGACACCGGTTGTCCAGGCGCCGGAGCATTATTAATCGGAAGCCTGAAATGGATCTCAATCTCAAAGATAAAGTCGCAATAGTCACCGGAGCCTCCAGCGGAGTAGGCAAAGCCATCGCTTTCGGCCTGGCCGCAGAAGGCGTCAAAGTCGGCGTCAACTTCCTGAAGAACACCGAAAAGGGTCTGGACTTCACTGACGATGCAAACGCCGTCGTCGCCGAAATCAACGAGAAGTTCGGCGTCGACGCCTTCGCCGTTGCGTGCGATCTGGCGATCGAAGACGAAATCATTTCGATGTTCGACCAGGTCCAGGCCAATCTCGGCAAGGTCGACATCCTCGTAAACAACGCCGCATACCTGCCCAAGGGCCCCTTAGTCGACTACACCGAGGCCGAGTGGAACTACACCTTCCAGGTAAACGTGACCGGCGTGTTTGTAGCAACCCGCGAACTGGTCAAGCGACTGCTGGCCGACGATCGGCCCGGCAAGATCGTGAACATCGCATCCCAGGCCGCATTCCGAGGTTCGACCAGCGGACACCTGCCTTACGACTCGTCAAAGGGCGCCATGATCTCGATGACCCGTTCGATCGCTCTGGAAGTATCGAACAAAGGCATCAACATCAACGCCATCGCACCCGGCATGATCATGACCGAGATGGTCGCCAAACTCTGGGAAGAGCGCAAGGACCAATACCTGTCCCGCATCCCGATGAAGCGAATCGCCCAGCCGTCGGAGATCGCGAACATCGTGGTCTTCCTGGCGTCAGACGGCGGAAGCTACATCACCGGCGCGACAATCGACGCGTCCGGCGGAATGATGATGCACTAGAGCACATCGGCCCGCGAATTGCGACTGAATCATAACCCCCCGCCGGGTGAGTATTTCGGCGGAGTAGAAAGGACACGGGCGAACTATGGGAACTATACTGTTTGGCTTTACGCTTCTACTGATCGGCGCCGCATGCGGCGGATCGTTCGGCCTGCCGAGCAAGTTTGTCAAAAAGGACACTCCATGGGAGGTTCTCTGGGGCCCGTTCTTCTTCTTCGTCGCGATCGTGATCCCGACCATTGTGGCTCCCTTGGTTGTCGACGATCTGTTCGGCATCTTCGCCGAGGTGGGTTTTGCAAAGATCGTTCCTGTGCTGATTTTCGGACTCCTCTGGGGTTTGGGATCGATGACGCTAGGAAAGGCGTTCGCATTCATCGGTTTGTCGCTGGCCTACGCGTTGAACTACGGAGCCCAGATCGTCACTGGGTCTGTCGTTCCCATGGCGATACACACGCCTGACCAGATGGCCAAGCCGCACGGGATAGTAGTGCTCCTGGGCGTCGCTGTCTGCGTCGTAGGCGTAATCATCTGCGGGCGAGCCGCCATCCTCAAAGAACGCAGCTCGAAAACCGAAGAAGACGACTCGCAGGGCGCTGGCGACAAGAAGAGCCCCAAGATGCTGATCGGTCTGACGATCGGTATTCTCTCAGGCATACTCTGCGCCTGCTATTCAGTGGGCTTCAGTTTCGCCGGACCCGTTAACGATCTCGTCGCAGCCGGCAAGACAGCCGGATGGGCCCAGGCATGGGGCACAACCGCTCTGATCCTCTGGGGCGGCTCGATTTCAGCATGCGGATACTGCGTGTTTGAACTGACCAGGAACAAGACCTGGGGCCAGCTCAAGGGACCCGGCATCGCAAAGACGCTCATGCTGGCTATGGCCATGGCGATCCTGCATGACGCCGCGGTGCTCTTCTACGGGCTCGGCGCCATTCGCATCGGAAATCTCGGCGGATCCGTCGGATACGCGGTATTCATGTCGTTTGCGATTATCGTGGGCAATTTCCATGGTTTCCGAACCGGCGAATGGAAAGGCGCAAGCCCCCAGAGCAAGAAACTTATACTTGCAGGAATCGGAATACTGGTCCTCGGCGTCTGCGTTCTGGCCGCGGGCCGACTGATGACCCCCGCCTAATACTACAGAGAACTCCAACCACGAAAGTCGCACACAAGAAATGCTTGTAACACTCAAAGACATACTCACTGACGCTTGCAATAACCATTACGCCGTCGGCGCCTTCAATGTCGTCCAGGACATAATGCTGCGAACGGTCCTCGAAACCGCGGAAGCCAAGGAAGCTCCCGTCATCGTCATGGGACTGGCCAAGGATCTCCAAGGCGCCGGATGGACTTACATCGCCGGACTGGCGAAACTGGCGGCCGAGTACCACAGAATCCCTATCTGTCTGCATCTGGACCACTGCTACGATCTGGATTACATCCAACAGGCCGTCGACCACGGGTTCACCGGCGTAATGTACGATGGATCGAGCCTGTCGTTTGAAGAAAACGTCAAAATGACCCGCGCCGCGGTCGAAATCGCACACCCCCACGGCGTAAGCGTGGAAGCAGAACTCGGACACGTAGGCGGAAGCGACCTGGCCGAGACCGAGCATGTCGAATCGGTCCTGACCGAGCCGGATGAAGTGACCCGGTTCGTCGAACTGACCGGCGTAGACGCACTGGCGGTGTCGATCGGCACCGGACACGGCGTATACCGATCCGAACCTGTGCTCAACATTGAACGACTGGTCGAACTGACCAAGGCCACCGACATACCGCTTGTCATGCACGGCGGATCGGGCACTCCCGACGACCAGGTTCGCAACGCCGTAGCCAACGGAATCACAAAGGTGAACGTCTTCACCGAAGAGCGTATGGCGATGTTCCGCGGCCTGAAGGAAGCGGCGAAGATGGAGCGTGTCGACCCGCTGCCCGAAGACCAGTTCGGACCGATTGCGCAGTCGCTGTCTGATCTGGTCGCCGAGAAGATCGATCTGCTGTCCAGCGACGGACGAGCCGCTTTAACTATTGCAGACGCATAATACATTCGCATCACAGGAGAACTCCAAAGATGAATAAGGTTCTGATTGCACCGGGTAAATACGTACAGGGCGCCGGCGTCCTTAAAGAGATCGGAAGCTATCTGTCGGCGTTGGGCTCAAAGCCCGCCCTGCTGTGGGATGCGGGCGTAAAAGGCATTGTCGAACAGACCGTGTTGGCCAGCGTTGCAGAAGCCGGGATCGAAATCGTCGATATAGATTTCACCGGCGATTCGACCAAGACCGAAGCAGCCCGAGTAGCTGAGCTTATCACGAGTGCGGGCGCTGATATCGCAGTCGGAATCGGAGGCGGAAAGACGCTCGACACCGCCAAAGCCGCCGCCGCGACCGCCGGCGTCAAGATCGTGACCGTACCGACCATCGCATCGAACGACTCCCCCACTAGCTCCTACACCGTCTGGTACGACGAAGATGGGAACTGCATGGGCTTCGAATCATGGGGCGTAAACCCCAACCTGGTGCTTGTCGACTCACAAGTCATCGCCAACGGCCCGGTAGCCGCTTTCGTAGCCGGAATGGGCGACGGGCTCGGAACGTGGGTCGAAGTTGACGCCTGCGTCAAGGGGCAAGCGGGCAATCTCGCTGGCGGAAGGTCAACGATGGTGGCCGCCGCTATCGCCAAACTCTGCTGCGAAGTGCTGATGGAACATGGCGTTGCGGCCCTGAAAGACGTTCAGCAGAACACCGTCACCCCCGCGATTGAAAAAGTCATTGAAGCCAACGTGCTGATGTCGGGATTGGGGTTTGAGTCCGGCGGCGTGGCCACGGCGCACATGATCGCCAACTGCCTGCCGTCATTCCCCGAGTGTCACCATCTCATGCACGGGCACGAAGTCGGCTTCGGCGTAATCAGCCAGCTCTGCCTCGACAAGGACTTCGACGCAGATCAGCGAAACGCCATCGTTGATTTTGAAATCGCCGTCGGCCTGCCCGTCACGTTTGCTGACATAGGCCTGGAGGGCGTCGATCGATCACGCCTGCAGCCCATAGCCGACATCTGCGGCGGCGAAGGGTCGCTGTGCCACAACCACCCGTTCCCGGTAACCCCCGACGACATCATGGAAGCAATGATCGCAGCCGACGCACTCGGGCAGGAACGCAAGAATCTGATGGGAGTCTAATGCAAGATGGCTGAATTGACCAAGGCCGAACGCGTAATGAGAGTATTGCGGCGGGAGGAGCCCGACCGCGTGCCGCACTTTGAATGGTTGATATCGAAGGTCGTTCGCGATGCGCTTGTCCCCGGCAACACCGGACACAACGATTTCGCCATCAAGATGGGCCACGACGCGTTGCTGGTGGGCCCCGACTTCACCAAGGAGCAGATCGGGCCCACAGAGTATATGACCGAGTGGGGTTACTCCAAGGACTACGGCCACGAGGAGCACGGCATCGAGGTCAAGTGCCCTATCCAGACCATGGAAGATTTCATGGCCTGGTCCCCGCCCGACCCCCACGCGCCCGGCCGCTACGACACGATCGAAAAGACCGTAGCCGAGTGGAAAGGAAAGATGGCGATCGGAGTGCACCTAAACGACGTGTTCTCGATCCCAAGATCGCTGATGTCGATGACTTCGATCCTTATGGCGGTCATGGCCGATCCGGCTCTCGTTTCGGCGTTGGTCAAGATGTCCGTCGAAGTGAATATCGAGATGGCCAAGGAAGTCGCCAAACGAGGCGTCGACTTCGTTTGGACCGGCGACGATTACGCGTTCAACGTCGGACCGTTCATGTCGCCCGATTCGTTTGAAGAGTTGTTCTATCCGGGACTGTGCGAAGTGTCAGACGGCTTCAAAGCCGCCGGCCTGCCCTTCATCAAACACTGCGATGGGAACATCTGGCCGATCATTGACATGATGATCGACTCAGGAATAACCGCACTCGATCCGATCGATCAACAGGGCGGAATGGACCTGGGCGAAGTAAAAGCCAAATTCGGCGACCGCGTAGCGATCAAGGGCAACGTGGACTGCGCCGAGACGATGACCAACGGCAGCGTCGATGACATGATAGTAGCCACCAAAGCCGCCCTGAAGGCCGGAATGCCCGGCGGCGGATACATCTGTTCATCAAGCAACTCGATCCACTCGGCGGTCAAGCCCGAAAACTACAAAGCCATGATGGACATAATCAAAGAATTCGGAACCTATCCGATGACTCTGTGAGGTTGAAAACCAGCGATAAGAGGAGACGTAAATGGATTATTTGATGGGCGTCGATTTGGGCTCCACTAGCTTGAAGGCTATCGTTTACGACTTGGACGGGAAGCTTATCTCTTCGGCTTCGCGGCCGACGAAAGTTCATCATGATGATCCGGACCATCCCGACTGGGCGGTCTGGCTGCCAGAGCAGATATGGGGCGACACCGCTGCGGCGATCGCCGAAGCCGTCGGCAAACTCGACAACCCCGGCGACGTCAAGGGCGTCGCGGTCACCGGCATGGGGATGGACGGCGTTCCCATGGACGCCGAGGGCAACTGGCTCTACCCGTTCATAAGCTGGCATTGCCCGCGAACCGTTCCGCAGCAGGAATGGTGGGTCGAGAACATCGGCGCCGTGAAGCAGTTCGCCATATCCGGCAACCCGATATGGGGCATCAACTCGGCGTTGCGAATCCTGTGGATGCGCGAGCACCACCCCGAAATACTCGAAAAAACGCACAAGTGGCTGCTGATCGAAGATTTCATGAACTTCATGCTCTCAGGCGAGACCGCCACCGACTACACGATGGCGTCCAACACGCTCCTGTTCGATCAGACCACCAAAGACTACTCCGACGAACTGCTCGCCGCATCGGGAATCGATCGGAGCATGCTGGCCGATCCCAAACCGTCAGGTACGCTTTTGGGCGAGGTTCACGCCGCCGCTTCCGAAGCCACCGGCCTGGCCCAGGGCACGCCGCTTATACTCGGCGGGCACGATTTCCTCTGCGCATGTCTGCCCGTCGGCGCGTTCAAGCCCGGCGTGGTCCAGGACGTGGTCGGCACATGGGAGATTGTGGTGGCCGCAATCGATAAGCCCGTGCTGACTCCTGACGTGCTGAACATGGGCTGGTGGGTCGATTCGCACGTAGCCAAAGGCGGCACGGCCGCTATGGGCTCTGCGGTCGCAGCAGACATGCTCGAATGGTTCCGAACCCAGTTTGGACAGCCAGAAACTCAGAAAGCCGAAGCCGAAGGCGGCGTGGACTGGGACTATCTTATGGCGATGGCGGCCGATTCGCCTCCGGGCGCAAATGGCGTGATGTTCCTGCCGCACTTCTCCGGCAGCACGATACCCGTGCCGGACGCCAATTCGCGCGGCGTTTTCGTAGGACTTCGCAATACGACCACTCGCGGCGACATGCTGCGTGCGGTTATCGAGGGCCTTAACTTCCAGTTCCTCGAGATTCTCCAGGGCGTGCAGACCGCCCTGAACGTCACGCCGGAGAAGTTCGTAGCCGTCGGCGGCGGCGCCCAGAACGCATTCTGGATGCAGAACAAGGCCGACATGGTCGGACGCCCCATCGAGACCCCCGACATCGAAGAAGCCACTCCTCTCGGCGCGGCGATCCTGGCGGGAATCGGAGTCGGACTATACGCCGACGAGGACGAGGCTCTGGCCAGGACGTATCGACCCGGCAAGGTCTACGAGCCCAACGCCGAACTGACGGAATTGTACGCCGAGCGTTTCAAAATCTACAAAGAGCTGTATCCCGCCGTCAAGGCGGTAAATCACAAGCTAGCCTGACAGCCTCGGGGCCGGTAGAGCCCGGAAACTGTGGCCAAAACGAGCAATTAACACTTGCAACTAGCCCGGGATATGGTCATTATTGTTCAAAACCGGCTCGTGACGGGTGCGAGCCGAACCGCCCAGGATGCCTACTAAGGAGTCTCACATATGGCAGATAACGCACCGACCTCCCTAACGCCCACCTCTATCGGTATCAGGATCAAGCTTAGTGCTATGATGTTCCTTCAGTTCATGCTCTTTGCGGTATTCTGGGTCCAACTTCCGATTTACCTCGACAAGATCGGAGTAGCCGGTTTTCAGAAGTGGCTGATTATGGCGTCAATGGGCATCGGCTGCATGATGTCGCCGATTGTCGGCATGGTCGCCGACAGGCATTTTGCTTCTCAAAAGGTGCTGTTTGTGTTGAACGGCTTAAGTGCGGTTCTGCTCGTGGTCGCCGGTTACACCCAGGCGCCAATACTGCTGTTCCTCGTCATACTTGTCTTCATGCTGATTTACATGCCCACGTGGGGCCTGACGAACGCTATCGCAATGACGCATGCTCCGGCAGAGAAACTGCCCCAGATTCGAGTATTCGGATCGATCGGCTGGTTCGCCTCACGCTTCTTCACTGACGGAGCCAAGCATATCTTCGGTATGGACGGCATCGACGGCACGGTCGGACCTAATATTCCGCTGATCATCGCCGCTATCGTATGTGCACTCGGCGCCGTGATCGCTCTGACGATCCCCAACACGCCTCCGCCGGCAAAGGGCAAACCCGCCTCGATTATCGATGCGCTTGGGCTTCGCGCCGCCGGTCTGATGAAGGATATGAACTTCGCCTTCTTCATCTTCGCTTCGATACTCGTCATGTTCCCGTTCGCTCTGTACTGGTCCCACTTCGGATCGTTCTTGGGCGACAAGGGATTCGGCGACGTAGCTACCGCACTGGCCAACTGGGGCCAATTCGCCGAGATGTTCCTCATGCTGCTCGTGCCATTGGCGATAGCCAAGTTCGGCATCAAGTGGACTATGGCCCTGGGTATGCTGGCGCTAACGGTTCGATTCGGAGCCTTCTCGCTGGCCGAAGCCTACGGCGGCGACATCTGGATCTACATCGGCATCCTCGTACACGGATTGATCTTCGGCTTCTTCTTCGTCGGCGGACAGATCTACGTTGACAAGAAAGCGCCCGAAGAGATCCGCGGTCAGGCACAGGGCTTCATATTCCTGACTACGTTCGGCGTTGGTCTCGTCGCAGGCACCCTGGCTTACGGCAAGATCATCGAAGTGTACGGATGGGGCGGAGCCATGCAGAGCGCCGCGGTAATCTCCGCGATCGGCTTGGTGATATTCGCACTGATCTTCAAGAATGAATTCGGCGGTAAGGAAGAAGCCCAGGCCGCAGTCGCCAGAGACGCCCCCGCACCGGCGATCGAAGAGACTCCGGCGCCGACTGAAGAAGAGAAGGCCCCGGCCGCTGATGAGGCCGCCGATGACGAAGCGGCCGCTGCTGACGAGGCGCAGGGCGAAGACCAAGAGTAGTTTCAATCGATGAACGAAACTGACCGGTGTGATCAGCACCTGTCGGAAGACTCAATTCAGCCCGGCCTCGCTGCTTGAAGCGGCTCGGCCGGGCTGTCTTTTTCACCAATAAGACACGCAAGGAGTTACTAATGGCGAAATACCTGCTTGGAATCGACAACGGCGGCACGATGGCCAAAGCCGCCCTCTTCACACCCGACGGAACCGAACTGGCGGTCGCATCACGCAAATCCGAAATGCTCGACGTGAATCCCGGATGGGCCGAGTTCGACATGAGCAAGGTCTGGACCAACACGTCCGGAGCGATCAAGGAAGTGCTCGAGACCTCCGGCATCGACCCGACCGACATTATCGCCATCGCCTGCAGTGGACACGGAAACGGTCTGTACCTGGTCGACGAAAACGCCCAGCCGGTCTACAACGCCATCTATTCATCCGACGGACGCGCGCGTGCGTATATCGATCAGTGGACCGAAGACGGCACGGGCGAGCGAATGCGCCCCAAGACCATGCAGGCAATCTGGCCGGCACAGCCCAACGCCCTGCTGCGATGGTTCATGGACAACGACCCCGAGACGCTCGAAAAAACCCGCTGGGTGCTGATGTGCAAGGACTTCGTCCGGGCCCAACTCACCGGTGAGATCTACATGGAGCTTTCGGACATGAGCGCTACGAGCCTCATGAACGTTGAAACCGCCGACTACGACGACGACGTCATGGCCGCCTGGGGGCTGGAGTCCCTGACTGACAAACTGCCGCCGCTGAAGTTTGCAGGCGACCTGTGCGGCAAGATCACAGCCGAAGCCGCCGCGGCTACCGGACTGGCCGAAGGCACCCCGGTAGCAGGCGGAATGTTCGATGTCGACGCGTGCGGACTGGCCAGCGGACTCGTCGACGACGACGCGATCTCCATGGTCGGCGGAACCTGGGGCAACAACCAGTACGCCTCAAAGACCCCGATCGTACACGACGTGTTCATCACCTCCCGCTACGTAATCCCCGGTTACTACTACATGCTCGAAGGCTCGCCGACCTCGGCGTCGAACCTCGAGTGGATGGTGACCGAGTTCTTCCAGGCTGAGAAGAAACTGGCCGAAGCCGACGGCAAGAGTGTATACGACGTCTGCAACGAGATCGTCGCATCGACCGGCCCGAAGGATTCCGGACTGATCTTCCTTCCATTCCTCTACGGCTGCAACGTGAGCCTCGACGGCAAGGCTTGCTTCATCGGCCTGGACGGCTGGCAGAAACGCGGACACGTGCTCAGAGCGATCTACGAAGGAGTAGTATTCGCACACAAGTGGCACATGAACAAGCTGCTGAAGCATCGCGACATGCCCGATTCGATACGCCTGACCGGCGGAGCGGCTCGCAGCGTAGAGTGGGTGCAGATATTCGCCGACGTCTTCCAGGTGCCTGTGCGGGTCCCGGCCGGCACGGAACTCGGCGCACTTGGCGCGGCGATGTGCGCCGGAGTCGCAGTCGGCGAGTTCGACTCCTACGAAGCCGCCGCCGAGTCGATGGTCTCGTTCGCAAGAATTCAAGAACCCAACACCGAACTGGCTGGACTTTACGAGAAAAAGTTCGCCCGCTACACCAAAATCCTCGACCTGATGCAGGATCAGTGGGCCGATCTGGTCTGGCAGGCGTAAGCCGGCCGCTTTTTATTCATAATTCGGTAATCGGCGGGCGGCTTGAAAATCGCTCGCCGATTACATTTGTTTACTGAGGCTCAAAAGAAATGTCAGACACTCGCCCATTGTCGCCGATCATGGCCTCCCCGCCCGCAGATCACGAAATATCCGCACCCCCACACTTCAGTGAGAAGGCCTCGTGGCGACTCATAACAACATTGCTATGGACAGTGCTTCTGGCCATCGGGACATTTGGACTCGTCTGGTACGCCAAGGGCGTTAACGACAATTTTCTAAGCCCGCGTTCTCTGGAGAATACCTGGGTGCAGTTGCTTCCTGTGTTGCTGCTCGTCGGACCCATGGCGGTAATCATGCTTGGCGGCGGACTGGATCTTTCTATTGGGGCTGTTATAGGGCTTACTTCGGTGTTGACTGCAAGGGTCATGTCACAAGGCGGTAGTCCGGACCAGGCGTTCATTACGGCCATGTCTGTCGCAGGCGGTATTGGCCTGCTGCACGCACTGCTGATCTGCGTAACAGCGATCAATCCTATAGTCTTGACCCTTCTGACGACTGTCCTTATCCACAGCGGAGCCATGCTCTGGGCTGCCGGCGAAACTCATATCCTCGTTGGCCGGGAACTGGGTTTCCTTAAGATCCTTCACCAGTCGCCCATCGCCGCAGGCGTGTCGCTTGGCCTATCGCTACTCCTGATCCAGTTGGCCCAGATCGGCGGCGGAGCCGGCGGACTGCCTATCCCGCGTCAAAGATGGTATCGTCGCGTCTTCTTCATAGGCCTGCCCTATGTGCTGTCGGCCCTGGCGGCGGGATTTGTAGGATGCTCCATGGTTGGTCGAATGCGCGTGGGGATTCTGCCTGGTGACCCTCACGCATATGCCCTAATGGTGCTTATCGCCGCGGTGATCGGCGGGAACTGCGTAGCACGCCGCTTCGGAACGGTGATCGGGGCCGTCTGGGGTGCGGCGATACTGGTGGTCCTGCAGCACGTCTTGATCCTTGAGGCGGTTTCCCAAGCGCACACCATGCTGATCATCGCATCTACAGCAGGCGGAGCCCTGCTCCTGAGCCAACTGCTCTACTGGATCATCAACCTTATCTATCGGGGAAAGCAGACGCTTACGGCTTGAGGACGACGCGGAGCGACTCGCCGGAGATCATCAGTTCAAACGCCTCGGCGATGTCGTCGAGCGTCTTGATGTGCGTGGCGATCTTCGAACCGTCCACACGCCCGTCGGAGAGCATGGCAACACCTTCGGCGACGTGGGCGGCGGTCGAATCGCTGGAGCCTACCACGCGGATCTCGTTGTAGTGGATCGCACGCGAATCGATGTTCAGCATGTTCCGCCCAACCGGAAGCGAGGCGAACAAGCAGACCGTGCCGCGTTTGCGAACGAGGTGCACCGCTTGTTCCTGGGGGGCGGCAGCCGGGGCGGCGACTATGCATACGTCAACGCCAAGTCCGTCGACAGATTCGGCTTTTACGACTTCAGCAAGATCCTGGGTCGTCGGATCGACCGTAACGTCGCAGAACGGGGCGCCCTGTTTGAGACGGACCGCGTTCGGCTCAGAGAGGATAATCTTTGACGCTCCGCGAGCACGGGCGACAAGGACGTTCAGGAGTCCCATCGGTCCGGCGCCGACCACCAGCACTACGTCGCCTTCTTCTATTTCGCAGCGTTCGAGCGAATTGACCGCACAACTGATCGGCTCGGCCAGCGCCGCGTGTTCGGCCGCCAAGCTATCGGGGACCTTCACAACGTGTCCGCCGCGTAACGCCGCCGCGGGGATAATCGTATATTCAGTCATTCCGCCGTCGTAGGCGAACCCCATGGGCTTTACGTCCTGGCAGATGTTCCGCCAGCCGCGTTTGCAGTACAGGCACTCGCCGCACGCCACGGACGTCGCCATCACAATTCGATCGCCGATGGCAAGCTCGTCGGCCGCCGCCTCGGGGCCGATCTCCTGCACGATCGCACAGAACTCGTGGCCCATTATGGCGCCTTCCTTCATTCGCGGATTGCCCACTTTGGAGGTCTTCAGATCCGAACCGCAAACCGCACAGGCTTCGATCTTGACGAGTACTTCGTCGGCTCCGCATACAGGTATGTCGACCTGCTCTACACGTACGTCGCCGGGACCGTAGTAACGAACTGCCTTCATTGTGTCGGCCATAATATTTGCTCCGCTGTGAGTTTAACTGTTATGTGTGTTGTATGAAGGAGGCACGGCCAGTTACGGACGCTAGATGCCGCCGCCGTCCAGAATATCGATCCAGTAGCCAGTCGTATACGATCCGCCCGCCGCCAGCGACATGATGCCTTCTTTGGTGCTGAACTCGCCGTCGCAGTCGACATTGTCCATCACGCCATGCCACGGTTCGATGCAGGCGAAAGGGGCTCCTGGAGGAGCCCACAACGCCAGGAAAGGCACGCCCTGCGTACGAACGCGAACGCGTTTGGTGTTGCGGGAGTTCATTATCGTTACCGACTCGGACGCCGGATTTTTGAAGATTATCGGGCCGCGATCGAACAGCGTCGGCGTTATCGATATCTGCCTGCTGTTGTCGAAGATCGGCTCGGTCTCGTTGAGGTGCACTCCACCCTTGAAGAAATATCGCTCCATATTCTCCGGGCGGGAAAAGTGGAAATAGTAGTGCTGGGGATACCCGCCGGCGAACGGGACATTTATCGCCGGATGCGATCCGATCGAAAAGAACATCACGTCCGAACCGGTGTTTTTGACATCGTAGCGGACGGCGAGACTCTTATCTTCCAGCGTAAAAGTCGCACGCAGGTTGAAATCGAACGGATACTGCTTCTTCGTCTCGTCGCTGGACACCGTTTCGAACGAAACGCTGGTTGCGTCGGACGCCACGGGCTTCCACTCGACCTTGCGAACGATCCCATGTCCGGGCATGGAATAGGTCTTTCCGCGGTAGGAATACTCCCCGTTCCGCAGTCCGCCGATAATCGGGAATAGAATCGGAGCCGCTCCGGTCCAGTGCGCAGGATCTGATTGCCAGACGTACTCCACGCCGCTTGAGTCTTCGACGAGGCTCTTGAGTTCCGCGCCCGTGGGGGCGACTGTCGCCGACAGTTTACCGTTGCTTATCGTTACGCTCATGCGTTGGCCTTAAACACTGTCGCCTGGAATCAGCTTGCCGTTAGTATCCGCCCTGGCCTTCCTGGCCGGTGACGATCGCCACGCTGGAGACCGCTCCGATTCGGTTGGCGCCGGCGGCCAGAATCTGGATCGCACGGGGGTAGTTTCTCATTCCGCCGCTGGCCTTTACACCCATGTCCGGACCGACGGTCCGGCGCATCAGTGAGATATCGTGCGGAGTCGCTCCGCCGCCTGCAAAGCCGGTGCATGTCTTGACAAAGTCGGCTCCGGCGCGTTTCGAGATTTCGCACGCCAGGACCTTCTCGTCGTCAGTCAGCAGAGATGTTTCGATAATGACCTTGAGGATCGTGGTGCCTCGGGTCGCACGTCGCACCGCGCGGATGTCGTTTTCGACCAGCTTGATGTCGCCGGACTTCATCGCGCCGATGTTCATAACCATGTCAAGTTCGTGAGCGCCGTCGGAGATCGCACGGCGAGCCTCGAACGCCTTGGACGTCGCGTCCATCGCTCCCAGCGGGAAGCCGATAACCGCCGAGACCTTCACGGGGGTGCCCTGGACCTTCTTGGCGACGTACTTGACGCGGCTGGAGTTGACGCAGACAGAGAAGAAGCCCCATTCGATCGCCTCGTCGCAGAGTTTGTCGAAAGCTGCATCCGGCGCGTCGGGCATCAACATCGTATGGTCGATGTATTTGGCCAACTGAGCCGGTGAGGGGTCCGTTGATCCGCCGCCGGGGGCAGCGGGCGCCGCGCCCTTCTTGCCCAACTCGGTGGTCAGTCTCTTCATTACTTCGTTGGCAATCTTGTCGATCAGTTCCTGCTGGTCCATCTTACTTTCGCTCTCTTTCTGTAGCCATCAGCTTGTTCACTCGCGGCCAGTGCTTCCCGCCGGCGAACGGGGTTTCCAACCAGAGCTTCGCCATTTCACAAAGCTCCCCGCTGCCGTGAAGAGGACCGCCCAGTGTAAGGACATTAGCGTTGTTGTGGTCTCGGCTGTTTACGATCGTTCGAATGTCGTAGCACAACGCGGCGCGGATTCCGCGAACCTTGTTGCACACCATCGAAGACCCGATCCCAGCGCCATCGAGCATGATTCCACGCTCGCACTGCCCGCTGGCGACCATTTTGGCGACCGCAGCGGCGATATCGGGATAATCCACTTTCTCGACCCCGTCGCAACCAGCGTCGGTCACAACGTAGCCAAGGGTTTCCAAATACGTCATGATAGCGCGTTTAGCGCCAACGCACGTATGGTCGCATCCGATCGCAACGCGCCGCACCTGGTCCTTGAAGTAGCCCGTACCAAGAACCGGCGGGGTTGGCGCTGGTTGGGCCTGCGTTTGAGCAATCAGGTGCGCCGGAGGGATTTTGGGCGCAGCAATGGGGGTTTGCTGTGG
>PVBE011509917.1_pt1 | contig 24984 bp, 23 predicted proteins | sample 1631181 | NCBI WGS metagenome assembly PVBE01 (sample SAMN08397723, study PRJNA350692) | Marine metagenome, whole genome shotgun sequencing project. | isolation source: water | place: Pacific Ocean | collected 2012-04 | reverse complement strand
CTGACAATCACTCCACCCACGACTTTACCCACGATTGCTACGAACCACACTCTCGCATAGTTCATTTACCCTACTTTTCCCTGAAAAATGGGGGTTTTCTTAACCCACGCATTTGGGAGTTATGAAATGACTAAAAACTCACATTTTTGATACAATTATTTTATGAGTGAAAGAACTATAGAATTTGAAGATGGATGGAGAAAAGTTTATACAGGAGAACTAAAAGATGATAAGAGACACGGAAATGGAAAAATGGTTTGGGAAAATGGTGCGAAATATTCGGGAGAATGGAAAAACGATAAAATGGATGGATTAGGAAAATATACTTTCTCAGATGGAAAAATACCAAAGGAACATATTGGAAGATTTAAGAACGGACTACCTAACGGGAAAGGACTTCTAACTTATAAAAATGGGAACATATATGACGGAGACTTTAGGGACGGAAAAAGACACGGCAAAGGAACTATGAAATACCCCGATGGAACAAAATACGTTGGTGAATGGAAAGACGCAAAGGAACACGGCAAAGGAACTTCTACTTACCCAGATGGTTCAAGAGATGTAGGTATATGGAAAAACGGAGAATTAGTTGAATAAAAAGTACGTGCAACCCACGACTATTTTTAAAACCCCTATAAACAAAGGGCATTAGGAGGAATGTACTATTAAATGGCGATAAAAAAACACAGAAAAGGGAAAATCAAACAACAGCATTCTAGGATTAAAAATCTGGATAGCTTTTTGGAAAAATTTATAGAGCCAATCGATTGTGTTAATCTGATAACCCCTGGAGCAATAAAGGTTGGAAAAGGAAAAGGAGAAAACTTAAAAGTTACATATGGAAGAGAGATTCATCAAGGATTAGGGGAAATATTAGTTGGCTGTAAGTTAAATGCTACGTCTGGGAATTCGAACCAAGAAATTTTTATCTCCACCAGCAATCCTCAGAAAGTGAAGGAAGTTATAAACAAAATTAATAAGAAATGATACTTAGTTGTTACCAACGGTCCTTGAGATTTCTTCATGTAGCTCTTCGCAGTTGTCGACTTTAAAATCGTTCACTGATATTGTTGCTTTTAGCCCGTTCTCTCTGAAGGATATCCGGATAGGGCTTTCGCCCGGATATTTATTAAAAATAGCCTTAAGGTTATTCGCTTGCTTTAATGAAATATCGTTCTTAAGATTAATTTTAATTGGCACCGGTACGTCATTAATAATTTGTACTGCATCTGTCTCATTAAAAGAATTAATAATTAATTTAGTATTCTCATCGGTTTTTTCAACCATCCCTGTTAACAAGAGAGGCATACCTACGATCAATCTGGATTCATATTTTTCAAATTCATCATTAAATATAATTGCCTCTAGTACATCAGATGAGTCTTCAAGATTGATTATGGCATACTTCTTTGAGTTCCTTTTGGAAGTTTTGATATTAATAGATGAGATAAAAGCCGCGATTGTCACCGCAGCCTTTTCATCTTCAAGTTTAATGTTGGATATTTTCCTGTAATTTATTTGTGACAATTTATGTTGACATATTTCTAGCGGATTAATTTTAACTGGATATCCAAGAATCTCTATTTCATATTTACTCAAATCGTGAGGTAGCCATTCCTTTGATTCTTCCAAAGGAGGCTCCGCGATAACCTCGTCTAATTCAAACAAAGTCTCTTGGCTTGCATCTTTATCTTTGTTGTTGTGGCCTACATAACTTAACAATAATTCCATATTGTTGTATAGAGTAGCTCTACTGTAGTTAAAACAATCTAACCCTCCTGATTTAATCAAGCTCTCAAGACTTTTCTTGTTCATCTTTCTGGAATCCATTAATGATAAAAATTCAAAAATATTCAAGAATTTATTTGAGCCATCTCGTGATTTTATAATGTTGTTAACGATATTGATGCCTAAATTCTTAATTGCACTCAATCCAAATCTTATGGAATTATCGATTGGTGTAAAACCTGACCCGCTCTCATTGATGTCGGGTGACAATATTTCGATACCCATTTCTTTGCATTCGCTTATATTTGAAACAATTTTATCCGATGTATTTATCTCTGTGGTCATAAGCGCTGCCATAAATTCACATGGATAATATGTTTTTAGAAATGCCGTTTGAAAAGTTATTATGGCATAGGCGGTGCTATGGCTTTTGTTAAAGGAGTATTCTGCAAATTTTTCCATGGTATCAAAAATTTCATGAGCAATTTTGGGGGAAAAATTATTTGATTCTGCCCCAGAAAGGAACCTCTCTCTTTGGGCCAACATTTCAGACGTTTTTTTCTTTCCCATTGCTCTTCTCAAAAGATCTGCCTCTCCCAAAGAAAAATTTGCAAGCACTGATGCCGTTTTCATTATTTGTTCTTGATATACAAAAAGCCCGTGAGTTTCTTGCAGAATCTCTTTCAGTTCAGGTGCTGGGTAGTCTGTTTTTTTCTTCCGATTTTTTCTGAGGATATATTCATCAACCATACCGCTATCTAAAGGACCAGGTCTGTATAGAGCTAACAAAGCAACTATATCTTCAAATTTGTTAGCCTTTAAATTGTTCAACACATCTTTCATTCCGCTGGATTCAATTTGAAATATTCCTCTGGTTAGTCCTTTTGACAGCACCTTGTAGACCTTTGGATCATTTAAGTTGGCAAACTTTATGTCCTCTTCAATATTCGGATTCTTACTCTTGATAAATCCTTTTGCAATTTTTATTACCGTAAGAGTCTTCAAGCCTAAGAAATCAAACTTTACAAATCCTAGTTCTTCTATCGCGGTCATGTCATATTGCGTTACTGTTTCGTTTTTCGATCCTCTAAATAGTGGAATCGTTTTATCAAGTGACTCATTTGAGATTACGACTCCAGCAGCGTGTGTGGACGAATGTCTTACTGAGTTTTCTAGTTTGACACCTAGATTATAAAGCTCGGTAAACTGATTAGTGGATTTTACTAATTGTTTAAACTCCTTAACCTTTTTGTAGCATTCGTTAAGTCCATATACTTTACCCCGGAACGAAGGGATTAGCTTCGTTAATCTATCAACATCTGCAAAACTAAAGCCAAGGACTCGACCAACATCTTTTATTACTGCTTTAGATGACATAGTGCCAAAAGTACCAATTTGTGCTACTTTATCTTCGCCGTATTTCTCTGTTACATATCTTATTACGTCATCTCTTCCATCACCACAAAAATCTATATCTATATCCGGCATACTAATTCTTTCAGGATTTAAAAATCTTTCAAAAATCAAATCATGTTTAATTGGATCTACCTCAGTAATATCTAATAAATATGCGACAAGACTTCCCGCGGCACTTCCTCTCCCTGGTCCCACAGGAATTCTTTTTTTCTTTGCATATTTTATAAAATCAGATACAACTAAAAAATATCCTTGAAAACCCATATTTTCGATTATCGATAGTTCATGAGATATTCGCTCTTTATATAATTCTATTTCTGTTGAAGAAATAGTTTTGTCTCGAATTTGTTTATCTAATGATGCATGTACCATTTCGGCTATTCCATCAAAATTTATATCGTCTTTTGTGTTTATCTTGGGAAGTCGATAATCAGTTCGATTTAAATCAACATTGCATCTTTCGGCTATCAGTAACGTATTCTCTAATGCTTCTTGATTATTGCCAATCGCATCTACCATTTCATCTCTAGATTTTAGATAGAATTCGTTTCCATTGAAACGAAACCTTTTCTCCTCTTTAACTAAAGAACCTGTTTGTATACAAAGTAAAGCATCGTGAGAATCGAAATCGTTTTTAGTTAAATAGTGGCAATCGTTTGTTGCTACGAGTGGTATCTTAAGTTTTGAACTCATTTCTTTCAACACGGAATTAACTCTTTCTTGTTCTTTGAGGCGGGTCCCTTGAATTTCTAGAAAGTATCTATCCCTAAATATATCCTTATATTCACTTGCTACTCTTATCGCCTCTTCTTTCTTACCTTTTAAAATATTGTGACAAACTTCACCGTTCAAGCAGCCACTTAAGACAATTAAGCCACTATTCTTTTCGAAGAGAATCCTCTTGTCTATCCTTGGTTTCCTATAAAACCCTTTTAGGTATCCAGTAGAGACCAACGAACAAAGATTTTCGTACCCTTGCATATTCGCGGTAAGAACTGTTAAATGGTGCGTTTTGTTGTTATCCGGAGTTTTCTTGTTAAGATCTTGTGTTGTATAAACTTCACAACCAATTATTGGCTTAATATTGTTTGCTTTTGCTTTTTTATAGAATTCATATGCACCAAACAAATTTCCGTGATCCGTTAGGGCTACTGCAGACATCCCCTGCTTTGCCACTTCCTCAAAAAGCCCTTCGAACTTTATTGCTCCATCAAGGAGCGAATATTGGGAATGTAGATGTAGGTGAACAAAATCATTTTTCATTAAAGATAGACTTAATTATAAATCAATAAAGACTAATTAAAAAATTAATATTATTGATAATTAAATTAAATGATGACAGAATAAAATCATATGTTTAAGAAGGCTAAATCCCTCTTTTCTTTCGTAAAAGACAAGTTAGTCAAAACCCGAGAATCTATAACCGAGTCGATTACACAAGTATTTAAGGGAGATTCTTACAAGATTACAACGAGTGATAGTGGGAAAGTTAAAGTTACTATTGACGATAGCACTTTAGACGAACTACACGAGACTCTGATTTTGTCGGATGTGAGTTTTAATTCTTCTGAAAGAATAATAGAAAAGTTCAAAGAGGGTTTAAAAAGTCAGGAAACGGACAAAGAAATCAATAAAACATTCTTTTTAAGCGTTCTACAGAAAGAAATCTCTCTTATGCTAAGTAGGGAAGATTTGAATATTAATTTTGAGCCTGGCGGTATTTCAATTTTTGTCATCAGTGGAGTTAATGGCAGTGGAAAAACAACAACTATTGGTAAATTGGCGAACCTGATTATTTCAGAAATTGAAAAAAAAGTTATGATTGTAGCAGCGGATACTTTTAGAGCAGCCGCTATTGCCCAACTCGAAGTATGGGCACAAAGAGTTGGGGCTGAATTTTTTTCGAATGACAACAAAGATCCTAGCAGTGTTGTCTACTCGGCGATAGAAGATGCCAGAAAAAAAAATGTAGACGTTATTATTGTTGATACTGCTGGTAGACTTGGTACGAATAATGATTTAATGATGGAGCTTTCAAAAATAGAAAAAGTTATTCATAAACAAACCGGGAAACCTCCTATAGAAAATTTACTAGTTCTTGATGGGACGTCAGGTCAGAATGCATTAAGCCAAATAGAAAAATTTAAAAAAAGTATTGATTTGACTGGAATTGTTATTACGAAACTAGACAGTACATCCAAAGCAGGCTTTGCGATATCAGCTTCGTATGACTACGACTTACCAATTAAACTGATAGGTATCGGAGAGAATTTAGAAGATTTAATTCCTTTTGTCCCGGATAATTTTTCTAAAGCCTTATTTGATTTGCAATAGTGATGAAAAAAACTGATTTCATGAAAACAGCTTTACGGCTTGCCAAAAAGGGGTTAAATAGAACTGGTTCTAATCCAATGGTTGGTGCAGTTATAGTAAAAAATAATAAAATTATAGGAAAAGGTTTTCACGAGAAATTTGGTGGCTCTCATGCGGAAGTGAATGCAATTAACAATGCTGAAGAGCGAGGCTCCTCCGTAGCCAATTCGACAATGTTCGTTACCTTTGAACCTTGTTGTCACTTCAAAAAAAAGACACCCCCCTGTGCTCAGCTTATCGCGAAGAAAGGTATTAAAAAAGTTGTAATTTCAATGAAAGACCCGAACCCTAAAGTTAATGGACGAGGTATAAAGTTTTTAAAAAAGAACCAAATAGAAACAGAGGTTGGTACTTATGAAATAGAAAGCAAAGAGCTGAATAAAGGCTTTGCCAGTTTGATTAAGAAAAAAAGACCTTTTGTAACTCTAAAAATTTGCACATCAATGGATGGAAAAATTTATGACATTGGAGGCAATAATGACAATATAGGAGACCGTCTTCAGCGAAAACATGCTAACGAATTACGAAAAGAATTCGACTCAGTTCTCGTTGGTGTGAATACTATAATACGGGACAACCCTCAACTTAATTATAGAGGCAACAGAAAGAACAGCATCCAGCAACCAAGACCAATTGTTTTGGATTCTTGTTTACGAACTCCATTGACAAGCAAGATTGTAATCCGTGGAAATCGCCCAATCATTTTTACTAAAATTTCCCCAACTTCGAAAAAGTTTAAAGCATTGGTAAAAGCGGGTTGCGAGATTGTTACATTGGACGTACTGGATCCAAAAAAGATTTTAAAGAAACTACCTTCTCTAGGTATACAGAGGGTGCTTATAGAAGGAGGAGGAAAAATCTTTTCCAATTTTTTGGAATCCAAACTATGGGACGAACTAATAATTTATTATTCTCCTAAGTTTTTAGGAGAAGCGGGACTATCTTTAACTCACAATTTAAGGACTAAGTTCTTAATTAATCAAAATAGTGAAATCAAAGTAAAATGGGTGGGAAGATGCCTGATGTTGAGAATCAAATAGTATGAGAATAGGCATTATAGGCGGAACGTTCAACCCAATACACATTGGGCACTTATCCATGATGGATGAAATCCAAAAAGGCCTTGATATTGATAAGGTTTTAATTGTACCAAATGCAAATTCACATTATAAAGAAGGTAGGCAACTCAGTTTCGAATCCGTGTGTGCCATGATTGATATTGCAATTCACAAATCTTTTAATTACGAAATAATTGATTTCGAAAGTACCCCGGATAATATTCATTATTCTTTTGATACACTCAATAAGATAAAAAAGAGCTATAAAAAAAACGAAAAGCTTTTTTTTATTCTAGGGAGCGACCAATTCTTAAATTTCCAAACCTGGCATAAACCAGAAGCAATAAAAGAGTTGGTTAATGTTGTTGTCCCCATAAGACCTCCTTATATGACTGATGTTAATAAATGGCTTCTAGAGAATAGAAATTTCTATAAATCAAGAACTTATCAAGAAAAGATTTTTCTAAAAAACCCTTCGGAAAAGATGGTTGTTCTTTATAATTTAAAAAAGAAGATAGCAATATCTTCTGCTGAAATAAAAACCATGTTCGTGGAAAAGAAATATAGTGAGGCAAAGAAGTTCTTACCTGTGGGCATTTTTGAATACATCTTTGATAATAAATTGTATCTTTCATGAAGACATTAGATATTGTTGAGACCATTTACTTTGGATTACTTGAGAGAAAAGCGGAAGATATAACTATTCTTGATGTGAGCAAAGTATCGTCCGTCGCTGACTATTTTGTCCTTGCCCACACGAATTCTGAGAGAGGAGTGAGAGCCTTGGCGGATTCCATATTAAGAGAATTAAAAGATGAACTAAGTATACGAATTAGAGTGGAAGGTTTAAGCGATGGGGACTGGATTGTTCTTGATTTAGGAGATATTTTGATTCATATATTTCATAGAAAAACCAGAGCATATTTTCAACTAGAATCCTTATGGGAAGATGCCTCAATAATTCATATTGGAGAATAATTTATTTCTTAGGTTTTCTGATAAAGGCAGGGATTTCAAAATGTTCATCGTCCCCTAAAGGATGGTGGTCATCGAGATCATTACTATCACCATTTCCATTTGATGCATGCTCGTCAGATAAAGTTTCGTCATCAATAGCGCTTTCCAGATTGAAACTTACCTGATGTTTATCTTCTTCGACTTCTTCGACCGGCATTTCTCGAACTGGGCGTTTCATACTACCATCGATACCAGTAGCAATTACGGTAATTCTTACTTTTTCTCCCATAGTCTCGTCAATAACTAAACCAAAAATAAGTTCGACATCTGAGCTTGCCTTAGCTTTTATATGATTACAGGCCTCATTGAGTTCGTCTATTGTGAAATTGCTCGAAGCGGTAACGTTGATAAGAATACCGGTGCTTCCATCGATAGATATGTCTTCGAGAAGCGGGCTCGTAATTGCATTCTCAGCAGCTTCAACTGCTCTTGAAGTCCCTTCTCCATCACCCGTGCCCATAAGAGCTTTGCCACCACTCTCCTGCATTATCTTTTTTACATCGGCAAAGTCCACATTTATAAAACCTGATCCGACAATTATATCTGCTATTCCTCTAACAGCTCTTGCAAGGACATTATCGGCAGCCTTAAACGATTCTAGTATGCCAGTTATTTGTTGTACTTCATTTAATTTATCATTAGGAATTACAATAATGGAATCTACTTCTTGAGTTAAATCTTTAATCCCCTGTTCTGCTTGCACTAATCTCTTCTCGGCTTCGAATTCAAAAGGCTTAGTAACAATAGCTATTGTAAGCGCACCGGACTCCCTTGCTAACTTTGCCACCACTGGCGAGGCGCCAGTGCCAGTACCGCCACCCATACCGGCGGTTACAAAGACCATGTCGGCCCCTTGAACGGCTTCCATGATATCATTTTGATCAGCTTTTGCGCAGTCACTACCTAAGACTGGGTCTCCACCAACACCAAGACCTTTCGCAATGTTTTTTCCTATTTGGATTATCCGCTGTGCTTTGGATTGCTGTAAATCTTGAAAATCGGAATTTATGGCTATAAATTCAACTCCGCCAATATTTTCATCAATCATACTATTGACGGCATTTCCTCCGGCACCACCAATACCAACAACTTTAATTTTAGCACCTAAATTTTGAAATAGATTTTCTTTCTGTGAACCAGAAACTCCACTTTGGGCCGAGAACTCAAAAGTTGGCATAATTGACACCTCTAACTACAACTATATATAGTAGCACTTCGAAGACAGCATACCATATTTGGTATAATTATATAACAAAATTACAAAAAAGATAGAAAAAAGATTAATTAAAAAAGGTCTGAGAACCACGTTTTCATGGTCGCCATGACTCTTTTGAAGACCTGGGCCTCTCTAATCCTGATTTTTTGATTTTTTCCAGTTACTTGGTTCTTTGCCCCCCATATTAATAATCCTACCCCTGTTGCACATGCAGGTGTAGAAACAAGATCCTCAAGACCGGAGATTTGTGATGGGAGTCCTAGTCTGACCGGCATACTGAGAATTTTTTGAGCTAGATAGTCAGCTACTTCAATTGCCATCGAGCCTCCTGTGATTACGCAACCTGCGGGAAGCATATCGTAGTAACCTGATCTCATGATTTCTCTTCTAGCCATAGTGAATATTTCTTCTAGCCTTGGCTCTATTATATTAGCTAGCTCTACCTTGCTGACTTTCTTTCTTCCAGAGCCAGCGATTTTGTCTATTCTAATATCTTCATCTTGGTCTACTAAGTCAGCCGAAGCAATTCCATACCTTTCTTTTATTTCTTTTGCATCCTTTTTGGATGACCCTAAACCAAAAGAAATATCATTATCTAGAAAGTCGCCACCGATGGTGATATTGCTTGTATATTTAATCGACCCGTCACAAAAGACCGCTATATCCGTTGTTCCTCCACCGCAATCAAGGAGCACGACCCCTACGTCTCTTTCGTCGGGAGTTAGCACGGCTTCGCTTGATGCTACTTGTTCTAACACTAGAGACTGGACATCAAGACCTGCTTGGTGAACACATTTTACAAGATTTTGTGCTTGTGTAACTTGAGCGGTTACCATATGAATCTTGGCTTCCAACTTAACTCCATATAGCCCAACCGGATCTTTTATTTTTCTTTCACCGTCAACAATAAATTCTTGTGGCATTACGTGTATTACTTCTCTATCGGCGGGTTGAGCTCCGGCGGTGGCAGATTCGATAACCCTATCTAAGTCTTTTCTAGTAACCTCACGATTGCGCAATGTAATCATTCCATGCCCATTTATACTTCTTATGTGACCACCTGCAATTCCAACAATAACATTTGCTATTTCAGTCCCTGCCATTTTCTCTGCGTCTACGATAGCTTGCCTAATGGATTTAACTGTGCTTTCGATATTTAATACAATCCCTCTTTGAAGACCTTTCGAGGGTTGCTCGTTTACGCCAATTATTTCGACGTCACCAGAACCGGAAACCTCTGCAACCAAGCACATAATTTTTGTTGTTCCAACGTCTAGCCCGACTATGATATTATTTTCAGCCATTTTTAGCCATTATAATCCTAAAGATTATAATTTACAATACCTTTTGTGGTTTGCATTTGTAGTTTACGATTCCCTTTCGTATATTGCTTATATCGATGAAACAGGGCTTCTCTGTTTCTTGCCTCCCACCCTCTAGAATTTTTTTTAGATTTTTTATTTTCACTTTGAGCTCATTTTTACCAAAATAGATTTTTACATTGTCCGAAACAAAGACAGTAATCCCTATTATCTCATTATAGGTAATCTCAGATATTTCTTTAACGGTAAAGAGTCCCTCATCAACTAATAAGTTTAAAATTTCCACCCCAAATTCTATATTCTGTATGGAGTCGGAATTAAAAATAGGAAAATTTACTCCTACATAATCCTTTAGGTCGACAATAAAGTTGTTCTCAGAATCGATATGACCAATCTTATTTCTAATATGCCCGAGCATTATAATCTCTTTTTCTTGCACATGTATCTTAATGCTATCAAAATTTTCTTGTTTGAATTCTACAACTCGAAGCATCTTAATTGATGACAATTTCCTTTCCGTCTCTTTCTTGTTAATTATGGTAAACAGCTTTCCTAGTAGTTCGGATGTCTGAATAATTTCATCTTTGCTAACAAACACATTTCCTTCTACTTTGACTTCTTTCACAAAGCAGAAAACGGGAAAATACAGGTAAAGGCCTACTGTTATAGCTATAAAGACTAAAAAAAATCTTCTTATTCTATTCATCTACAATTCTTACTTCGGTCTTAAGATGGATACCACGTCTTACTTGACAATCATTTTGTATTTTATTAATCAAGTCTCTAATATCATTAGCGCTAGCACCCCCGGTATTGATTATGTAATTAGCATGTAGGTTTGATACTTGTGCCCCACCAACGGTTAGACCTTTAAGACCTAAATCTTCTATAAGTTTTCCTGCCGCAACTTCTTCGTCGTTCATAAATACACTTCCGGCGCTTGGGTACTGGACTGGCTGTGTTTCGTTTCTGTGTTTAATATATGCGGCAATCTTTGCTTTAGTTGAAGCTACATTGCCCTTATGTAATTTAAACTTCGCTCTTGTTATGACATCGCTCTTCTTAATAGAGCTCCATCGATAGTCAAATTGAATTTCATTTTTTAGAACCTCGATTTCTTTATCATCTTTAAGAAAGAAAATTGACTTCAGGCAATCTGATATTGATCCTCCATTTGCCCCGGCATTGGTTATTAGCGCTCCACCAACGGTGCCCGGTATTCCCGTAGAAAACTCAAATCCTACGAGACCTTTTCCTAGCGATTTATTTAATATTAGATTCAATGGGCAGCCACAATCAGCTACAAGTTCGTCCTCTGTAACAAATTCAATTACCTTTAATTTTTTTGTACTGATTATAACGGTTCTAAATAAATTAAGAAACAAGGTATTAGTTGCGTTACCAGTAATAAAAAAATTAATATTTGTTCTCTTAAGCTCTAAAATACATTCTTTAAATGTATCAATATCGTCGGGGAAAATTATAATCTTTGTTATTGCACCAACTTTCCATGAAGAATAATCTCCCATATCATAATCTTTAATGAATGAGATTTTTCTTTGCTTAAGAAAATCTTCAAGAATTTGTAATTCTTTTTTTGATACTCGATCCGACATCTCTTATATTCCCGGCTCCCATTGTTATAACTAAACTGTCTTTTTTTCTTGATTCAGAAAGAATTTTATCTACCAACAACTCATTATTAGAAAAATACTTAATTTTATTATTTGATTTTTTTATTTCTTTGTAAAGGTGCACCGAGTCCAAAATGCTATTGGTTTTTTCAAATGCTGAATATATATCCACTAAATATATATTTTTCCACAATGAGAGCTCCTCAATAAAATCCTTGAACAAAATTTTTGTTCTTGAAAATCTATGGGGTTGAAAAACTAAGATAACATTTTTATTTTGAAAGTATCCTCCTAGGCTTTTTCTAATTGCTTTAATAGCACTAGGATGATGAGCGTAGTCATCTATGATTGTCAGAGACTTAGTATTCAATATAGTTTCGAATCGTCTTGATGGAGGCGTATAGAATCTCAGAGATTTCTTTATTTGCTCAACACTAACACCCATCTCTAAAGCAATAATTATTGAGCACACAGAATTGTAAATATTATATTCACCACTTAATTTAGATACAAAGAAACCAACAAGATGTTCTCTTTTAAATATTGCAAATCTTGATTTTTCTACATCTTTTAAGATTTTAAAAGAATAGTCATTCGATTTGGTATCAAGCTGCCCGAATTTTATTATTTTTTTGGAAGTAATGTTTTTTGTCAAATTCTTTAGTATTTTACAGTCATTATTAACCACACATTTTGACTTTGCTGAAATTGCAAATCTTTTAAATGCGTCATTGAGATTCTTCTTGGTTTTGTAAAAATCTAGATGGTCGTTGTCAATATTGGTTATCGCTGAAATAAATGAATTAAGATAATTTAAACTGTTATCGCTTTCGTCCGCCTCAATAACACAAAGTGAAGAATTGCCGTAGTAAAAGTTAGATTTTAACTTGCGATCTATTGCTCCAAGAAACAATGTTGAATTAAGCCCGGCCTTATTGAGCAAGAAATGAACCATGGAGGTTGTTGTGCTCTTTCCGTGACACCCAGAAATTGATATATTCTTATTGTCTTTTGTAAAAAATCCCAGGGCCTCTCCTCTTGTTATAATTTTAATCTTCTTCTTTTTCCCTTCGAGTATCTCAGGGTTTGTCTTATCTATGGCTGATGAACAAATTATTAAATCTTGATTATCAATATTGCTTGAATCATGTTTTGTAAAAATTGTACATCCTTTACTTGCTAATTTGTTTGTTAAGGAATTTCTTGAGACATCTGAGCCGCTGACTGTATAATTCTTGTTTAAGAGAAATTGAGCGAGGGAGCTCATTCCGATGCCCCCAATTCCTACAAAGTGAATTTTATTTATTTTCTTCTTCTTCAAAGCATCTCCAGGATTTTTTCACATATTTGTTCTGCTGAATTTTTATCTTTAAGTATTTTTTGCTTTGATTTTAGATAAACCGAACTTATTTCATCATTATAAAGAAAATTAATAATTTTATTACAAAGAACGGAACTCTCTTGGCTTTCCAAATGGATTTCTGCAAGCTTCTTGTTGGACAGCTCTACTGCATTCAAATGTTGATGGTTATTTGTTGAATCCTCAATAGGGATAAGAATTGAAAAAAGTGGGAACCTAAGGCTTTCACTTATCGTGCTTGCCCCAGCGCGAGATACTAAAACTCTAGTGCTAGGATAAAAATCTTCGAGATTTGTAATAAATTCAAATGTTTGAAATTCTAGGAAGGCATGCTTTTTCTTGAGATTTGCATAAGAGTTTTCTACCCTCTTTTGGTCCGCGATGCCAGTTTGATGAATAATAGAAAATGTATCATTGCTTTTTGTAAGATTACCAGAGATTTTTTCTAATATATTTTCAACGGCGAATAGCATTTTAGAGTTAAGGGATTTAGATCCCTGACTACCGCCCAAAATTAATAAATCGTATCTCTTCTTTTTGGAAGTAGTTATGCCAAAATCGCGCGTCGGGTAGCCTGTTGTTATACATTTTTTTCTTGGAAAATATTTTTTTGATTCCTCAAAACTTATAAAAATATTTTTGCAGAAACTTGCAATTATTTTGTTGGCCAATCCTGGCACGGAGTTTCCTTCTATAACAAATGTTTTAATACCTCGCAAATATCCACTTAAACATACGGGGAGAAAAACGAAGCCACCAGTTCCAATTATTGCGTCAGCTTTGAATTCGTCGAGGATTTGATTTGATTGAATAATTGATTTGATTAATGTAAACAATGATTTTGCTTTCAACATAATTGATTTTCCCTTAAACCCCAGAGAATCAATTTTTACCAACTTATGATTTAGTTTTAGCTCTGAGAGCCCGATATTTAGGTTGCTAGTGTTGACAAATAATATATCAACTTCCTTGTTCGTTTTTTTTAAAGTATCCGCAATGGAGATTCCAGGAAATATATGACCACCGGTAGCTCCCAAAACTATTATTATTCTTTTCACTTCCTTTTCTTATCTAAAGCCAGGATTAATCCCATTGCAAGCAATGTAAAAATCAGAGAACTTCCGCCATAGCTTATAAATGGCAATGGAATCCCTTTTGGCGGCATTAGTCCCACGGTAACCGAAATATTTATTATAATTTGCAAAGAAGTTATGACCGTAATCCCGGCGATTAAATTCTTTGAGAAGGTATCTTTTGCTCTTTCTAGCATTCTAAAAGCACTGTAAATTAAAAGTCCAAAAAGACAAATTACAATGAAGCTCCCAACGAACCCTAGTTCCTCAGCAATAATAGCAAATATGAAATCATTATGTTGATGAGGTAAATTGAATAACTTTTGAGAGCTATTGCCTAATCCAACTCCAAAAAATTTTCCTTTTGCAAATGCCACATAAGATTGGACTACCTGATATCCAGAATTCGTTGGATCTGCGAATGGATCCATGAAGGACAACAATCTTTGCATTCTGTAGGGTGCAATCCAGATTAAACTTGCAAATAATGAGGATAAAAATATGAAGATGGAGACTATATGAGATAGTCTAGCGCCCGATATTATTATCATTGCAAAAATTGTGCTGAGCAGAAGAACTGTATTGCCCAAATCGGGCTGTAATATTAAAAGCAAAGCGTAAGGTAAGCATGGAAGAATTGCGGAGACCACACCAATCTTGAATTCTTTGATTCTCCCACTCTTTGTTGCCAGATGGTTTGCAATAAAAATTAATAGCATATATTTTGAAATCTCAATTGGCTGAAAAGACAAAGGGCCTAGATTGATCCATCTTGTTCCACCACCAACTTCCTTCCCTAATCCCGGCAGAAAAACCAAGGCCAACATAATGATGCCAACGATATAAAGACTTTTATAATATTTTTTCAGAATGCCTGTATTAATTTTTGTGAAGAATGTAAATATTATTAGTCCTACACAAAGAAAAAAAGTGTGTCTTTTGAGAAAATAAAATTCATCGGCATGTATTTCCATAGAGCTGACCGAACTAGAGCTAAAAACCATAATCATGCCAAAAATGGATAAGACTAAGATTAGGAATACAAAGAGTTTTCTTGGATCTCTATTGCTAAGATAATTTTTTAACATATTCTTTGAATTTATCTTCTCTATCGGAATACGAATCGAACTGATCAAAGCTGGATGTACCAGGACTCAATAGTAAGGTATGACCTTTGTAGAATTTTTTTAAACCTTCTTCCACGGCATCTCTCAAATCTACTGCTATAATTTTTTTTGATTTATTAAAAAACTTTGCAAGTTCAAATTTATTCTCACCAAAAAGTATTAGTTTGATAACTTTTTTGTCGACTTGTCTTTTTAAAAGACTGTAGTCTAATCCCTTATTCTTTCCACCCATTATAAGAACAATATTCTTCTTAAGACTTCTTAACGCCACTTCGGTAGCTTGAGGAGATGTTGATTTAGAGTCATTAACGATTGTTCTTTCTCTGTATTTTTTAATTATTTCCAGTCTATGACTTGGTGAAGAAAAATTTTCTACAACTTTTAGTTGGTCTGAGGAAATGTTTTTGAATATTGAAAAAATACTCAGCGCAAATGAAATATTGTTTAAATTGTGCAAACCAAGCAACTTCGTATCATCAATATGTATATCATCTTTATTGTTAATTGTTATCTTGTTTCTTGATACACTCAGACTGCTGTTCCCAAAGGGGTCCAAGAAAGACGCTTTATTTTTATTGAAGATTCTCCTATAAACATTCCTGCTACACAATGCAAAACAATTCTTATCTTGATTCTTAAATATATTCATTTTAGATTTCGCATATTCATCCATATCCCAATGATGATCTAGGTGGTTTTCGGATATATTCAGAAAAGCTGAAACAAAAGGCTTAAATGAGGATTGTATGAATTGCAGTTGAAAACTACTTACTTCTACAAGTATTAGGTCGTATTGATTCTGCAAAGCTACACTGCTGATTAATGGACGACCTATGTTCCCACCAAGAAAAACTTTATATCCACCACTTTTAAGAAGCTGCGATGTTAACAGAGTCGTCGTTGTCTTGCCATTTGTACCTGTTATCGCGACAATGGGTTTCGTTATATACCTTGATGCAAATTCTATTTCACTTATTATTTTTTTTCTGGATTTAACTGCCAATTGAATATTTTTGTTTCTTAGCCCAACACCCGGACTAACCACTATTTCATTACAATATTTCAGTAAATTTTTAAAATTATCTTTAGGTCCGAATACTTTTTCAGATTTATTAATTAGTTTTTTTGTATCATCAAAAGGTACACAAGGAATTTTATTCTTTTTACAAAAACGTACTAGTTCAATACCTGTTAGGCCCATTCCATAAATAAGAATTTTTTTTCTCATCTTATCTTAATTTTAAAGTGATTATCGCGAATACTGCCAGCAACATTGAAACAATCCAAAACCTTACTACAATTTTTGATTCTACAACACCTTGTTTCTCGAAATGATGATGAAGAGGAGCGATAAGGAAAATTCTCTTTCTAAACAATCTGAAAGATACTATTTGAATAATTACCGACAGCGCTTCTATGACAAAAACTCCTCCTAATATTAATAAAAGCAACTCCTGCTTGATTAAAATTGATACAAGACCAATGCTAGCTCCCAATGGTATGGACCCTACATCCCCCATAAATATCTGAGCCGGATTTGAATTGAACCATAGGAATGCAAGTATGCCGCCTAAAATAGCAGAAAGAAAAATTACAATCTCACCCACATGACGAACATAAGGTACATAAAGATAGTAAGAGTAATTCGAATGTCCTGCAACATATGTGAGGACAATCAATCCTGCCAATACTGGCAGAATAGAACCTATTGCTAAACCATCAAGACCATCCGTCATATTAACGGCATTTGCCGAACCTGTAATAATAAGAAGGCATAAAACAAAATACAAAGGACCTAAATTAACAATGTCTTTGATGAATGGAAAACTGATGTTCGTTATTTCCAAAGAAACCTCTCTATTTATGGATGAAAAAGTATTTAATTTGTATAAAAGGATTATTAATATTAAAGTTGTCACAATCTGAATTACCAATTTCTTGCCTAATGATAGCCCTTTACCTTTTCTCAGCTTGGCAAAATCGTCAAAAAATCCAGAACAAGCAAATATTATGTAACAAATCAAGCATAACGTGAAGACACTTACAATCGTTCCAGGCAAATAAAAATTACCGCAGATAAGACATGAAGTAATTACGCTTACTCCGATTAGGATGCCACCCATGTTAGGAGTTCCCCTCTTGTTTTTATGAGACGATTCAAGGTAGATATTTATGTTCTCTGTGATATTTTCCCTACTAAAGATTTCTATAAACTTAGGAGTTAGGAAGATAACCATAAGAAATGAAATTGCACCTGCCAGAAAAGACCTGACGGTTATATATTGGAAGATGTTAAGGAAAGAGTATGAATCTACAAAATTTTGAAACAAATGATATAGCATTTAAATATCTAGGGAATCGAAAATTTTTTCCATTCTCATGCCCCTTGATCCCTTAATTAGGATAACCGTATTAATTAAAGAACTTAAATTGACGTAGTTCTTAATATTGTGGTGATTGCTGATGTTAATGCACTTAATTTTCTTGTCCGTGCCTTCACAGTAATCTTCTGAATGATTGCCTAATGTATAAAGTTCTTCAAAATTATTTCTCATTATTGCATTGCCAATTTTAATATGCTCATCTTTTGATATTTTGCCAAGTTCGAGCATATCACCTAGAATGGCAATCTTCTTTTTTCTGGGAAAGATTTTATTTGTCATCTCTATTGCCACCAACATTGAATTCGGATTCGCATTATATGTATCGTTAATTATTAAATTGTCGTTATCGAGTTTGATTATTTTAAATCTGTTGCTAATTCCATCAAACTCTTCAATGCCTTCTCTTATGGTATCTAACTCCAAACCTGCCTTTATTGCTAGTGAAGCGGAACATAGAGAATTATAAATATTATTAATACCTGGAGCTTTTAAATCGATACTTACCAGTTGATCCAAGAAGCATAAATCAAACTTAGAGAAATCGTCCGCGATGTTCTTGGCAACCACATCAGCGTTTGTTCGTATACCAAACGAGATTTTGTCACAATTGATTTCGGAAAAATAATTTTTTAAAAAATAATCGTCGAAATTAAATGCAAAGATACCCTCCTGATTAAAAAACTTTGTTATATTCTTTTTTTCTTCAAAGACTGTTTTCTCGTCTTCTAATTTTTCGGTATGACCTTTCCCAATATTTGTAATTGTTGCAAAATCAGGTCTTGCTATATTTGCCAATCTTCCTATCTCGCCCTTTGAATTTGTCCCCATTTCAAGAACTAATACCTTATCAGTCTTTTTTAGATTAAGAATTGTCGAAGGTAATCCAATCAAATTATTCAAGTTCCCTTTAGTTGCCAAAACTTCAAATTTTTTGGATAAAATCAATTTCAATAAATCTTTTGTCGATGTTTTACCGTTTGTGCCAGTAATACCAAAAATTTTTAAATCTTCACGCTTTTGAATAATAAAACCTGCAAAATCCTCTAAAAATTTATTAGACGACTTAACTAGAACCCTATTCTTTGCTTGTGTTTTGTCATCTGACACAAAAAAACTCGCACCTTTCTGAATCGAGACATCTATAAATGCACTACCCTTAAAATTTTCTCCATCTAGAGCTAAAAACAAATTGTCCTTTTCTATTGTTCTCGTGTCCGTTGAGATGGAATTGAATCCATGCAGATTTAATTTTGGATCTATACTTATAGTCCCCTCGTAATTTTTTATGAACTCCTCGAAGTATAGGCTAGCTAATTTATTATTTTCAGACATTTTTTAACTTCATTGTAATCAGAGAATTTAAAATTTGTTCCATTTATTGCTTGATAAGCTTCATGTCCTTTCCCAGCAATTAATAATACCTCGCTCCTCTTCATATTGCGTATCGACCAACTAATTGCCTCTTTTCTATTAACTATAGTTTTCTTCGGTTTTCTTTTGTCTCCCTTAAAGCCTTCATAAATGTGGTTTATTATTACTTTTGGACTTTCAAACCTTGGATTGTCGGAAGTAACGACAATTTTATCTGCAAATTTTTCGGCGACCGCGCCCATTTTCTCCCGTTTTCCAATATCTCTATTTCCACCACATCCAAAAAGAACAATTATGTTTTTATCGGGAAAATGTTTCTTTAAAGAAATAATTGATTTTTTAAGCGCATCAGGAGTGTGGGCATAGTCAATAAATATTTCTAGCTCTGTATTTCTAATCCTTTGAAGCCTACCCGGTGCCCCCTTGTAATTTTTAATCCTCTTTTGTATTTCTTCTATGTCTAACCCCTTCATGATAGAATATGAGAAACTTGCAAGAATATTTTGAAAATTATGTTCGCCAAACAAAAATGTCTCTATCTTGTACTCTTTATTTCCACTTTTGATAAATAAATTCGATTTCTGATCTTCCTTATAAATGTCCTCTATGTAGAAATCTGCTTTTCTATCTTTAAGAGAATAGGTTACAACATTAACTTTTTTACCAATTAATTTAATTAATTTAGTGCCCCATTTGTCATCTAAATTAATAACCGCTAGTTTATTTTTTTTGCTACTCTTGCATAAATTTTGTAAAAACAATTTTGCTTTAGCACCAAAATACGAACCCATAGTTTTATGAAAATCCAGATGATCTCTTGTCAGATTCGTAAAGATACAAGAGTCAAATTGTATATAGTCTACTCTCGACATGTCTAATGCGTGAGACGAGACTTCAATAAAAACTCTTTTTACTTTCTTTCTTGTCATTTCTTTAAGAAATTTATTTAGTTGATAGCTGTCAGGCGTAGTTAATGAAGATGGAATTTTTTTTCCGGCAAAGTTTGTTTCTATTGTTCCTATAAGACCGGAGTTTTGCTTCTTCCAAATTTCTTTTAATAAATGCGCTACAGAGGTCTTTCCATTCGTTCCTGTAATACCACAGACTTGAAGATCCGAAGAAGGTCTAGAAAAAAATTCTACACATGCATGCGCATAGGAGTTTCTGGAATTTTTTACCAAAAAAGTTTGTACATTTTTGTCTGAAACCCTTAAGCTCTCTTTGTTCTCACTTACAATGCCCCCGGCTCCATTAAGTATTGCTTCGTTAATGTACAAGTTGCCATTATCTATATCTCCACTTATAGCAAAAAAAATATCACCTCTTTTTACTGTTTTTGAGTTATTGGTGATATTCCTTATCTTTTTGAATTTACTGAAGACTTGGTTGTTGTATATACGCTGCATAACATCAGATGCCAGGCTCTAAGAAGAGTCTGATTTCATCGTTTAATTCGTACTTCTCTCCCGCTATTGGATCTTGTCTTTGCACGAACCCATTTCCATGAATTCTAATTTTCATCTTCTTTGTTTCAGCTATTCTTATTGCCTCTCTTTTCCCTATACCGATAAAAGAAGGAATGCTATCATTATTCGCAAGTTTTTCTGCATTATCCTCGTTCAACCAAATTTTTTCCATAGCATCTCTAAAGACTGGGGCAGCCCATACGCCTCCGTATGCATTTTGGCCTTTCGGTTCATCTATGGTAATTACCGCTACAAGCTGTGGATTCTCTGAAGGAAGAAATCCAATCATAGATACAATATTTTTCTTGCTATATTTTCCATTGATAACCTTTTGAGCCGTTCCTGTCTTCCCTGATACGCTAACACCTTTTATTCTGGCTCTTTTTGCACCTCGCTCGACTACCGTTCGCAACATCCTCCTCATTTTTTTGCTTGTTTCATACCGGAGAACTCTATTCCCTCTTGTATATTTCCTTTTCCATATGTTCTTACCATTTGAGCTATCAATTGATCTTACTAAGTATGGTTCAACAAAGTTTCCGCCATTAGCTATAATTGACACGGCCTGTGCAAGTTGAATTGAAGAAACTGCTATTCCCTGCCCAAATGCTATATTCGCACGTTCAATATCACCCCATTTTTCTGGTTGTAACACTTTTCCCTTTGCTTCACCGGGAACATCAATCTTTGTTTTTTTTCCGAAACCAAATCTAGATGTCAAATAATTGTGATATACCTCATTTGGCATTTTGTCCGCAATTTTTGAGGCACAAATATTACTTGAATATACTAAAATTTCCGTAATATTCGATTTTCCTCTTTTGTTAATATCATGAATGGTGTGATCCCCAATTCTCCTCTCACCGTTTTCGCAATCAAGTATGGAATGCTCTTCTATTACGCGTGCATTTAAAGCGGAAGCAACCAAAACACTCTTCATGACCGAACCAGGTTCAAATGTTTTCCAAATGGGCAGGTTTTTCTTGTAATTATGATTTTCTTGAGAGTAACTATTGGGATTAAAAAATGGATAGGATACCATTGCATAAATTTCTCCTGTCTTTGGATTCATTATTACACCATATCCATTAAGCGCATTGGCTTTCTTAACTTGTGCGGCTAACACGTCTTCTAAAATCATTTGCCAGTTACTCTTTATGGTAAGAGTTATGTTATGCCCTTTTTTTGCTTTGTCGCTTTCCGTAATATTTTTTGTAATTATTTTTCCACGCCCATCTTTATAGATTTTTATTGTTTTTTCTTCTCCTTTTAAGTATCGATCATATTTTTTTTCTATGCCCTCAAGCCCTATTAGGTCATATTTGCTTGTATGTCCTAAAACCTGCCCTGCCATGTGGCCTTCTGGGTACACTCTTTTTTGCTCAATTTGTATCCCTAATTGTGTATATCCCAACTTCTTTAATGTTAGATTTAATTTTTTTATTTTTTCTGCTTCTTCAAAAGTCGCATGCCTCTTTATGTAAACAAACTGCTTTCTTGATGTTAATTTCTTAGATAGCGTTTTTTTTGACATGTTGAGGATTTTGGAAAGTTTTTTTAGATAATAAGGCTTGTCCTTAACATCTCCGGGATTAATATGAATAGACGGAACTGGTTCGCTGACAGCCAGCGGTGTACCATCTGAGTCTCGTATCTCACCTCTCTCACCGGCAACATTAAGTGGCTTTTCTTCCTGTCTAGCAAATTTTAATGGTTTCTCATTATCAATGATTTGCAAGTAAAATACTTTCCCAAATATTATCAACAAGGACAAATAAAGGCCAAACTTTATTATCTTAGACCTTTTTTTAAACTTATTTTCGCCTTCTTTAAGTTGATTTATAAACCTAGTCATTCTTTGCTCTTATCAAGTCTTGCTGACCGGGGAATTTCATTCCGTACAATAAAGCAATCGACTTGATTCTCTCGTGAGATTGCAATTTTGATTTATCAGTCTTTAACTTTTGATTTTTTATGTTCAAGGTGTTGCGTTCTTCTTTCAAATCTGCCAACTCTAGCCCAACACGTGTTACGTTGGTCTTCAATGCAACAAGTACGAGAAGCAATCCTATTAAAATAAATACGGATAATAGTTTAGGACCGAAACGCTTAACACTATTTATAAGCCTAGATTTATCTCGAATTAGCGTAATTGACTCTAGATTAATCAAATTGCAACTCCTACCCTCATCTTTGCGCTTCGGGATTTCGTATTGTTCGACACTTCTTCTTTAGATGGAACCAAAGGTTTTTTTGTTAAAATTTTCAATGTTTGCTTCTTTGTGCATTCACAAATCATTATTGATGGAGGGCATATGCATTCTGCCTCGGAATATTTAAAAAATTGCTTAACCATTCTATCTTCTAATGAGTGAAAACTGATTACGATTAGCCTCCCCCCTGTTTTTAAAATCCTTAACGATTTTTCCAAAAACTCCTTTAGAGTAGATAATTCACTATTTACAGCAATTCTTAATGCTTGAAATGTCCTTGTCGAAGGATTTATGCGTGTTTTGTTCTTGTTTACTCTTGCAATTATCTTTGAGAGGTCCAGCGATGTTCTTATTTCTTCTTTACTTCTTTGCCGTACTATTTCAGATGCAATTTTGAAATGGTTTCTTTCTTCACTAAAATTTTTTATTAGCTCTGACAATTGTTCTACATTATACGAATTAACTATCTTATGTGCGGTCAATTTCTGATCTTGATTCATTCTCATATCTAACAACGAATCTTCATTGAAGCTAAAACCTCTTTTTGAATGTAGTAGTTGGTAACTAGATATGCCAAGGTCAACTATTATTGCATCGACTTCTTCTTTTACTAGAGAGTCTATATCCCTAAAGTTACCCTGAACATATTGAATTTTTTTTGAATACTGTTTCAATCTGGTTTGTGCATGATTTAAGGATTCGCCATCAAGATCTATGCAAATCATTTTTTTAGGTTTCTTAGGAGACTCCATTATTGCAAGAGTGTGCCCACCCATTCCCAAAGTTGCATCTACATAAGTGTTAGCATTCTTCGAATCTAAATTATCAATCACCTCTTGTTTCATAACCGAGTAGTGATAATTAGATGTCATTTATGCTCTCCCTACTCTTTTGAAATTTACTAAAACTAGTCTTATTGTTTGTCCCCCATTCTCTTTCAGACCAAATTTCAAATCTTGATAACATACCGACGAAGACAACGGATTCCTTTATTTTCATAGTTCTTCGTAGAAGGCTTGGTATCATAATTCTACCCTCCGTATCAATTTCACATTCGTTTGCGCTACCAATTAAGTATCTTTCAAATTCAACAATGTCTTTTTTGAATTGTGGAAGTTTGGATATTTTTGATTCCAATTCCTTCCATTCGGGCAGAGGATATCCTACGGCGCATTTATCAAAGAGCGAGATGATTATTGTTGCGGTTTCATACTTTTCTTTTAAGATGTCTCTAAATCTTGAGGGTAGACTAACCCGCCCCGTTGATGAAATTTTATGTATATACTGGCCTCTAAACATAAATACACCAGAATCTGCCAAAAAATGACAGACCACGCCATTGTTTGATTGTATGAAAAAAACTTAATAAAGTCAAGAAGATAGGTTAGGATAAATTCAATGTCTACAATTAAATTAGAATTGGAGAAGAAGAAAGATATCGTTTTATTCCAATTCTTATATTCTCAGAATCAGCATTTAGGATGGCCAAGGTCCAACAGGTTGAATCCTAAAGAGATTACAATCTACACCACGGATGATCTTATAGAGTCAAACAGAAGGGTTTTGGTTCAGATTAATAAATATGTGAAATTGAGAAGGGTAGTCTTGTAATTTACTATTTAGGATTGTCTTTTTCTTGCTCAATTATGTGCTTAAAGCCAGTTATGCTACTAACCAAGGCTCTCCTTAGGCCACCATATGGGTCCGGGTGAGTGCTTTGCGAAAAGAGCTTCGCAGAAGATATATCAGTTTTTGATATCTCTTTTGCAATCTCTTCTTCCTCTGTAATCCCTTTTGATAATGCCTCTTTAACGCAATCCTCCCAAGACTCAAGCTGATCTATGTGCTGTTGCATGAGATTCATTGCATTTTCTCTCAAAGCATGATGCGCAAAGCCTAGACTTAAGGGCTTTTTCCCCATCATTGCTTTTATAGACTCAATTCCTGACCCCATTCTATAAGGCGCGGGAGTCGTTGGTACCATAGTGTCCAATGAGTTTATGTACATGCCCACTGCGTCACCACAAAACATTATTTTTTTGTTTTCTAACATAAAGCTAAAGTGGTGGCTAGCGTGTCCCGGAGTCTCAATCCAGCTAAACTCTAAATCGTTCACTCTTATTTCAAAAGTTTTATCTTCAAGGGATACTAAGCACTCCTCTCTAACTGGCTCGGGTTTCTTATACATCTCGGCAACCCAACCAAGAGTATCTACCGAAGATT
>PVBE010600658.1_pt1 | contig 24984 bp, 23 predicted proteins | sample 1631181 | NCBI WGS metagenome assembly PVBE01 (sample SAMN08397723, study PRJNA350692) | Marine metagenome, whole genome shotgun sequencing project. | isolation source: water | place: Pacific Ocean | collected 2012-04 | reverse complement strand
GCCGGTACGAAATTACTTTCGACGAGTGGGATGCCTGTAATGCCGATAGCGGCTGCACTAAAAAACCCTTTGACCGTGACTGGGGCCGAGGCAAACGTCCGGTTATGAATGTCACCCACGACGATGTCCGGGAATATATGGTCTGGATTAGCAAAAAAACCGGCTTTACCTATCGCCTGCCGTCAGAAGCCGAGTGGGAATATGCCGCTCGCGCCGGGTCTGATACTGAATACTGGTGGGGTGACAGAATGCAGCAAGGCGCCGCCAATTGCCGTGGTTGTGGAACGGAATGGTCGGGCGTCAAATCGGCCCCGGTGGGCTCTTTCAAAGCCAATCCTTGGGGGCTCTTTGATGTGCACGGTAATGTATTGGAACATGTGTTTGATTGCTGGAGCACGAACTTGAACGGTCTGCCGAAAGACGGGCTTCCCAAAATTACCAAGAAGTGCGGCAGCCGCGTGGTCCGGGGTGGCGCCTGGTACTATTTCTCAAAAGTTTCACGCTCGGCATCGCGCGCACGCAACGATATTCGCATCTTCAGCTATTTCATCGGGTTTCGGGCGTTCCGCGAAATCGAGTGATCACACCGGCCATTTTTCCAGGGGCGTTCAATCGGGCGGCGCCATTTCGAAACCATCAAAAGAGTATGCCGGCGCCACCGCGCAGCCGACCAATGACCATTCACCAAGATTTTGGGCAGATTGCTAGGCATCTGCCGGCACGACGGTAAACGGTCTTTGGCCGTTGCCGAAATCGACGCCCAAAATATGTTCTCCAGCCTGACTGCCTTCCGCGCTGGCCGACAAGGCTAACGGTGCACCCGTGTAGTAGTGTCATATCTCCACCGCATTCACCCGGTGCCAGGTGGAAACTTCACCTTCCCACAGCAGGAAATAGATCCAAGTAACCGCGCCCTGGCCGTCGTCAATCGCTTGATCCCGATAGAATTTCTTGAAGAATCCGCCTTCGGGATGGGGTTCCAATCTGAACCGGTCGACAATGTCGTCCGCTGAATAGTTTATCACTTGATATCATCATCCCATCTTTTAACAAAATATCTTGACTCTTATTCTCACTCTTCCACAACTTCGATGATTAATCGACTGTCGATAAATTAACCAGTTGCTGAAAATCGGCGTGGGTGTGATAAGTTCTTTAAGCTATGTGGTTGGATGTCTTTGATTTAAGGGATTTCTATGCATCCCCCTTGGGCCGGGTCTCAAGGCGGATGATCGGGTGTCATTTACGTACCGTCTGGCCGGACGTTACGGGAATGAGCGTATTGGGCCTTGGCTTCGCAACGCCCTATCTAAACGCCTTCCGTCAGGAATCGAGCCGGATGATCGCCGCCATGCCTGCCTCTCAGGGGGTCCTCCACTGGCCTAACGACGGCCCCAGCGAAACCATGCTTTGCGGTGAGGCCGAACTGCCCTTGCCGGACTATTCGGTCGACCGGGTTATCATGATCCATGCCGTTGAATTCAGTGAACAAATCAGGCCCATGATGCGGGAAGTCTGGCGGGTTCTATCGGGCAGCGGACGTCTGATTGTCATCGTTCCCAACCGAAGCGGCATTTGGGCCCGTTTGGAGAGAACACCCTTCGGTTATGGCCGACCCTATTCTCAGTCCCAATTGACCCGTCTCTTGCAGGACTCGATGTTTACCCCGATCGCCTCCCGCGCCGCCTTGTTTGTGCCACCGGGAAAATCGCGCATGCTTATGTCATCGGCGCCAGCCTGGGAAAATATCGGTTCCCGCAGGTTTGGCGCCGTTGGCGGTGTCGTCTCTATAGAAGCCAACAAACAGATTTATGCTGCCACCCCGGGCCCGGAAGGCACGCGCAGCAGACGGCACGTGATGATTACAAACGAGTAGATTGGTTTTTCTTGAGTAAAAAAACCGCCTGCTCACCCATCCAGTTGGTGAGAAATGGGCTGGAGCCGATACGCCGCGGCATGCCGAAGTGATTGAGCGCAATGCTGCGCTCCACCGTCACGCCGATCTCCCGGCACAGAGCAGCAAAATCTTTGATAGTGCAGAAATGGATATTGGGCGTGTCATACCAGCGGTACGGCATTGAATTGGTGCGGGGCATTTGGCCCGCGAACATCAACTGAGCCCGGACCCGCCAATAGGCGAAATTGGGAAAGGACACGATAGCGTGGCTGCCGATGCGTACGAGATTTCCCAACACTTCCCGCGGGGCCATTGTTGCTTGGAGAGTCTGGCTTAATATCACGTAGTCAAAGGCCTGATTGGGATAGTCGTTGAGATCCGTATCGGCGTCGCCCTGAATAACTGACAAACCAGCAGACACGCAGGCATTAACGCCCTCGGTGCTAAGCTCGATACCGCGCCCATCGACCTGTTTTTCATGCAGCAGGTGGTCCAACAATTCACCGTCACCACAGCCGATATCAAGCAGACGGCTGCCCGGCTCCACCATATCGGCGATCAACTGCAGATCGACGCGAATTGCCTTTCTTTGGCTTTCAGTCATCATCGTCCGACCCTCACATCAACGCTTGAGGCCATAACGGTCTGCGGCCCCTTCGATAAACCCGAATAGCACATTCCAGAATTCAGGTTCATCCAGCAAAAAGGAATCGTGACCGTTGTCGGATTCAATCTCAGCGAAACTGACATTGGCCGCCACGGCGTTGAGAGCGTGCACGATGCGCCGGTTTTCCGAGGTCGGGTACAGCCAGTCACTGGTGAAGGAAATCACGCAAAACCGCGTATCGGTACCACGGAAGGCCTCAGCCAGCTTGCCGCCGCCGTGACGTTCGGCCAGATCAAAATAATCCATCGCCCGCGTTATGTAGAGATAGGAGTTGGCATCGAAACGGTCGACAAAGGTGCTGCCCTGGTGACGCAGATAACTCTCCACCTGAAAATCGGCATCGAATCCGAAAGTGATGGCTTCACGGTCTTGCAGCTTCCTGCCAAATTTCCGGTGCAGCGAAGGCTCCGACAGATAGGTGATATGCGCCACCATGCGCGCGATGGCCAGCCCCCGGTGCGGGGAGCCGTCTGAATTTAGGTATTCACCGCCCTGCCATTCCGGGTCGGCCATGATCGCCTGGCGGCCAACCTCATTAAAAGCAATATTCTGCGCCGAATGATGGGCCGCTGTGGCAATCGGGACGGCAGCGAAAACCCGTTCAGGATAGGCCGAGGCCCATTCCAGCACCTGCATGCCGCCCATTGACCCGCCGATCACGCAGAACAGCCTGTCGATTTCCAGATGATCGAGCAACATGGCCTGCGCCCGCACCATATCCGAGATGGTGATCACGGGAAAATCCAACCCCCACGTCTTGCCCGTTTCCGGATTGATTTCCTTTGGTCCGATGGTGCCCATGCATCCGCCCAAAATGTTTGAACAGATAACGAAAAAACGTTTGGTATCAAGTAGTTTACCCGGCCCGATGACGGTTTCCCACCAGCCCGGCTTGCCGGTCACCGGATGGTTATCGGCGACAAATTGATCGCCGGTCAGAGCATGACACAACAGAACGGCGTTGGATCTGTCGTTATTCAGTTCCCCGTATGTCTGGTAAGCGACATTGAAATCGGAAAATTCCACACCGCAGTCCAGGCGCAACGGATCATCCCGGCCAAGTGTCACATATTCACCGGCGGCAATGTTTTTACAATCTACACCGCGCGAACTTTCCATCGATCCTTAGTAGTCCTCAATCGTGTTAAACCGAAGCTGCTGTCCAAAAAAAATCCCCGCCAAATTTAGTCGGGGCTTCTAACGCGCCGACCTTTTAGCTCTGTTTATTTAACGTGGGCGCAAGCCGGTCGTCCAAATCACCACGATGTTGAATAAAATAGTCCAGGAAAGACCGTCGTCAAGAGAAAACAAACCTTTAACAGACAATCTTTTCTTTGATTTTACGGCCCTGGCAGACTATCACTGTCGCCTTTCGTAACGCGCATTTGGTATTTTGGAACAATGGCCGAAGAAGAATTGGAAAAACTCCGCCGGGAAATCGACAGCATTGATGTAGAAATTCAGGATTTGCTGATCCGGCGCGCTGAAATCTGGAAGGAAGTTCGGGACGTCAAAGGCAAAGCGAGCCTGAAACTGCGTCCCGGGCGTGAAGCTCAGATTATGCGCAATCTTATAGCCCGTCACCATGGTGTTTTCCCGAAGCCAGAACTGATCCGAATATGGCGTGAAATTTTCGGTGCTGCCCTCCGTGTCCAGGGCCCATTTTCCGCTGCCGTCTTCGCTGAAGGCGATACCCTGAACAACGGGCCAACTTATTGGGATTTGGCCCGCGCCCATTTCGGCGCCTACACACAGATGACCAAATTTACATCCGCCCGTCGGGTCATTGAAGCGGTTATCGAAGACGAATGCGCTATCGGCATTTTACCCCCACCCGCGCGCCAAGAAAATGACAAGCCGGATAGGGGCTCTTGGTGGCGTTATCTGGCTGTTAATAATAGCGCGTCGGGCACCAGTGGTCCGCCGCGAATTATTTCACGGTTACCTTTCGCTGCCCCGGCGTCCCCCGGCGGTGACAAATTGGGGGCCTTGGTTATCGCCAAATCCAACCACGAAGAATCTGGCGATGACAGCACCTATCTGGCCTTGGATTTAAGTAAAAATATTGCCGCTGACAGCGTTCTGAAAATTTTGAGCACCCAGAACCTTCAGGGGAATATTATTGCGGTATGTCATGACGAACTGGCGCCGGAACGATGGATACAGCTGGTCGAAATTATCGGACATCTGCCCGCAAAAGATTCCAGGCTTGATAATTTGACTGGGGAATTTGATAAATGCCTCAACCAATGGATCGTCCTCGGCGGATATGCCAACCCTTTGAAGCCTGAGGAGCTTTTGTCTGACGACGCCTAGCTACAACGGGGAACCACCTGATATTTTTGTAAAGGAATAAAAGATGTCTGCTCCAAAACCGATCCCCTACCTTCTTGACGTCGCCCCCTATGTCGGCGGCGAATCCGGAATCGTGGGCGTGGACCGGGTAATAAAACTGGCTGCCAACGAAGGCGCCTTCGGACCCAGCGCCAAAACCATTGAAGCCATCACCAAGGCGGCAGGTGAATTCCACCGGTATCCCGACGGCGACTTCACCGCCCTTCGAACGGCTTTGGCCGAAAAGCACAATTTACCCATTGAAAACCTGATTTGCGGATCCGGTTCCGACGAGTTGATCAGTCTGTTGTGCCGCGCCTACGTCCAGCCGGGAGAGGAAATCCTGATCAGCGCCCACGGTTTCGCCATGTACCCCATTTACGGCAAAACGGTCGGTGCCTCTATCGTTGCCGCGCCGGAACAGAATATAACCACCGATGTGGACGCCTTATTGGAACGGGTAACGGACAAGACCAAGATCTGTTTCATCGCCGTTCCCAACAATCCGACGGGCACCTACATTCCGGCCTCTGAAATCAAACGCCTGCGCGAAAATTTGCGGGATGACATTCTGCTGGTTGTTGACATGGCCTATGCCGAATATGTCAACCTTGACGACTATTCGCCGGGCGCTGAGTTCGTCTCCGGCAGTGACAATGTGGTCATGCTCCGGACGTTCTCCAAGATGTTCGGTATGGGCGGCATGCGGCTCGGCTGGGGATACTGCCCGGAAGGCGTTATCGATGTGCTTAATCGCCTGCGCAGCCCGTTCAACGTATCCTATCCGTCCCAGGCCGCCGGTATTGCCGCGCTGCAGGATGATGAATTCGTGCAAATGTCCCGGGAGCACAATGACAAATGGCTGAACTGGACGACCGAGACGCTGCGCGATATGGGCATTACGGTTCCCGACAGCGTTTGCAATTTCATCCTGGCACGCTTCTCGGAAGAATGCGGCCGCAACGTCAATGCCGAAGCCGCCGATGAATTCCTCAAATCCAAAGGCATTATCGTCAGGCGCATGGGCGGCTATGGCCTGCCTGATGCCCTCCGTATCACCATTGGGCTGGAAGACGAAATGCATGCCGTTGCCGACGCCCTGAACGAGTTTATGAGAGATTAGATGTCCGACTCATCAGAAAAACCTCGTTTTGACCGTATCTCATTGATCGGTATCGGCCTTATTGGGTCCTCCATTGCGCGCATGATTAAGCGCGAAGGATTGGCCGGTCATGTAGCCGTTTCCGCCCGCAGCCAGGAAAGTCTCGATACCTCATTGGAACTTGGGTTTGCTGACAGCGTGACGCTGGATCAGGAGGAAGCCGTCAGGGATGCAGACCTGGTTATTATCTGTTCACCGATCAGCACTTACAATTCGGTGATTGAGGCGATTGCGCCCGGCTTGAAGAAGGGTGCCATCGTTAGCGACGTCGGTTCCGTGAAACAGGCAGTGATGAGAGATCTCGAACCACATATTCCCGACGGCGTTCATCTGGTGCCGGCCCATCCGGTGTCCGGTACCGAACATTCCGGTCCCGAAGCGGGCTTCGCCGAATTGTTTGAAGACCGCTGGTGTATTTTGACGCCACCACCGGGAACCGATGAAAAATCGGTCGAAGCCGTCGCCGGTTTCTGGCGCACCGCCGGTTCCAACGTGGAAATCATGGAACCCAATCACCATGATCTGGTCATGGCCATGACATCGCACCTGCCCCACCTCATATCTTATACCATCGTGGGTACGGCGTCCGATCTGGAACAGTCCCTCAGGAATGAAGTAGTCAAGTTTTCGGCCGGTGGTTTCAGGGACTTCACCCGTATCGCCGCCTCGGACCCGACCATGTGGCGGGATGTGTTTCTCAACAACCGGGAAGCCGTATTGGAGATGCTGCAACGCTTCAGTGAGGATCTGACGGCCCTGCAGCGAGCCATCCGCTGGGGTGAATCGGATACTCTGTTCGATCTCTTCACCCGAACCCGCGAAATCCGCCGCAAGGTCATCGACGCCAAACAGGCTTAGCCATTAGCGTAGGATTTTGAATTGTTCCCGCTTAGCAGGGGCAAGGCCCAGCGCTGGCCAGTCGATAAGCGGTATTTTCATCATCGAAACCAGCCCGGCCTGCAGTTGACTGTTCTGGACAGACAGCGGCAGGCTGATGGTTGGTTGTCCACCGCCGGGGGACCTTTTGGACAGCGCCCCGAGCACCATTTTGGCCATAGCGGCATCGCTGGACCTGATCAGTCGCGCGCCACGCAAGGCATCAATGGTGGCGAAAAAACCTTTGATCTTGGCGGTAATCGCCCCCATGGGCTGCATAGCCTCATCCAGAGCCAAGGTACCATTGGCCCGCATATGGAGAGGACCGTATTTAGTTTCCAGTATATCGATTTCAACTGTGCCGCCATCATCGCGCCACTGCTGCAAATCCGCTAACGTCTTCAACTCGGGAACCGAACCGATAATTTTAAGTTCCGTTACCAGTTGGCTAATGCGGTGGCCCAAAGGAAGATTCATGTATTTTGGTATGCAAACATCGGCGAACATGGCTTCCGCGGCAAAGGACGGTGATTTTTCTTTGTCCTTTAGCGAGACATCTGAGTCCGTATCTTTTCCCGATGACAGGTGGCGCACGTTTATCACCGCGGACTTGGTGGCTATTTTTGCCCTTGTTCGCCCGTCCGTCAGATCCAGACCTTCAATATTAAGCGTCGCCTCCCGGGGTAATCCATCGCTACCTAATACAGCGTGAATTATCATTTTTTTGGCACTTCCGGTATAATTTCGCCAGCCGTTTTCTGATGCCAATGAAAATTGATGATTGCCGGAAAGATCGATTTTAAATTTGGCAAAGTTCCACGGCGTCATTGCTGCCACCGCTGTTGTCGCGGACCAGTTCCATCTGTCACCGCTAGTATCTGACGTCAATTCAGCCGTACGCATTTTCGGCTGCCGTAGCCGGACCCGGAAATCACCAGGAAACCCGCTTATTTCAATTTTTTTGTAGGAAGCGTGTATACCCTGCTTGGCACGCTCGTTGACCCAATTACTCACCCCTGTCTTGAGATTGGTGGCGATGTAAAACCAATAGACCGTATAAAGCACCATCGCCATAGCCGCACCCACTCCTAAAAACAGGCCGTTGCGCAACACCCGAAAATAGGTTGGCAGGCGGTAAGTCAGGGGCGCATGGAGTCCTTCATTCTCTCGATTTAGCTTTTTTTTCGTTTGCGCCATTAATTGGGGATTCCTCGATTTTTGTTTGCCTTTTTCTACTCGCCTTTATAGTAGATTGGGCAACCGGGTGCGAGACGGATATCTCGCAACCGCAAAATAAATAATATTAAAGAATAATATTATGGCTGATTTTTGCAATTCCCCCAAAATTACAGACGGCGCTAAGTCGGCCCAATCATCGGGCAGCATGCGCGATATATGGATTGCCGCCATGCCCACGACCTTTGTTTTTTTATGGAGTTCCGGTTTCATCGGGGCCAAATACGGTTTGCCTTATGTGGAGCCGTTCACCTTTCTCGGCATCCGGTTCGTTACCGTGGCGGCCTTAATGCTGCTGATATGTTTTATTACCCGCGCCCCCTGGCCCAAAGACCGGATTGCCTTTTTGCATGTGGCCGTTTGCGGCCTGTTGGTTCAGGCAACCTATCTGGGCGGCGTCTTTACATCTATCCACCACGGACTGCCGACAGGCATATCGGCGTTAATACCAGGGCTGCAACCGATACTGACCGCGTTCTTTGCCCGTTACGTCCTCAATGAAATCCTGGCCCCCCGCCAATGGTTAGGCGTGGTGCTGGGTTTCCTAGGCGTGGTTTTAGTGGTGGCCAACAAGCTGAGCCTGTCGGGTGATCTGATTGCCAGCATACTACTGGCGGGCGTTTCTTTGATCGGCATCACCGCCGGCACGCTCTACCAGAAAAAGTACGGCGGCGAGATGGACCTGCGTTCAGGATCGGTTATTCAGTTTGGCGCCTCTGCCGTTGTCATGTGGGCATTCGCCTTCACCTTTGAAAGCCGGGAGATTCAATGGACGGGTGAATTTATCTTCGCCATGTTCTGGTTGGTGTTTGTTATGTCCATCGGCGCGATTTCCCTGCTCATGCTGCTGATTCGTAAAGGTGCTGTAGCAAAGGTCGCTAGTCTTTTTTATTTGGTGCCGCCCGTGACGGCCATTATGGGTTTTTTGATGTTCGGTGAGACACTGGGCTTTACCGAACTCGCCGGTTTCGCCGTCACGGTAGTAGGAGTCGCCTTGGTGACCCGCGGATAGACAAGGAAGGAACTCATGTCTGGAAACGACGTCTGGGTTTTCGGTTACGCCTCCTTAATGTGGCGGCCTGGATTTGACCATCTAGACATCGTACCGGCCAGGCTGTTCGGATATCACCGAGCGCTCTGCGTTTACTCTTTTTTGTATCGGGGAACGCCGGATAATCCGGGACTGGTGGCTGGGCTGTTGCCGGGCGGCTCTTGTCAGGGCAAAGCGATCAGAGTAGCCGGGAACAACTGGGATGCTGTCCGCAGCTATCTCCACGAACGCGAAATGATCTATAACGTTTATATCCCGAAGTGGATGAAAGCCCGGGTTAAAGGGCGCATGACACCAGTGTATGGATTTATCGCCAACCCGAATCACGAGCAATATGCCGGATATTTATCGGAGGATGAAACAGCCCGACTGATCGCCACCGGCAACGGCCAGCAGGGCAGCGGCTTGGAATACGTGGAAAATACCGTAAATCATTTGCTGGAATTAGGTATCGACGACCGTGGCTCACGTCGGATCCACCAGTTGGCAACGACAACGAAATTACCGTGATCCGTTGGCTATCCGGGACAGTAAATCAATCAATTGATTTTTTTCTTCTTCGCTAAAATCGTCGCTGAGGCGTTGCTCATGCTGGTCAATCAACGGCCCTAAATCCTGATGCAGCTTTGCCCCCTTGTCACTGAGCACCAGTGCATAAGAACGGCGGTCATTGGGCGACGGCCGGCGCTCAACCAGTCCACGGTTTTCGAGAGCATCGATGACCGCCACCATAGTCGAACGCTCAATACCGACGGCGCGGGCAAGCGCCGATTGAGTCAAACCTGGGTTCGAATTGATTATGGCGATTACACCGAATTGACCGGGCGTAATCTGGACATCCGCCATAGCTTTGACAAAATCATTAAACATAACGATCTGCGCCCGGCGCAAATGGTATCCTAAAAGATCCGGCAAAACTCCGAAGTCAATATCGGCAGCATTTTTGTCCGAATGCTGACGGGCTGTAGATTTATCGTTCACTGGTAAATATCAATTCTACTTAATCTTATTGTCTTCCCTTATGGGGTGCACAATAGGTGCAACACCTTCATATGTCTATAATCGCCTGCGCCGCCTGTTCTCTCAGGGCGTGACGCTGCAATTTTCCCGTCGCCGTGGTCGGCATGCTGTCAACATGAATGATTCGACGGGGGCATTTGTATATAGATAGCTGGGCCACCAGCGAATCCTGAACCTCTTTTTCCAAAGCCACCCTGGCATCTTTGGCTTCCTGGGTCACCATGAACATCACCAGCCTGATCAGACCATCCTCATTGGCCACGCCGACAACAGCGGCTTCGAAAACTTTTTCATGGCGCAGAACGTGGTCTTCGATCTCGGTGGGACTTACCCATTGGCCGGAAATTTTGAGCATATCGTCCGCTCGACCCTGATATTCGTACCAACCGTCGGCATCGAAGGTGAAAGAATCGTTGGTGCAGTACCAGCCATCCTGAAAGACCTCCGACGATTTTTCCGGCAATTTCCAGTAGCTGTCGGCGATGGATTCCATGCGCGTCCAAAGCACGCCTGGCGTATCGGGTTCGGTGACAATCTCACCATCCTGACCGATAAGCTTAACCTCCGTTCCCGGGGTAATTTTACCACAAGTCCCCGCTTTTACCGCACCGGGCCCATTGGAAAGGAAAAGGTTGACTGTTTCCGTTGCACCGATCCCCTCATAGATCGGCTGACCGGTTGCGTCCCGCCATTCGTCGAACAACGCTTCAGGTAGTTTTTCGCCGGCGGATATATAATAACGCACCTGCTGAAAAGATTCGTTTGAAGCAACACCGTTGCGCACCAAATTTCGGTAGAAAGTCGGCACACTGAGCAAAACAGTGGGGCGGTATTTGTCGACGACTTCAGCAACAACCTCGGCATCTGGCCAGTCGGGAAATAGCACCACGGAAGCGCCGACGCTCAACGCCGCATGGTAACAATGACCCAGGGAATAGGCAAAAAAAAGCTTGGAGGTGCCGTAGACCCGGTCGCCCGGTCCGATGCCAAAGAATTCACCGAACAGGTAATTGACGCCCCGGATCATCTTGTGGACGTGAACGACCCCCTTAGGTGATCCGGTGGTACCCGATGAATAGCTCCAAAATGCCGGATCTTCCGGTTTCATCGCTGCCGGTTCCAGGTCATCTGAGGTATCCGCCAGGAGATCCGGCAGGTGGTCGTAGGCAGGAAGCTTCTCGTCGGCAGTGATGACCTTTAGAGGTTGGTCCAGGCTATCGGCTATATCCTCATAAATTCCGATGAATATTTCATCGAGGATCAGTACCGAGGCTTCGCTGTCCTCAATGGTGTATTTCAAATCGGCACTGCTGAGGCGTAAATTGAGCGCCACCGCCACGGCACCTATTTTCATCGTTCCTAAATGAGCATAAAGAAAATTGGGTGAATCCTTAATCATCAACAGGACCCGGTCGCCTCGATCGAGCCCAAGCTCCAGCATGGCGTTACCCGTTTGGTTAACACGTTGAACCAGTTCGCCATAGGTGACGGTTCCATCACCAAAATAGATCGCTATGTCATTCGCCTGGCCGCGCGCCAAGGAGGGGCCGAGGATAGCTTCGGCCATATTGACGGTACCTCCGATGGTACCGATCACTGAGTTCATATTGAATTCCCCCCTTTGAAATTCAACCAATGCCCATAAACAATAGCCAAGCCGACTAGGCCCGACCCGCTCATGCTCTGACGGCTTTATTGTTGGGCTGCCGAACGTTTTAGTCAAGTATTTGGTCTTGGAATCCTATGAAAATTCGACATTATAAAGACTGATTTCGGCACTAATTTAGAGAAAGTGTCTAATTTTAAAATGAATACTGACGTATTTTGGAGCATTCTAATCTGCAGTCTACTTGTCGCTTCAGCCTGCAGCAGCGCCAATCCCTGGCGCCATTCGACTCTGCCTGCGGAACAATGGCAGGCGGACAGATCGGCCTGCAAAAAAAAAGCAAATCGCCAGTACAATCGAACCTATGGCCGCACGGATCCATTCACCGAGGACAGCCGCGATTCCTATCAGCGGCAAATGTCAAATTATGACGGGCGAAAGAAGCTCGATCGACTGGTCGCGTTTTGCATGCATAGCCGCGGGTACGTTCGCGTCAAGTAGTGTTGCGGCCGAAAACAACAACGGCGACCCATTGGCCGCCATCGTCGTGTCATAACCGGAAATTCAGAATTTTGTCGATTTTCCTAACGTTCTATCACTTTAGGGAGCGGTCGGTCGGCGATAGCGCCGTACGTCGTTGATGTTAAATTTAATAAGCAGGCTCGAAGCCCAAAATAATTTAGAACTAATTGTGACGGAAGTGTCAGACCTTTCTCGACGCGCTGCGTCCCGTAGGGCTTCAACAAATTCTTTAAAATCAGTATGCATACCTCTCGTCTACAAAAATAACGGCTGGCTTTCAAGCCCACCGCTCACTTAACGGAACAAAGAAATAGGCCTATCTTGCGTTGCGGAAAGGTGTCATTTCGGCACTCCAGTATTGCAGAATTTGCATAGCTACAAAAAATGAAAAATACTGTCTGAAATCAAGGGTTTTCATTTTCAACGCTGATGACTTCGGATAGGTTTTCCTAATCTATACACGATGAAATTCGAGGCTATTAAATCAGCCATGAGCCGCCGCACGAAATTTAATGGCGAAAAGAACCGGAACAAGAACAAAAGCCGTTCCAAAAAATCCGGTCATAACGCTGCGCGAACCATCGATCCTGAAATCGATTCTGCGATCGATTTTATCAGGGCGGGCCAATTGCCGCAGGCGGAGGCACTATGTGAGAAAATTCTGGCGCGCAACCCCCTGGACGCCGACGCCAAGGACCTGCTTGGCGTGATCGCCTACCAGTTGGGAAATCTCAAACTCAGCCTGGAACTGATTACCAACGCCATCGCCATCAATGGAGATATAGCCGACTTTCACAGCCATCTCGGTATTACGCTGAAAGCATTGGGCCGGTTGGATGATGCGCTGCAGTCTTATGAAAAAGCCCGTGACCTAGAACCTCGTTCCGTTGAACCTGTCTACAATATGGCCATCCTGCTACGCCAGAAAGGTGACCTCAAGGCCGCCCTTGAGCTAAACCAACAGGCCGTCAAATTGGACCCGGGCAATTCTCAGGCATCCAATAACCTAGGTGTAAACTATCAGGAATTGGGGCAATTTGAAGAAGCTTCCAAGGCGTACAAGCGCGCCATTCGGCTTGATCCTAACCATGCCAGCGCTCATGGCAATCTCGCAACCTCCCTAGCCGAATCGGACCAGGTTGACGAAGCCCTGACCATCTGCCGGAAGGCGGGGGAAAAGTGGCCGCAGAACGTGGATATTTTGAACGCCAAGGCCAATGCGCTTATGCGGCTCAACCGCCTTGAAGAAGCTCTGGAGGCGGCCGAAAAGACGCTGGCGGCCAATCCGGATTACACCCAGGCCCATTACGGCAAAGCGATGATTTTGCTGGCCATGGGTAAATTCGTGGAAGGCTGGCCGGAGTATGAATGGAGAACCCGGCGCGCCGGCTTTTGGCCGAAACGTCAATACTCCCAACCGGTCTGGCAGGGTGAAAACCTTATCGGCAAAACTCTGCTGGTGCATTGGGAACAGGGTTTCGGTGACATTATCCAGTTTGCCAGATTTTTTGACCCACTGGCGGAGGCCATTCGCACTGACGAGAAACACAAAAACGCCCGCGTCATTTTCGACTGCCCGGGCAAACTGACCGCCCTGTTCGAAGGCGCTTTTGGATTTGACGAAATAGGCGATTTCGGCGATCAGCCGCCGTCCTTCGACTACTACTCGCCCTTGATCAGCCTGGGACAATATCTCAACATTACAGCCGATAATATTCCCAACAGATCGCCTTACCTGACCAACCCGTTGGATATCTATCTGCAGATACCGTCCTCACCGAATCTCAAGGTCGGGCTGGCCTGGGCCAGTGACCATGGTGACACCTACCGCCGCAAAGTCTGCCGCGCCGATGATCTCGCCCGACTGTTTGATATTCCCGCCTGCCGGTTTTACGGATTGCAGTTCGGTCCGGAAGGAGATGAATTGATACCGTTCGAGAAAGACGGCAAGGTCGTCAATCTAGGCAATGAACTAGGTGATTTTGCCCATACGGCGGCCATCGTCAGCCAGATGGATTTAATCATTTCCATTGACACCTATCTGGTTCATCTGGCCGGAGCGATGAACGTACCGGCTTGGGTTATGCTACCCTTCTCACCGGATTGGCGCTGGCAACTCGACCGCTCAGACAGCCCATGGTACCCTGGTCTCCGGTTGTTCCGCCAGCCGGCCCCGGGCGATTGGGACGGCATTATCGGCCAGATAAGGCAGGCACTTTCTGACGAAGCTCAAAGCATTTCCCAGCAAGACCCCAAAGACGGTTCAAACTGACGACAAGGTATGATGGATAAAGAGACATTCGATAGTTTGGCAATTCATTTAAAAGAAATGCATTCCGATCTAACAGCCCAGGACGTCCTGGAAATCGTTGCCGGTGTCGCCGCTTCGCCGATAGATGAAGGCACTATCGGTGATCAGGATGGCTGGATATCGCTGATTGCCGAAAAGCCGGATATCTCGCTTACCGCCTGTTTAAAGCAGCAGCTTGGTTCGGCGTTGGATGAGCCCAACGGTCTCAAATCTTCTGGCTATGAAACCCTAACCGTGGCGGAACGCCTGGCGACTTTGAGATCAGAACTAGACGACCGGAATTTGGCCGGTTTCATCGTCCCGCTGGCCGACCAGCACCAAGGTGAATATATCCCGAAATGCGCGCAGCGGCTGGCCTGGCTGACCGGATTTACCGGATCGGCAGGTATCGCCATCATTCTCGCCGACAAGGCGGCGATCTTTGTCGACGGGCGGTATACGTTGCAGGTTGCCAATCAGGCCGACGGTGCGTTGTACGATTTTGAACCATTGACCGACACCGTTACCGGTAAATGGCCGCCGGGCAGATGGATTGAAAAGAACCTGCCGAAAGGCGGCAAGCTGGGTTTTGATCCCTGGCTACACACAGTTGAAGGAGCCTCCCGTTTACGTGCGGCGACGATAAAATCCTGCGGCCAGCTTACTGTTGCTTCGCCCAATCCGATTGATCAGGTTTGGCACGACCGACCAGCAGCGCCGATATCGCCTGTCGAAATTCAGGCTGCTGAGTTCACCGGTCAAAGTTCCGGAGAAAAGCGCGCCTCTATTGCGGCAAAATTGAAGGAATCTGGGCATGACGCGGTTGTCCTCACGGCACCGGATTCAATTGCTTGGCTTGCAAATATCCGGGGCGGTGATGTCCCCTTCACGCCGTTGGTTCTGTGTTTCGCTATTTTGCATAGCGACCAACGGCTCGAAATCTACGTTGACCGCCGTAAAGTGAGGCCATCCATTGAAGCGGAATTGGATGACGACGTAAAATTTCTCCCTAGCGACGAATTCAGGTCGGGTTTGATTAGTTTAGGAAAGGCGAAAGCAACGGTGCGTCTCGATAAAGCGAGCGCCGCCGAAGCAGTTTCATCGCAGCTGATTGATGCGGGCGCCGCCCTTTCACCGGCCGAGGATCCTTGCCAACTGCCCAAGGCGATCAAGAATTCCATTGAATTGAACGGAATTCGCAACGCCCACACGCGAGACGGTGTAGCCCTGACCAGATTTCTGGCCTGGCTCGATTGTCACTCAACGCCGGAAGGTTTGAGCGAAACCGAAGTTGCCGACAAGCTGGATAATTTACGGCGCTCGGCGGATAATTTCCGCGGGCTCAGTTTTCCTACCATATCCGGTGCCGGGCCAAACGGCGCCATTATTCACTACCGGGCCCAACCCGGCGGTGATCGAAAATTGCTGAACGGTTCGCTTTATTTGGTGGATTCGGGCGGCCAGTATTTTGATGGCACCACCGACGTCACCCGCACGGTGGCCATCGGTCGACCCGACGCCGAAATGCGTGATCGCTTTACCCGCGTGCTCAAGGGCCATATCGCCCTGGCCAGTGTGAAATTTCCGGCAGGCACGACGGGATCACAACTTGATATTTTGGCTCGAAAATCCTTATGGCAGGTGGGGCTCGACTATGAACACGGCACAGGTCACGGTGTCGGCAACTATCTCGGCGTCCACGAAGGCCCGCAGCGTATTTCGAAAATCCCCAATCGTATCGCCTTGGAGCCGGGGATGATCATTTCCAACGAACCCGGCTATTACAAAACCGAAGCATACGGCATTCGCATCGAAAATCTTGTCGCCGTTCAGAAAGAGAAATTACCCCCCGGGGGAACCAACGCCATGCTGAGTTTTGAAGTGCTGACTGTGGCGCCCATCGACCGCAATCTGGTTGAGGCGACCCTGCTAACGCGGGAAGAGACCGATTGGCTAAACGGCTACCACCAGACGGTAGTCGGTATTTTGACCCCTCTTCTGGATCAGGAGACCGCCGCGTGGTTGGCAATGGCTACCCAACCAATTTAAAATGGCAACGTCCGTGAACCAAAAATTCAGATTCTGCTTTGAAAAAATCAGCCTACCGGGTTTAGTCCATTGGACCCAGAATTGCTGAATTATTCTACGACAACATGGTTATTCTGCGTCGGTTAAAGCTACCGGTTCTAAAAATTTTTTTGGAGGTTTACCGGGAGGTATTCGGTAAAATAGAACCAAGGTTTCTCATCGAAGATGAGTTTGGGCCGAAATTTCTTAAGCCTATTATCGAAGAATTTGTTGAACTGAGAACCACCGAAAATACCTCGGAAAATAAAAAAAACACCCTAGGCGACATCATGGCGCTCAAATGGGATGTGCTAAAGGTACGTATTGCCGAATGGTACAAAGAGATTTCTGCTGCATAAATATATCGCCTACCGTAAATTAGTTGCCTGCATTTAGGTCTTCCGCCCTTGATTACATTCCAGGAATAGACAAAATAGCGCCTAACGGCATCAATGCCGGATATAAACCTTTAGGAACCAATGAACAAGAACACCAGTTCAATATGGGGCGGCCGGTTTGGCGGCGGCCCGTCTGAAGTTATGGAGCGCATCAATGCATCGATTGATTTCGACAAGCGGATGTATGCACAGGATATTGTTGCGTCAACGGCCCACTGCGAAATGCTGGTGGCGCAGAACATAATATCGGCAGACGACGGCAAGGATATTGTTGATGGCCTGGGCCGGATACTGGCGGAGATTGAAGCGGGCAAATTTGAATTCAAAACCGCCTTGGAAGATATTCATATGAATATTGAGGCGCGCTTGTCCGAACTGATCGGCGATGCTGCCGGTCGGTTGCACACGGCACGGTCGAGAAACGATCAGGTCGCAACCGATTTCAAACTGTGGGTGCGCGATGAATTGGATGCTTTGGATAGTGAAACGGAAAAGCTGCAGGCCACGCTGATCGATCGGGCGGAAGAGCACGCAGCTACGATCATGCCCGGCTACACCCATCTGCAGACGGCACAGCCGGTGACCTTGGGTCATCATTTGCTAGCCTATGTGGAAATGATGGGCCGGGACAGGGGCCGTATTGCCGACTGCCGGAAGCGGCTCAACGAATCCCCCCTAGGGGCCGGCGCCCTGGCCGGTACAAGCTTTCCGATTGACCGGCAAATGACGGCAAAGGCGCTGGGCTTCGAAGGACCGGCGGCCAATTCGCTGGATGCCGTATCGGATCGGGATTTTGCACTGGAATACCTGGCCTTGGCCGCAATCATGGCGACGCATCTTTCGCGGATGGCCGAGGAGATCGTTATCTGGGCAAGCGCCTCATTCGGTTTCGTCACTTTGCCCGACAGCTTTTCCACTGGCAGTTCAATGCTGCCGCAGAAACGCAATCCGGATGCGGCGGAGTTGGTGCGGGCAAAGGCGGGCCGGGTTATCGGCGCTTTGAGCGGCCTTTTAATCGTCATGAAGGGACTGCCGCTAGCCTACAGCAAGGACATGCAGGAAGATAAGGAGCCGGTGTTTGATACTGCCGATACCATGGCTCTTTCGGTCGCGACAATGACTGGAATGTTCTCGGAAATTGGCTTCGATGAGGATAAGCTGCTGACAGCGGCCAAAGCGGCCAACGCCAACGCCATTGATCTGGCAGATTGGCTGGTACGGGAACTCGACAAGCCCTTCCGGGAAGCCCACCATATCAGCGGCGAGTTGGTTAAATTGGCTGAAGAAAAGAAATGCGGACTGGAATATCTGTCACTGGCCGACATGCAAAGCGTCGACCCGGGTATCAATGAAACGGCGCTAGCAAGCCTTGAAATCGAACAAGCACTCGACGCCAGAAACAGCTTTGGCGCCCCGGCGCCGGCAAATGTTACTGTCGCCTGTGCTGAAGCACGTAAGCGGTTTTTGAGCTAAGAGTTGGATTAGGACGGACACATGCCCAAGGGGTACAACATGAAACGAAAATGGCTATTTTCCCTGCTGGTGGTGTTGCTGGTTCTTCCCCTGATGGCGGGGTGCGGCAAAAAGGGCAGCCCTCTGCCGCCGGCGGGTGAAAAAAACACTTACCCCAGATCTTATCCCAGCCAGTAACGCCAGGCGCCTTATTCCAGGCTGGGCCGATTGGGACGAATGTTCACACCGGATTTGACGGATTAATACTGATTATGGATCATTTTAATTATAAAGATGGCGCCCTCACCGCCGAGGATGTGCCCCTCGAAACCATCGCGGAAACCGTGGAAACGCCGTTCTATTGCTATTCGCAGGCCACCATCGAACGGCACTATCAGGTTTTTTCCGAAGCTCTGACGGGACTTTCGGCAACCGTCTGCTACGCCGTCAAAGCCAATTCAAACTTAGCGGTTATCCGCGTTCTGGCTGATATGGGGGCCGGCGCGGATGTGGTTTCTTCCGGTGAATTGACGCGCGCCCTGGCTGCTTGTGTGCCAGCCGATAAAATTGTTTTTTCCGGCGTCGGCAAGACCCGTGAAGAGCTATCCCACGCGCTGCAGGAAAATATTCTTCAGATCAATGTGGAATCGGAACCGGAACTGGCGCTTTTAGACGAGGTGGCCGGCTCCCTGGGGCTGCAAGCTTCCGTTGCCCTTCGCATCAATCCGGATGTAGACGCCAATACCCATGACAAAATCGCCACCGGCCGCCAGGAAGATAAATTCGGCATCGAGTGGACACGGGTCCACGAGGTCTACGCCCGGGCAAGCCAGCTGCCGCACATCAATATGGTCGGCTTGGCCATCCATATCGGCTCTCAACTGACCGATCTTGACCCCTTTCGCAATGCATTTATCCGGCTTCGGGATATCGTCGCAATATTGAAAGCTGATGGGCATGAAATTCTTCGCCTCGATCTCGGCGGCGGGCTCGGCATTCCTTATGACGGATCACCGACACCAACACCGTCAGAATACGGACGCGTAGTATTGGAAACCCTGGGAGATATCGGTATCGATTTGGTGTTCGAACCCGGGCGCGTCATTGTGGGCAACGCCGGACTGCTGGTTACCCGCGCCGTGTTCGTCAAAGAAAGTGCGACCCGGCGCTTTGTTATTACCGACGCCGCTATGAATGATTTGATGCGCCCGACCCTTTACGACGCCAAACACGACATCCAACCGGTTAAAGAGCCGCAAAACGGCGTCAATATGGAAAATGTCGATATCGTCGGCCCGGTTTGCGAAACCGGTGATACGTTTGCCACCAACTATGCATTACCATCGATGGAAGCCGGTGATTTGCTGGCGATTCGGACTGCCGGCGCCTATGGCGCGGTTATGGCGTCCACATACAACAGCCGACCACTCGTGCCGGAAGTGTTGGTCAAAGAAGACCGGTTTTCAATTATTCGCGAGCGAATGACCGTAGATACTATGTTAGAGTATGAAAATCTGCCAAACTGGATCAAATGACATGATCAAGCTTTGTCGCAGTCTGGTGGCGCCAGCTTAGTACTCAACTATTTTTGGACGTAATTTGAGCGGATATAACGGACCGACCTATAAAACCCTTATGGTATTGGCCAAGGCCAGCTTGTTGTGGGAGCATTTGTGGCCGAAGCTCTGGCCGGCCACGGCCCTTGCCGGCGTTTTTTCCGCTGCCGCCCTGCTCGACTTTTTCTCTTACTTGCCTTTGTGGCTTCACGCCCTAATTGTTATTCTCTTTCTGGCGGCATTTATGGCGGCCTTGTATAGGGCGTTCTCAGGCCTTCCCATTATCGGGCCGTTGCGGTCCCGCCACCGTATCGAGCAGTCCAGTGGCCTGGATCATCGTCCTCTTACAGCCATTGACGATAGACTAGCGAACAGCACCGGTGACACAGAAACCATTATATTGTGGCAAGAACATCAGAAACGTATGATCGAGGCGGCGGCACGACTACGCCTGAGACCGCCGCAGGCCAGCCTGGCCGAACGCGATCCCTGGGCGGTGCGGTCGGCGATTTCTTTGTTGTTGATTATCGGTGTGGTGGTTGCCGGTGCCGATGGCTTTAACAGACTGGGGCGGGCATTGTTACCGGATATCGGTGCTCTCGGATTTACCAAACCGGTTAATGTCAGCCTTTGGATTACGCCCCCGGCCTATACCGGCAAACCGCCGGTGGTGATACATTTGGACGGCGATGATGCATCGAGGCGAAACGCCGCCGGCACCGCAGCAGGTGGGTCGGTTGCACCGATCAAATCTCTCACGGTTCCGACCGGCAGCACTCTCATGGCGCAGGTTAATGACGGCGGCGCACTGCCCAGTCTGAAAATCGATGAGGCCAAGAAACCTTTCAACCGGATCGGGGCCGATGCCTACCATTTGGAAATTGAACTGAAAACCGGTAGCCGCCTGTCAGTAATTCAGGGTGACCAAGAAATAGCCGACTGGTCCCTTTCCGTTGTCCAGGATACCCCCCCGGTAACCGAATTTTTCGCCGCACCGGGCGCGACCCCCCAACTGCGGCTCAACCTACCATTTACGGCTGAGGATGACTACGGTATCACCGGCGTAACCGCTTCTATCCGGCGGCTGGACGGCAAGGCGATCCCAGGCGGCTTGGCTGAAATCATACTTCGCCTACCCTTACCGCAGAGCGGGCCAGGCCAGCGGAACGATGAGGTAAAAGGAAAATCCAATCATGATCTGATTTCCCATATCTGGGCCGGATTACCGGTCCTGGTGCATTTGCTAGCCACCGACGAAAAAGGTCAGGCAGGTCTGAGCAATGTTGAGCCGGTGGTCCTGCCGGAACGCCGCTTCAGCCATCCTGCTGCCAAGGAAATCTATGAAATTCGTAAAGGCCTGACAACGGCGGTTCGCGACCGCCGCCTGGCCATGCTGAAGCTCGATCAAATGACCGAAGAGCCGAGTCAATTAAACGACGATAGAACCATCTATTTGACGCTGCGGGTGGCAAGGGAACGGCTAAAACGTGACCGGCGCGAAGCAGCCGCCGTCACCCAGGTACAAAAGATGTTGTGGGATATCGCCCTTAGAATCGAAGAGGGCCGAGCTGCTACCGCCGGGATGGATTTGCGCGCCGCCCAGAAAAAACTGATGGAAGCCATAGAACGGAGCGCCAGCGTTAAGGAACTGGAAGAGCTGATGGCAGAGGTCCAGCGCGCTTTGAACCGGTTTATGTCATCGCTCATGCGGGAATTGCAGCAAAGAGGTCAATTGTCTCGGCTAGATCCCAACGCCCGAACCATGACCAATCAGGATCTGCAGCGGTTCCTCGACCGGGCACGCGAGTTGCTCCGCCAAGGCTCCCGCGATGCCGCAAAAAAATTAATGGCCGAGCTTCAGCGCATGCTTGAAAATCTGCGCGGCGCCTTGGCTCAAGGTGACCGGATGAGCAAAGGAGCGCGGCAAGCCCAAAAAGGCATGCGGGAACTACGGGATATCATTCGCAAGCAGCAGAAATTACTCGACGACACTTACCGACAGGCCAGAAAAGAACGATCACGTGACAATCAGGAAAGTAAAAACAGGGAAAACCCGGATTCAAAAAACCAAAGCAAAGAATCGGGCAAAAAGGAAGGCCTGAAGAGACAAGAAGGTATACGCACACAGCTGGGGGGACTGATGCGGCGATTCAGCGAAATGATGGGTAAAATTCCCAAAGGTCTGGGCGACGCCGAACGGGCCATGCGTGAATCCGAACAAGTACTCGGCAAAGGAAAACCTTCTCAATCGATCAGCCCACAATCCAAGGCTTTGGAAGCGCTCCGCAAGGGCGCGCGCAGTTCGGCCAGCGCTTTTGCCCAGCGCATAGGCCGCGGCCAGCGTAATGGCCAACAATGGGGACCGCAGGGCGGCAGATTCGGCATGTTCAGCGGCCCCCGCCTAAGAGGCCTCCGCCCCGGCAATCGCGATCCCTTTGGCCGTCCGGCCCAGGAAGATGGCCAGCAGGGTACGGCCACGGGCCGCGTCGAGATTCCCGGCGAAGGCGAATTGCAACGGGCACATGAAATTCTCAAAGAATTAAGGCGCCGGGCCGGTGATCTGTGGCGGCCCGACCTGGAACTAGAATATATAGAGCGCCTGCTCAAGCGGTTCTAGGGAAGCCTTGATGTCTGAAGAATTACCGGTTTCAAATCGCTAATCCCCACCCCAATCCTCCCCCGCAAAGGGGAAAGGATTGGGGTGGGGGAGCCTCCATAGGAATAATACCAATTCCCAAAAAGAATCATTGGTGCGCCCAATCGCGCAGTCCGATTGACATGATCCTCCAGGGCTGGTCGATGAGTTGGTTCCATGCAAAGCATGAGTGGTCGACGATGTCGTTGTAGGATTTGAATATTCTGTTTGAGAGCCAGTTGTCGCGCATGAACTGCCAGACGTTTTCGACCGGATTGAGTTCCGGCGATCTCGGCGGCAGAGCCACGATGGTTATATTGTCTGGAATTTCCAGGGCCTTTGAGAAGTGCCATCCTGCCTGATCGACGATAACAATGGCATGGGCTCCTGGAGCGACGGCGAGTGATATCTCGTTCAGGTGCAGGTTCATGCCGACGGTGTTGCAAATGGGCAGGACGAGAGCCGCTCCAACGCCTCGGAGCGGACAGATGGCGCCGTATATCCAGGCCGAACGGGTTCGTTGATCCTTGGGAGCTAGGGGGCGAGTGCCCCGTTTCGCCCAACGTCTTGTAATCTTGGTTTTCTGACCAATCCGGGCCTCATCCTGGAACCAGATTTCTATGGCCGTATCTGTCGGCAACCGGCCCCGGATTTCCGCCGCGCAGGCGGGAAAGTTTTTTTGAAAGCCTCACCAGCCTGGGGATCCTGGGCATGATGGCGGGGCCGTGCCGAGAGCTTCCGATAGCCCATATCACGCAGTATGCGGCTGAGCGTGGAATCGCTCACAGTGACCCGGTACTCGACATGAAGCCAACTGATCAAATCACATAATCGCCAACGCACGACGCCATCCAGATAGGGAACAGGGCCGTCTTCGACAACCCGGGCCAGCGCCGCCATATGTTTGGCGTTCAGGCGCGACGGAGCACCCGTAGACTTCCTGTCGATCAACCCTTCTGGTCCTTCGCTATTGAACCGCAAAACCCAATCGCGAATGCTCTGCACGTCAACATTGGCGTGATGGGCGGCCTCAAGACGAGAGGAGCCATCGTAGATTATGGCAAGGGCAAGAAGACGACGGGTTTGCTTGCTGTTGCAAGAAAAACGCGAAAGCCGACGAAGATCGTCCGCGTTGTAGTCTGTTCGTAAAGGGATGGCGCGTGTCATGGAAAACTCCTGTGTTTTCCATGTTGAATCACACCCAGACTAATAGACCATTAACGAGTCATGCTTTCTGGGAATTGGTATTAGCTGCTTTAACAGCCAGAGAACGCAGCATGGTGCTGTCAGACAAATGCCACCCAGTCTCTGTGGATCGTAAATTCCTGGAATTTATACAGCACAAAGTTGCTGCCACTCAGCAAGAGCAGCTGCACGTTGAACCCTAAAAGTGTCTCTTGAATTTAAATGCCGTTCCTTGTTGAAGTGGTTGAAAACTGAAGAGTGGATTGAGGCGAACTTTTGTAAACTTCGCATTCGCCTAAACTTCACCATAGCGTATTCCCGTCTTCGAAATGGAAGATGAGAGTTTTCACATCGATTGTTGACCCATCTCCCCGTTTCTTGAACAGTTGCATTCCCAATCGATTTCAATGCGGCTCGATATGAGGGTAGCTTATCCGTCACAATCAATTTTGGTCGACCATAACGTTTCATGATTTTTTTGAGAAAAACCAGCGCTGCTTTGCGGTCACGCCGCTTGGATACAAAGGCTTCTAGCACTTCACCTTCATGATCAACAGCTCGCCAAAGATAATGCGTCTTGCCGTTGATGTTCACAAAAACCTCGTCGAGATGCCACTTCCAATTTGAATGATTGGGAACTGGGTGCAATCGTTTTTTGCGGATCTCGCGCGCGAACAGTGGGCCAAATTTATTCCACCAGTAACGAACGGTTTCATGGCAGATATCGATGCCACGCTCGTGGAGCAGATCTTCCACATTACGAAGCGAAAGTGGAAACCTGACATACATCATCACAGCTAGGCGGATAATCTCGGGCGACGTTTTAAAATATCGGAAGGGATTAGGATTTTTCATCCAAAAACACTATGAGAATGCTACGACATCGTCAAAGTCGTTTTTCTTCTGACAGTGCCTTAAAAAGTCTTGCGGCGATCCAGCAAAATTTGCTAGAGCAACGCCTGAAAAATAATTCAATGAAGGTCTACAGTGCATGAGCGAAGCTAAAACAGCTAGGAAAACTGAGTCTAAG